>Ga0181592_10003456_pt1 | contig 13104 bp, 11 predicted proteins | sample 071ome_20_FD_133755 | JGI IMG/M metagenome (GOLD analysis project Ga0181592, IMG submission 133755) | Coastal salt marsh microbial communities from the Groves Creek Marsh, Skidaway Island, Georgia - 071412BT metaG (megahit assembly) | ecosystem: Environmental > Aquatic > Marine > Intertidal...
CATAAAGAGCCTGAACCTGATCACGGCTTGCCAGAAAGCGGTGCCGCCAGTGCCGCAACGTGTCCGCGTAATGTCCGCGCATCACCTCGAGATCGAGCAATTTCCAGCCCCGGCCGGCAGTGGCGTGGACAAGCTGCTCGACCGATGGCAGGTAACCGCCGGGAAAGATATACCGCGTCAGCCATCGGTTCACCGGCGTGGCATGTCGATGCACGGCGATGCTATGGATCAGCGCGACGCCGCCGGGGGCCAGCAGGTCGGCGACGCGGTCAAAATATGTATTGTAGTTTCGTGGTCCGACATGCTCCAGCATGCCGATTGACACAATGCGGTCAAAGCGGCCTGTCTGGTGACGGTAATCGAGGAGCTGGAAATCCAGTGAATCTGACCGGCCAGCCTGCGCCGCGGCCCGTCTCGCATGGGCAAGCTGGCGCTCCGACAGGGTGATTCCGCGTACGCTTATATTCCTGCGGCACAGCGCGAGCGCGCGCCCCAGCCCGCCCCAGCCACAGCCAATATCGAGGACGCGGTGGCCATCCTTCAGATCAAGCTTGGCGGCGATGCGGGCAAGCTTGGTGATCTGCGCTGTCTCGAGCGTGTCCTCGGCGCGGTGGAAATAGGCACAGGAATATTGACGCCAGGGATCAAGAAAGATGTCAAACAGCTCATCCGTCAAATCATAATGGTGCGCCACATTGCGTCGTGATCGCCCGGGCCGGTTCAGATGCCTGAAAACCGCCAGCAGATTGCCGAGCCCCAGTGTGATCCGCCCCGCCCAGTGCCGCGACCAGACACTTGAATTGGTCATGATCAGATCCAACAGAGATTCAAGTCCGCCGGCGCCGGGTGTCAGGCGGCCATCCATATAGGCTTCACCGAATTCGAGGTCGGGCCGCGTTACAAGACGCCGCATCGTTGCGCGGTCATGGATGGTGATCTCCGCCGCCGGGCCGCTGCCGGGCGCGCCAAGGCGAACCTGCCTGCCACTTGGCGTGGTTATGGTCAGGTGACCGGACTGGATGAACTGTCGCAGGACAGTCAGAACAAATCTCTCAAGCATGGCGCGCACATATCGGTTTATTCGCGGGTGAAACTCGCCTGAACTCTGATATATAACTGTCACACTTTTCGGCTTTCCTGATGGTATCGAAGATGTGAATTTTCGCAAGATGTTGTTTATTAACGAAATATTACCGGAATTCTGAATGTCGCCAGTTTCGCCACATTGCGGCGCCATTTACGAGCTGCCGATGGCCCGTATCAGCTTTCGCGATGGCGTTCCGCATGCCGATGATTTCGCGGATGGATATTATGGTGGTGCCGAGGGGCTGGCCGAGGCGCGCCATGTCTTTCTTGACGGCAATGATCTGGCGGCACGGTTTGCCACCGATGATCATCTGACAATTGCCGAAACGGGTTTTGGCACCGGCCTCAACCTTCTTGCCGTGATGGTGCTTCTCGAGCGTCACCCTGACATGCAGATCGACTATATATCGGTTGAGCGTTCGCCGCTGACGGATGACCAGATGCAGGCCGCGCAAGGGGCCTTTGCCGAGCTGGTCCGGCCGGCGGCGGCGCTCCGGCGGGCCCTGCCATCACGCTGGCCGGGCTATCATCTGGTACCGCTTTGCGATGGCAGGCTGACGCTGCATCTCCATTATGGCGAGATCGACGCGTTGCTGCCGCGGCTCGAATTTCAGGCTGATGCCTGGTTTCTCGACGGGTTTGCGCCATCCCGCAATCCGGATATGTGGTCACCGGGCATCCTCGGTCATGTCGGCAGGCTCACCCGCCCCGGCGGCACCCTGGCCAGCTTTACCGCCGCCGGTCATGTCAGGCGCGGCCTAGAGGCGGCAGGATTCGCGATCACGCGTCGGCCCGGCTTTGGCCGCAAGCGCGAGATGATCACCGGCATCCGGTCTGGCGGGGTTGCGACAGGCTTGCAGCACCCGCCCCGGCAGGTCGTGGTCATCGGTGGCGGTATTGCCGGTGCGTCGGTCGCCGCCGGACTGCGGCGCCGCGGTTGCCGGCCGGTGATTCTTGATGCTGGCGCTGCGGCCGGTAGCGGTGCGTCCGGCAACCGGATGGCGCTGCAAAGTCCCAAATTGACGGTCGATCACAATATGATGAGTCAGCTTTCGGTCGCCTGTCTGTCATGGGCGTCGCGCCTGTCGGACCTGGCGAATGCCATTGTTGGCGAGGGGGTCGTGGCGTTCGATGCGCCGGAACGCATGGCGGCGCGGCATGAGATTTTTCGGACGCAGCGATGGCCGGCCGATCTGCTGACCGCCGGCACCGGAGGATATGACGTTGCCGGCGCGTCGGAAGTGGGCGCCATCCATTATCGGATGGCACGGGCGATCCGGCCGGACATGCTTCTGGCGCATCTGTTTGGCGATCTGGATCCGGTCTATGATTTTGTGGTCGAGCGGATTGTTGCCGACACCGACGGGGCAGCGCTTCATGCCGGTGATGGCAGGCAGGTCACCGCCGAGGCAATCGTCATCGCCGGCGGGGCGGATATCGCCGGTCTGCTGTCGGCATGTGACAGCGCGTTGCCGTTTGAGATCACACATGGCCTTGTCAGTCAGGTGCCAACGAATGATGCGATGGCCGGGCTTGACCGGGGTATCAGTTTTGGCGGCTATCTGACGCCGGCGCTGGAGGGGCGGCATGATCTTGGCGCCACTTTCTGGCGCGACCCGGCGATGGCAGGTGACGCGGCGTCGATCGCCTCCGGGCATGACCATAATCTGGGGCTTCTTGGCAGCGCCATTGGCGCGCCTTTCGGCAATAATTCTGCAGATTTCGGCGCGCGGGTCAGCCGGCGGGCCAGTCTGCCGGACCGGCGTCCGGTTGTTGGGCGACACAGTGAACGGATATTCATTCTTGGCGGGCTTGGCGCGCGTGGTTTCACGCTGGCACCGCTTCTCGGTGATTTGCTGGCGGCCACCATTCTTGGCCGGCCTGTCGCGCTGCCGGGCCCGCAATGGCATGCCATCCAGCCGGCACGCTATAGCCGGAGTGACGACAACCGGAGTGGCGACAACCAGAGCGGTAACTAGAGTCCGGCGATCTCCCGCGCGTTCACAACCTCGCCATGCCAGGGGCAGTCTTCGGCCAGCAGCGCCAGAAAGGCCGGCGCGATATCAGCCGGCTGCGGCAGGCTTGCCGGGTCCTCGCCCGGGAAGGCCGAGGCACGCATGGTTGTCGCCGTGCCGCCGGGATTCATCATGTTGATCCTGATGTCGGTCTGCTCGCTTTCGCCGGCCCATGACCTGCCAAGCGCCTCGAGGCCCGCCTTGGTGGCCGCATAGGGGCCCCAGAATGGACGGCTGCCAACCGCGGCGCCGGAGGTAACAAGGATGGCCCGGCCGGCCGGCGCGGCGCGCAGTAACGGATCGAAGGCGCGGATCATGTGCCACTGGCCGGTCAGATTGACCGCGATGTTGGTCTCCCAGTCTTCCGGCGTCACATGCCCGACGGGGGTCAGTGCTGTCAGGATCGCGGCATTGGCGACAAACCCGTCGAGCCGACCCCATCGTTCGGCGATGGCGGCGGCAAGCCGCGGCATGGCGGCCGTGTCCTGCATGTCCATCTCGACAATGGTGGCGTGACCGCCACCTGCCTTGATCTCGTCATCCACCTCTTCAAGTGCGCCGATGGTCCGCCCGGTGATGACCAGTTCGGCCCCGGCCGATGCGGCGGCTATGGCGACGGCCCGGCCGATGCCGCGCGTCGCACCGGTCACAAGGACCAGCTTTCCGGACAGGTCTGGGGTGGTGATGGTCATCAGGCACCGCTCCCGTGCGAGACGCGCTTGGCGCTGAGGCCCGAGGCAAGCTGGATCGGATATTCACCGGTGAAACAGGCATCGCAGAATTGCGGTGTTTCAGGATCGCGCACAGCACCGGCAATCGCCCGGTACATGCCATCGACGGTGATGAAGGCGAGGCTGTCCGCATCGATTTCGTCTGCTATCTCGGCAACCGACAGGCGCGCTGCGATCAATTGGTCACGGCTCGGCGTATCGACGCCGTAGAAACATGGATGTGTTGTCGGCGGGCTGGCGATGCGCATATGCACCTCGGCGGCGCCGGCATTGCGCATCATGGTGACAATCTTGCGCGATGTGGTGCCGCGCACGATTGAATCATCAACAAGGATGATGCGCTTGCCGCGTACCGCCTCGGGGTTTGCATTGTGCTTGAGCTTCACCGAATCGGTGCGGTCCTTCTGTGTCGGTTGGATAAAGGTACGGCCGACATAATGATTGCGGATGATGCCTAGATCGAAGGCAATCCCGGACGCCTCGGCATAGCCAAGCGCCGCCGGCACGCCGGAGTCGGGTACCGGAATGATCAGATCGGCGTCAATGTGCGATTCACGCGCCAGCTCGGCACCGATGGATTTTCGGGCGTGATAGACGCCGCGGCCCTCGACCACCGAATCCGGACGCGAGAAATATACATATTCAAAGATGCAGAAACGTGGTGACGCCGGCTGGAACGGTTTGTGACTGTGCGCCCCGTCCTTGTCGATCACCAGCATCTCGCCAGGTTCGAGATCGCGAACATGGCTGGCGCCGACAATATCCAGCGCGCAGGATTCGGACGTCATAATCCAGCTGTCGCCAATCCGGCCAAGCACCAGCGGGCGCACGCCATAAGGATCGCGAACGCCGATCAGCATGTTGTCGGCAACGCAGACAAGCGAATAGGCGCCGTCAATCTGTTTCAGCGCGTCAGTCAGCCGCCCGGTGACATCCGCCTGGTGCGAGCGCGCGACAAGATGGACGATAACTTCGGTGTCAGACGATGACTGGAACAGGCTACCGGTTTCGATCAGCGAGGCGCGCAGTTTACCGGCATTCGTCAGGTTGCCGTTATGCGCCAGCGCGAAGCCGCCAAAGGCAAGCTCGGACGAGAAGGGCTGAATCTCCATGAACGGGTTGACATTGCCGCTGGTCGAATAGCGGTTATGGCCAATCGCGACATGGCCACATAGTTCCTGCATCTGCGGGGAATCGGCACCGAAATTCTCGCCGACATGGCCAAGTGCGCGATGCGCGTGAAACGCGGTACCGTCAAAGGTGACAATGCCGGCCGCCTCCTGGCCGCGATGCTGCAACGCATGCAGCCCCAGCGCGGTCAGGACGCTGGCCTCATCGCTGCCATAGACACCGAAAACGCCGCATTCCTCACGAAACCCGTCAAGCTGGACGGGCGTCTCACGGACATCCTTGCTGGTCGCATTCATCGGCTTGCTCGGGAACGGTTTTTGCTGACAGAAATCACATTATGCTCCGGCTCTCGGCCTCTGGTTATTGGGGAAACGCCCCCACAAATCAAGCTGGCAAATCAAGCTGGCAAATCAAGCTGGCAAATGACGCACCACCCGGTGTGAACGCGCTCAGTCGGCGGTTTCATCTTTCAGCAGTTCAAGACCCGACCCGCTTGCCTCCCCCAGGCTGTCACCGGCCTTGCCAAGATTTTCTCCGGCTTCCTGAATGTCTTTCGTCGTTTCGCTTGCCCCCGGAAGATTGTCGGTGATCCGGTCGCCCATTTCGGCTGGCAGTACGCCTGACATCAGATGCGCGCTGTCCCGCAGCATGGGGGTGATGGCGGCGTCTGTCACCATGCCGGGAAGCTTGCTCTCGCCCTCGGCCACGACCACCGCGCCGGCATAGAGGATCAGCACGATGAAAAAGCCGCGGATCAGGCCGAACAGAAAGCCGAGCCAGCGATCGAGGCCGCCAAGCCCGGCCTTGCTGAGACCGGGCGAGACCAGCGAGGCGAAGGCGAACCACAATATGACAATGATCACAAATGGCACGCCCCAGGCAAGCGCCGCACTAATCCCCTCGACCTTGATCAGGTCGGTCAGCACCGGTTCCAGATAGGGGGCGCTGAACTTGGCCGCGATGAAGGAGATCGGCCATCCGGCGAGGCCGAGCAATTCCCGGGTCATGCCGCGAAGCGTTGCAAGCCCCCCCGATATCAGCAGCAATATAATGGCGCCGTAATCAAACAGGGTGAGGGCGGACAGATCGACACTCATCTCTTTCGCGCTCCGTGATAGCCTATGCCGCTCATGCTACACCGCCCATGATTTCAATCAACTCGGCAAGTGTTGCCGGCTGCGCCAGTGACAGGCCCTGCGGCGCGGCGAGTTTCTTGCGCGGGCGCGGCATCACCGCCATGTCAAAACCCAGCTTGGCGGCTTCCTTGAGCCGCGCATCCGCCTGTGCCACCTGCCTTAATTCTGCCGACAGCGCCACCTCGCCAAAAAACACGCATCGTGGCGGCGCCGGCCTGCCGCTGACCGATGACAGCAGCGCCGCCGCCACCGCAAGATCAGCCGCCGTTTCCGACACCTTGAACCCGCCGGCGACATTCAGGAAGATGTCGCGGCCCGACAGCGGCACCCCGCAGCGCGCCTCCAGAACAGCCGTCAGCATGGCAAGGCGACTGCTGTCCCAGCCGACGACATTACGCCGCGGCGAGGCAAGGGTAGATGGCGCGACAAGCGCTTCGATCTCGACCAGCACCGGTCGACTTCCCTCGATGCCGGCAAACACGACAGCGCCGGTGACCTCGTCGCGCCGGTCGGCAAGGAACAATTCGGACGGGTTCTGTACCTCGGCAAGCCCGCTCTCGACCATCTCGAAGACGCCGATCTCGTCGGTCGCGCCAAAACGGTTCTTCACACCGCGCAGTATGCGGAAATGGTGTGATCTGTCGCCCTCGAAATAGAGGACGGTGTCGACCATATGCTCCAGCACCCGCGGGCCGGCGATGGCACCGTCCTTGGTCACATGGCCAACGACAAGCAACGCCACATCATGCGCCTTCGCCGCGCGAATCAGTTCCTGCGCGGTGGCCCGCACCTGGCTGACCGTGCCGGGCGCCGAATCAAGCGTCGGCAGGAACATGGTCTGGATCGAATCAATCACGATGATATCGGGGCCATCCCTGCCGCCGATCGAGGCCGCGATATCAGCCGCGTTTGTCGTTGTCGCCAGTTCGACCTCGGCATTGCCAAGGCCGAGCCGCCGCGCCCGCATCCGGACCTGTTCTGCCGACTCCTCGCCGGATACATAGGCGGCGGTGAAGCCGGCCCCGGCAAGGCGGCAGACAAGCTGCAGCAGTAAAGTAGATTTGCCGATTCCCGGGTCGCCGCCGATCAGCGTTGCCGATCCCTTGACCAGCCCGCCGCCGGCAACGCGGTCGAACTCGTCCATGCCGGTCTGCATGCGCGGCGGCGGTGTGATATCGGCCGAGATGGCAAGGGGCTGCATGTCGACACGCCGCCCGGTCGCCTTCCTGCCCGGGCCGGATACCGTCTCGACACGTTCCTCGACAAGCGTGTTCCATGCCCCGCAATGATCACAGCGTCCGGACCATTTGCGGTGGGCACCGCCGCATTGCTGGCAAACATAGCTGACGGAACTTTTTGCCATCAGCCGCGTCGCGCCTCGGCCTGTGCCGCCAGCGTCAGCGGCCCGTCCGCCAGGCCATGGACGAACTGATGCACCTCTTCAACGCCGCTATTATCCATCTCGCTGGCCGGCCCACACCAGATGATGACACCGTTATGTACCATGGCCACCTTGTCGGCGATCCGCCTGACCGAGGCCATGTCATGGCTGATGGTGACGGCCGTCGCGCCAAGCCTGTTCACCGAATCGATAATCAGCCGGTCAATGACGCCGCCGGTAATCGGGTCTAGCCCGGATGTCGGTTCGTCGAACAGCAGGATCTCCGGCTTGTCGGCAATGGCGCGCGCCAGCGCGACACGTTTCTGCATGCCGCCCGACAACTCCGCCGGATATTGGTCGATAACATGCGCCGCCAGGCCAAGCTGGGTGATCGTCTCTGCCGCCGCGTCGCGCGCCTGTTGGCGGGTCATATGCTGGCGCTGGCGCAGCCGGAAGGTGACATTCTCCCAGATCGGCAGCGAATCAAAAAGCGCCCCGAACTGGAATGTCATGCCAAAGCGCTGGCGCATGCTTTCCATCTGATGGCGGCCGGCATTGATCATTTCCTCGCCATCAACCCTGATCGACCCGCCATCGGCGCGCAGCAGGCCAAGCAGGCATTTCAACGTCACCGACTTGCCGCAACCCGACGTGCCGATGATGGCAAGCGATTCCTCGGCCGCGACCTCCAGATCGATACCGCGAAGCACCTGTTTGTCACCAAAGGATTTCGTCATGCCCTGAAGGACGATTTTCGGGGGGCTGGCTTTGCGTTGAGCTGTCATCTGCGCATCACCCGAAAAACAGCGCTGTGACGATATAGTTGGCGATCAGGATCAGGATTGATGCCGACACTACCGCGTTTGTCGTTGCCCTGCCGACCCCTTCCGCACCGCGGCCTGAATGATAGCCGTGATAACATCCCATCAGGGCAATCAGAAACCCGAACACGGCGGCTTTCACAAGCCCGAGAGTGACGTCGGAAATCTCCAGATATTCAAGCGTCCGGCTGAGATAGATCGACGGGTTGAAGCCAAGTCGGTAGACGCCGACAAGATAGCCGCCAAACACCCCGATCAGATCGCCGATCAGGACAAGGAATGGCAGGCAGACGGTGCCGGCGACAATGCGCGGGGCAACAAGATACTGCATCGGGCGCGTTGACAGCGTATCCAGCGCGTCGATCTGGTCGGTCACCCGCATGGTGCCGATTTCCGCCGCCATCGAGGCGCCGATCCGCCCGGCAACCATCAGCCCGGCCAGTACCGGTCCCAGCTCACGCGTTACCGACAGGACGACGACCGTGGCCACCGTATCCTCGGCCGAAAAGCGGGCGAACCCTGTATAGGATTGCAGCGCCAGCACCATGCCCGAGAACAGCGTCGTCAGGCCGACAACCGGAAGCGAGAAATAGCCGATATCGATCATTTGCCGGCCAAGCTGGCGAAGATAATAGGGTGGCAGGAAGGTCCAGCGGACGGCTGCCAGTGTGAATAGCGACAGGCGGCCGATCGCGGCAAGAAAAGCCAGAGTCGTTCGGCCGATATTCTGCAGAAACCCGATCATTCTCTTTCCGGTCGGTTGCGGCCACGATGCGGCGTCCGGCTCACTTTATGCCTTGGATTTGGGTGTTTGACCATCCCCAATGCCGCTGGTGGCAGACCGGGATCAGCAATTGACGTATCGCCGTGCCGGGCGGCGGCCAAGCTGGGTCAGGATCTCATACCCGATGGTGCCGGCGTCACCCGCCATCCGCGCCAGCGCATAGCCGGCGCCAAGAATCTCGGCATGACTGGCGTTGGCAAGCCGCGCCTGATCGAGGCCGGTCACATCGACGGTGATGCTGTCCATTGAGACGCGGCCGATGACCGGTGCCGGCATACCGGCGATTGTCACTGTCGCCTGATTGCCAAGGCTGCGCGGATAGCCGTCTGCATAGCCGACGCCAAGGGTGAAGATGTGCGACTCGCGCTGCAATTGATGGGTGCCGTTATAGCCCACCCGGTCGCCAGCCGCCGCCGTGCGGCGCTGCAGGATGCGGGCCTGCCAGGTCACGGCAGGATGCAGGCTGGCGGCCTGGTCTGACTGATCGCCGGCGGTATCAAGGCCGGCCGGATGCAGGCCGTAAAGGGCGATTCCCGGCCGGTTCAGCGCCATGTGGAAGTCGCCGCCGCGAAGGGTGCCGCCGCTGTTGGCAAGACTCGCCGGCAGGTTGGGCAGGGCGGCGCAAAGACGTGCGAAGCTGGCAAGTTGCCGGTCACTGGCGTCACCGGCAAGGTCCTCGCCGGCGCTCAGATGGCTCATCACCAGCTGCATGTCGATGCCGGCGAGCGGTGTGTCGCCGGCCTCAACCCGGCGCAGCAGCCACGATGTCTCCTCCGGGTCAAGGCCAAGGCGGGTCATGCCGGTATCCAGATGCAGCGCGGCTGCGGACCAGCCATTCGTCATGCTGCCGGCATCGCGCCAGCGCCGAAGCTGGTCGAGGCTGTTGATCACCGGCATGATTCGTGATTCTGCGAACGCCGCCTCCTGGCCGGCATGGCAGCCGCCAAGGGCAAAGATACGGCGCTCCTTATATCCGGTCTCGGTCAGCACCCGGCGCAGCGCGACAGCCTCATCAAGCGACATGACGAAGAATGTGCGGCACCCGGCTCCGGCCAGTGCCGGGGCCACCTTGTCGGCGCCAAGTCCATAGGCGTTTGCCTTGACGACGCTGGCCGTCTCTGTGCGCGGCCCGGAAAGACTGTCGAGATAGCGCCAGTTTTCAACAATCGCGCCGATATCGACGGTGATCAGACTGTCGGCATGGCCAAAATCAGGGGACTGGGTGTCGCCGCTCATCCTGCCGGCCCGCCTAGAAGCCTTCGGGAACCTGCGCCGCGTCGGTGAGATCGCTGAACTTGGTCAGCGATTTCTCGAAATGCAGCTCGATCAGGCCGGTCGGGCCGTGACGCTGCTTGCCGATGATCACCTCGGCCTTGTTATGCGCCTTTTCGAGACGTTCGCGGTACAGATCATAGCGCAGATTGAATTTCTCCTCGCTTTCATGCGATTCGCGCTCCGGTTCCTTCTTGGCGAGGTAATATTCGTCGCGATAGACGAACAGCACCACATCGGCATCCTGCTCGATCGATCCGGATTCACGAAGATCGGCCAGGTTCGGGCGTTTGTCCTCGCGCTGCTCGACGGCGCGCGACAGCTGCGAAAGCGCCAGCACCGGCACGTCGAGTTCCTTGGCCATGGCCTTGAGCGCGCGGCTGATATTGGAGATTTCCTGAACGCGGTTTTCCGGCCGCACGCCAAGCTGCGGAGCCAGCATCTGGAGATAGTCGATGACAATCAGCCCAAGACCGCCGGTCCGCTTCATCCGGCGCGCGCGGCTCGCCACCTGCGATACTGACAGGGCGGGGGTGTCATCGATGAAGAACGGGGCCGCCGAAAGGGCGTCGCTGGCCTCGATCAGCCGGTCGAACTCCTCGCTCGACAGATTTCCCTGGCGGATGCTGTTCGAATCGATCTGCGCCCGCTCGCTGAGAATCCTTGTGCCAAGCTGTTCGGCCGACATCTCCAGCGAGAAGAATGCTACCGGCGCCGCCGTCTCGCCTGATCTGGTTGTGGTCGCGACATGAAAGGCGATGTTGGTCGCCAGCGCCGATTTGCCCATCGCCGGGCGGCCGGCAAGGATGATCAGGTCGGATTTGTGAAGCCCGCCCATCTTTGTGTTGAGCCCGGTCAGGCCAGTGCTGCAGCCGGACAGTCCGCCATCGCTCTTGCGCGCGATCGCCGCCAGGTTGATGGCCGCCGCCGCCACCTTTTCAAAGGATTTCAGACCGGCGCCGGCCTCGCCCGCCTCGGCAAGCTGGAAAAGTTTTGCCTCGGCGGTTTCGATCTGCGTTGTCGCCGGCACATCGACATCGGGATGGTTGGCATCGGTGATGACATCATCGCCAATCCGGATCAGTTCGCGCCGGAGATGCGTTTCATAGATCGTCGCCGCGTAGTCTGGCGCCTGTGCCAGGCTGATGACGCCGTCCGCCAGCTCGCCGAGATAATCCTCGATCTCGGTTGTCTGCCCCTCTTCAGTGGCGCTGAAGAATGTTTTCAACGTCACCGGATTGGCAAGCTGACCACGGTCGATCAGGCGCATCATCGTGGCGAAGATGCGGCCATGTAGCGGGTCGTAGAAATGCTCGGCCCGCAACCTGTCATCCACGCGTTCCATGACATCATTATCGAGCAACAGCGCGCCGAGAAGATTCTGTTCGGCCGGAAGGTTGTTTGGCAACTGGCGCGTGGTGGGGATGCCGGCGGCCGGCTACGTGCCGCCGGGAAAGGCTTCGATGTTGCTTGGCTCTTCAGACATGCGTCACCCTAACAAAAAGCTGCCGCCAAGGCTTCATGTGAAGACTGTGGAGATCGGGGATAAGTGAAAAAAAATTCCGGTATCATGTGTAAAGGCAGACAGAAGGGGCGCGCAGAGCCGCTCAGGGCAAAAAAAGCCGGGGCGGACCCCGGCTTTTCAAACTTTGATCCCGCCAGGCATTGATCTCGCCAGGCATGGGTCTCGCCAGGTCAGGCGTCGGGGTCCTCCGCCGCGTCATCGCCTGATTCGGCCGCGTCATCGGCATCAGCCTCTTCAGCCGGTGCCTCTTCGGCGGCGGCTTCAGCGGCCACTGCCCCGACAGCAACATCTTCCTCGACATAATCGTCATCGTCGATCATGCCGGTCACGGCAACGCCGGTGCGACGCTGTGTTTCGGCCTCGTCGAGCGAACGCGCCACATTGACGGTGACCGTCACTGTGACTTCCGGATGCAGCCGGACGCGTGTGTCGTGAAGGCCGAGTGTCTTGATCGACTTCTCCATGACCACCTGGGCACGGGTGATGGTGAAGCCGGCCTCGGTCACCGCATCGGCGATGTCGCGCGAAGTGACCGAACCGAAAAGCTGTCCCATTTCCGATGCCGCGCGAACCATATTGACGGCCAGACCTTCCATCTTGCCGGATTCGGTTTCGGCATCCGAACGGCGGGCGAGATTGTCCGCCTCGCGCTGTGCCTTTTCGGTTTCGAACTTTTCAAGATTGCCTTTATTGGCGCGAAGTGCCTTTCCCTGCGGCAGCAGGAAATTGCGCGCATAGCCGGGCTTTACCGATACGACATCGCCCATCTGGCCAAGCTTTTCGACTCGTTCGAGCAGGATGATTTCCATGATTATGTGTCTCCTTCCTGTCGTCCGGCCTTACGAGGTCACGTATGGCATCAGTGCCAGAAAACGTGACCGCTTGATGGCAACCGCCAGTTCGCGCTGTTTCTTGGCTGAAACAGCCGAGATGCGCGACGGCACGATCTTGCCACGCTCGGAGGTGTAGCGAGCCAGCAGCTTGGTGTCCTTGTAATCGATTGTCTGGGCGTTCGGCCCGGAAAACGGACAGGACTTGCGGCGGCGTCCAAACGGGCGACGAACGGCTTCGCGTTTGATTTCGAGCTGGGTCATGTCCTACTCCTCTGTCTTGCTGTCTTCGGCGGGCGCTTCGGCGCTGTCCTCAGCCGGAGCCTCGGCCTTCGGGGCCTCGGCACGCGGCGGGCGTGAACCCCGGTCACCACGATCGCCCCGGTCACCAC
>Ga0181592_10003467_pt1 | contig 13092 bp, 12 predicted proteins | sample 071ome_20_FD_133755 | JGI IMG/M metagenome (GOLD analysis project Ga0181592, IMG submission 133755) | Coastal salt marsh microbial communities from the Groves Creek Marsh, Skidaway Island, Georgia - 071412BT metaG (megahit assembly) | ecosystem: Environmental > Aquatic > Marine > Intertidal...
AAGATACAGAACTGATGGATGCCAAATCCATGTTCGATGTGAATTTTTTTGGTGCTTTTGAAGTCATTCAAGTTGCACTACCGTATTTAAGGAAAGAACAACGATCAAAAATCATTAACATCACATCACTTGCTGGCGTATTTCCGATTCCTTTTCAAGCCTTTTATTCGGCATCTAAAGCGGCATTAAATAATTTTACTTGGGCACTTCAAAATGAAGTCAAGCCATTTGGCATCTCTGTTTGTGCACTCATGCCAGGGGATGTTAAAACAGGATTTACAACACAAAGAAAGAAAAACACTCAGACAACAATTGAATATGGCGCAAGAGTCAAAAAATCTGTTGCAACCATGGAAAAAGACGAACAAAATGGAATGCCTCCAAGTGCTATTGCAAACAAAGTGGCATCCTTGATTAAAAAGAAAAAAATGCCGATTCAAGTTACTGTTGGATTTCAATATAAAATATTACTTTTTATTAAACGTTTAGTATCAACTACATTCGCAAATAAGATCCTAGGATCGATGTATGGATTTTTTAAGCTAAAATAAGCCAAAAACTTGACTTATTGATGAACCTATAATAAAATACAATTGCTGTGAAAAAAACACACCAATGATAAATAAAATATTTGGCTTATCTAAGCCAAATATTATTTTGAAAAGAAAAATGAAACACATGGATATGTGTAAAGAAAGGAGATCCAATGCCTACAATCGCACAACTCGTACGCAACGGACGCACCAATAAAACATATAAATCTAAATCTCCAGCACTTGGATACGGATTTAATGCGTTACAAAAAACAGAACGTAATTACAGTTCTCCTCAAAAACGTGGTGTTTGTACCCGTGTAACAACAATGACACCGAAGAAACCTAACTCTGCATTAAGAAAGTATGCACGTGTACGTTTATCAAACGGTACTGAAGTAACTGCATACATTCCAGGAATCGGACATACACTACAAGAGCACAGTGTTGTACTTATTCGTGGTGGACGTGTGAAAGACTTACCAGGTGTACGTTATCACATTGTTCGTGGAACATTAGATGCAACTGGTGTTCAAAACCGTAAACAAGCCCGTAGTAAATATGGCGCAAAACGCCCAAAATAAAATAAATTAAAAGAAAGATGGTGATGATATGCCTCGTAAAGGCCATATCGCTAGACGTGATGTGTTACCTGATCCAATTTATCAATCAAAATTGGTCACAAGAATTGTAAACACAATCATGCTAGATGGTAAAAAAGGGACTGCCCAAAGCATCTTATATGGTGCGTTTAACCGTGTCAAAGAAGCTACTGGCAGAGAACCAATTGAAGTATTTAATGAAGCGTTAAATAACATTTCACCGGTCATTGAAGTGCGTTCAAGACGTGTCGGTGGACAAAATTATCAAGTGCCAGTTGAAGTCAGAGCATCTCGTAAACAAACATTAGGTTTAAGATGGTTGATTCAATATGCACGTTTAAGAAATGAAAAAACGATGGAAGAACGTTTAGCAAAAGAAATTCTTGATGCTTCTCAAGGATTAGGTGCTGCTGTTAAAAAACGTGATGATGTCCATCGTATGGCTGAAGCAAATAAAGCTTTCGCACATTACCGTTGGTAGAAGGAGCTTAAAATGTCACGACAATACCCATTAGAACGTACTCGTAATATTGGTATTATGGCGCACATTGATGCCGGAAAAACAACAACAACTGAACGTATTTTATATCACACAGGTCGTATCCATAAAATCGGAGAAGTTCACGATGGTGCTGCAACGATGGACTGGATGGCACAAGAACAAGAACGTGGAATTACAATTACATCTGCAGCAACCACTGCTTTTTGGAATGATCATAGAATTAACATTATCGATACCCCAGGTCACGTTGACTTTACTGTAGAAGTATCACGTTCGTTACGTGTACTCGACGGTGCAGTTACAGTACTTGATGCTCAAGCTGGTGTTGAACCTCAAACAGAAACAGTTTGGAGACAAGCAACAGAATATAAAGTCCCACGTATTGTATATGTGAATAAAATGGATAAAATTGGTGCCGATTTTCAAGCAGCGATTGAATCTCTAAAAGATCGTTTAGGTGTAACTGCTGTGCCAATACAATGGCCAATTGGTGCTGAAGCAGATTTCACTGGAATTATTGATTTAGTTACAATGACAGCGTCAGAATATGATGGTGAAATGGTTGAAGAAGCAAAACAAATTGAAATTCCAGCACATTTAAAAGCAATTGCTGAAGAAAAACGTATTGCACTTATTGAAGCTGTTGCTGAATTTGATGAAGAACTTATGATTAAGTATCTCGAAGGTGAAGAAGTCACTAACGATGAAATCAAACAAGCAATTCGTAAAGGAACTCTTAAAGTTGAATTTTTCCCAGTCATTTGCGGGACATCTTTTAAAAATAAAGGTGTGAAAAAAATGATTGATGCTGTCATCGATTACTTACCATCTCCAGTGGATGTAGAAGCTGTTATTGGTATGAATTCAAAAGGTGAAGAAGTTAAACGTAAACCAAGTGACAACGAACCGTTCTCAGCGTTAGCATTTAAAGTGATGACAGACCCATATGTTGGACGTTTAACATTCTTTAGAGTTTATTCAGGAAAACTATCGTCTGGGTCATATGTTATGAACTCGACCAAAGATAAAAAAGAACGTTTCGGTCGTATACTCCAAATGCATGCAAATTCTCGTGAAGAAATTTCAGATGTGTATGCTGGAGATATCGCAGCAGTTGTTGGTCTTAAAGATACAACAACTGGGGATACACTCGTATTAGAAAAAGACGATCTCATCTTAGAATCCATGGTATTCCCTGAACCCGTTATTAACGTTGCGATTGAACCAAAAACGAAACAAGATCAAGATAGAATGGCAACAGCGCTTCAAAAATTATCTGAAGAAGATCCAACATTTAGAACATTTACAGACCATGAAACAGGTCAAACGATTATTGCAGGTATGGGTGAACTTCACTTAGACATCATTGTAGATCGTATGAAACGTGAGTTTAAGGTTGAAGCAAATGTAGCGCAACCTCAAGTATCGTATCGTGAAACCATTACATCAGACGCAGACATTGAAGGTAAGTTTGTAAGACAATCTGGTGGACGTGGACAATACGGTCACGTTCAAATTAAATTTGAACCAAACCCTGGTAAAGGCTTTGAATTTGTTGATAAAATTGTTGGTGGTGTCATTCCTAGAGAATATATCCCAGCAGTATTAAAAGGATTAGAAGAAGCGTTGCCGAATGGTATCGTTGCTGGATATCCTGCAATTGATATTAAAGCAACCCTACATTTTGGATCCTATCATGATGTGGACTCTTCTGAAATGGCATTTAAAGTTGCAGCATCTATGGCACTCAAAAAAACAAGAGAGCTAGCACAACCAGCTATTTTAGAACCAATTATGGATGTTGAAGTCATTGTTCCAAATGATTATGTGGGGAATGTTATTGGAGATATTACATCTAGACGTGGACGTTTAGAAAAACAAGAACCAAGAGGAAATGCTGTTGCGGTACGCGCTAGTGTCCCTCTATCCGAAATGTTTGGATATGCAACGGCATTACGTTCAAATACCCAAGGACGTGCAAACTTCGTAATGCAATTTAAACAATATGAAAAATGTCCAAAGTCTATCCAAGAAGACATTATTAAAAAACGCGGAATGAACTAATAAAAACTTGCAAAAAGTATTAAAATACATTAAAATATGCATGATAAACATGCAACAAAAAAATTAGGAGGATTACCAGAAATGGCGAAACAAAAATTCGAAAGAACCAAACCACACGTTAACATTGGTACAATTGGCCACGTTGACCATGGTAAAACAACTTTAACAGCTGCAATTACAACTGTTTTATCTAAAAAAGGTTATGCTGAAGTTAAAGATTATGCATCTATTGACTCTGCTCCAGAAGAAAAAGAACGTGGTATTACAATTAATACCGCACACGTAGAATATCAAACAGATTCACGTCACTATGCGCACGTGGATTGCCCAGGTCATGCTGACTACGTTAAAAACATGATTACAGGTGCTGCACAAATGGATGGTGCCATCTTAGTTGTATCAGGTGCAGACGGCCCAATGCCTCAAACACGTGAACACATCTTATTGTCACGTCAAGTGGGCGTACCTAAGCTCGTTGTTTTCTTAAACAAAGCTGATATGGTGGATGATGATGAATTACTTGACTTAGTTGAAATGGAAGTACGTGAATTACTTTCAGAATATGACTTCCCAGGAGATGACATTCCAATTATCCGTGGATCTGCATTAGGTGCATTAAACGGTGAAGCACAATGGGAAGAAAAAATTGGTGAACTTATGGATGCCGTTGACTCATACATTGATCAACCAGTTCGTGAAACTGACAAACCATTCTTAATGCCAGTTGAAGACGTCTTCACAATTACAGGTCGTGGTACAGTTGCGACTGGACGTGTTGAACGTGGACAAGTTAAAGTCGGTGATGAAATCGAAATTATCGGTATCCGTGACACTCAAAAAACAGTTGTTACTGGTGTTGAGATGTTTAGAAAATTACTAGACTATGCAGAAGCTGGAGACAACATTGGTGCATTATTACGTGGTGTACAACGTGATCAAGTTGAACGTGGACAAGTTTTAGCAAAACCTAAATCAGTGAATCCACACAGCGTATTTGAAGCTCAAGTATACGTTTTATCAAAAGAAGAAGGTGGACGTCACACAGCATTTTTCTCAAACTACCGCCCACAATTCTACTTCCGTACAACAGATATTACAGGTGTCATTTCGCTACAAGAAGGTACTGAAATGGTTATGCCTGGTGACAACACAGTTATGACAGTTGAACTTATTCACCCAATTGCGATTGAAGAAGGAACAAAATTCTCAATTCGTGAAGGTGGACGTACTGTTGGTGCTGGATCTGTTACAAAAATTATTAAATAATGATTAAAATCAAAACATGAAGTCAATGCTTCATGTTTTTTTTATGTAAAAATTTATAGTTCTCTGTTTTCAAGTGAAAGCAAAGGTAAGATATGATACAATATTATACATGATGAAGTAAGGAGTTTATTATGATTGACACACACATACACTTAAATTTTGAAGATTATATTGACGACTTAGAAATTGTCATTTTGGACGCTGAAAAAGCGGGTGTGACACACATGATTGTTGTTGGAATCGATGAAGGTTCTTCGAAGTTAGCAATCGAATTATCAAAACAATATCCAAATCTATTCGCATCTGTTGGCGTACATCCATCAGAATCAGAAAATATGTTTGAAATGCAAGCGACATCCACAGCTTTTATTGAAGACATGATACAAGAAAATAAAGTGGTTGCCATTGGTGAATGTGGTATTGATTTGTATCATGAAGACTATCATTTAGAGTATCAAAAAGAAGTCTTCATAAATCAAATAGAACTCGCTAAAAAATATCAGAAACCACTGATCATACATTCGAGATCTGGTGTAAGAGAATGTATTGATATATTAAAACCTTATCAAGGTCAAGTTAATGGTGTATTTCATTGTTTCAATGGAACACTTGAAGAAGCGGATGAAATTTTATCACTTGGGTTTTATATTGGCGTGGATGGTCCTATAACATTTAAAAATGCTAAAGATGCAAAAGCGATTGCAACCCATGTACCGATTGAAAGATTACTTGTTGAAACAGACGGACCTTATTTATCTCCAGAACCATATAGAGGTAGAAGAAACCAACCTGCAAATGTAAAATACATATTAAAAGCACTTGCTCAACTAAAAAATATGTCTGAATCTGATGTCGATGACATCACAACTCAAAATGCAAAAACACTGTTTTTGTTGCCTTAAGGAGGCATTATGAAAAAAACGATAGGATTATTTATCACGATTCTTTCCATCATTTTTCTTGTAGGATGTTTTGACACGAGATCCGTGATTCCATACGAATCACCATCTACATATGAATCGATGCGTATTGAAATGATTGCAGAGGTGTCTCCTTCTGTGATCGTTGTAAAAACAGAAACAGGACATGGATCAGGACTCATATATAAACAAGAAGGTAATGTGTATTATGCAATCACCAATCAACATGTTGTTGAAGATGGTGGGGAAATGTCTATTTATTTTGGTGGTACAAGAGATGAGATTGCTGTAACGAAAGTGGCATCTAATGCTTTACTTGATGTTGCAGTGGTACAATTTGAAACTGAAGATCAACTTGTAGTTTATGATTCACGTGCCATCAACGGAGAAAAAATTGAAATTATTCGTGGTCAAGATGTTTATGCCATTGGTACGCCTGAAAATTTAAACAAATTTAATTATGTGACGCAAGGTGTCATTGCAATGGCATCCTTCCCATACAATGGCATTGATGATTTAGCAATTATGCATGATGCAGAACTCAATCCCGGAAATAGTGGTGGCCCGCTGTTTAATTTAAATGGTGAATTCATTGGAATTAATGTCGCAAAAATACCTTCAATTGCAACTGAAACAGGTTCGATTGCCGCTGAAGGATTGAATTATTCATTGAACATTAACGAAATATATTTTAGATTTTTATCCACACTCGATGAAACTGATTTTAGTGACATTGAGAGACGACCTAGATTAGGGGTCACTGTTCAAGATTCTACAGTTTTCTTAGAAAATCCTGAAAATGACTCAAACGCAATTCCTGAAAATCAACTAGGTGTGGTTGTTATTGGACTCGATGAAACAAGAGATGCGATTAATTATTTAGAAATTAATGACTTAATCATTCGTATGAACGGTAATACCATCACAACGATTGCAGATATTGCAGCAGAATTAAGTGATGCTGCCTTTGGTGATACGCATGAAGTGACGGTTTTAAGACGTGTCAATGGAACATTTGTAGAATTAACATTTACAATTACACTTTCTTAATATGACACTTGTAGAACACTTAAAAAAACAAGCCTTGACGATCAGTTTTGCTGAAAGTATGACAGGCGGTGCACTTTCAAAATATATCACGCAGTTTTCAGGTGCATCAGAGGTATTTAAGGGAAGCATTGTGTGTTATGATACGCAAGTAAAAGTCGATATATTAGGGATTCCACAAAAGCTTATTGAGACACATGGAGTCGTCTCACATAAAGTATGTGAGGCGATGGTCATTTCATGTAAAGAGATGTTTAAAAGTGATATTGCTGTCAGTATTACTGGTTATGCAGAGGGTATTCATAAAGATATTTTTGTGGGTATCTCATATAAAGACACACACGTTTTTCATATCATAAGAAATGATCAAAACAGGACACAAATGATCGATGATATTGTGTCATGGATTGTGGATAAAATTTACGTATTATGATGTTTGTATAAGCGTTATCTTTATGATATAATGTTATTTGCGTAGAAACGCTACGCCACCTTGTCACGTAAGTGTGACCAAAAGACCAGAAGGAGGAAAAGTATGAAAAAATATGAAGTGATGTACATCATACGTCCAAATGTTGAAGCAGACCAAGTAAAAGCACTTGTGAATCAATTCTCAGAATTGTTTCTTAGCAACAACAGCCAAGTGTTAGAACTCAAAGAGATGGGTTTAAAAGACTTAGCGTATGAAATCAATCATCATACAAAAGGATATTATGTTTGGTTAAAAGTTGAAGCAACGAACGAAGCTGTTGCAGAATTTAACCGTGTGGTTCGTATCACAGAAGACATTATCCGTTTTATTGTCGTGAAAGAAGGCGAATAAAATGATGAACCGTGTTATTTTAGTCGGTCGCATAACAAAAGATCCAGAACTTAAAAAAACGGCTCAAGATATTGCAGTTGTAAACTTTACGATTGCAGTAAACAGAAATTACACTGATCAACAAGGAGAGAAGCAAGCAGATTTTATTTCATGTGTTGTTTGGAGAAGACAAGCAGAAAATGTTGCAAAATATGTTTCTAAAGGGATGTTGTTAGGTGTTGAAGGACGTATTCAAACACGTCAATATGAATCTGAGACAGGTATGAAATATATTACCGAAGTCTTGTGTGATTCAGTTCAATTTTTAGAAAATAAATCTTCAAACCAATCTTTTGAAGATCCATCATCAACAAAGTCACAAAGCGATGAGTTTTATGAAACTTCTAAAAAACTCGCAGCTGAAGATGACTTACCATTTTAAGGAGATAACTAATGAGACCAGGAAATTATAAAGATCGTGGTGGATTCAAACGTCGTAAAAAAGTATGCTACTTTACACAAAACAAAGTAACACACATTGATTTTAAAGATGTTGAACTACTTAAACGATTCATTACTGAACGTGGTAAAATCTTACCAAGACGTGTCACAGGGACAACTGCTAAATGGCAACGTCCTCTTGCAGTCGCAATTAAACGCGCGCGTCACATGGCGTTATTACCATTTGTGAAAGACTAAAAAATAAAACCTCTTGAATGGGGTTTTTTTTCATTTTTTCATCATAAAAAAACATCGTTTGATACAATCATTTGATATAATAATGGATAAGAGGCTTCCATGAGAAAAATTTTCGTCGCGCTATTTGCAATCATCTTTGCAATGCTCGCAGCATATGTCTTTCAAATTGTATTACCAAATATTAATGAAAACCAGTATCTTTATTTAGGTGTTGGTATTTTAGCGTTACTTTTATCTGCAACGATGATTTTTTCATTTTTTTCTGCTCAAATGAGAGAAAAAATTAAACGATTAAACCATAGGATTGAATTATGGAGTCGTGTTTCATATCATGTAAATCAAGTGGGAGATGAATTATTTAATCAATTACCAATCGCTATGATAGCGTTAGATGATAATAATGATATTCGTTTTGCAAATACATTTGCAAAAGAAAAAATCTCTCAGCGTATGGTGAATAAACCATTAAGTGAAGTATCTGAATTTTTATTTGAACAAGTTAAAAATAATGTGACTGAATTTAGATATACACACAACGATCTTATATTTGAAGTTTATTTTAAACCAGAATTTAATTTTATTTATATGTTTTTAGCAACAGATCTTGTGTTGCTAGAGCAACAATATCAAAATCATTTACCCGTGATGTTATTAATGTCTCTTGATTATATTGATGAGTCATTAGCAAGTTTACCTGTATCTGAACAATCAACGCTTAAAGGACAATACTTAGGAACGATTGCGGATTGGGCGAATCAGTACGAAGCGTATTTACAACAGCTTTCTGATGACAGAATTATTGCATTTACAACAAGAGAGAAATTAAATGATATGATGCAACATCAGTTTAAGATATTAGATGAAGTTAGAAAAATTTCTGAGAAACATGATGTTCGCGTGACATTATCCATGGGTGTTGCCTCTTGGGATACACCTTATGAATCACTAGGGGTTTATGCACAAAATGCGATTGAACTTGCTGAGAAACGTGGTGGTGATCAAGCTGTAATCAACATTCAAAATCAAAAAATCGCCTATTTCGGTGCAACAAAAGAATCAGTCTCAAGTAATAGTCGTGTGAATGCAAGAATTCAAGCACAATCTATGAAGCAATTGTTTGAAACAAGTGATAGTGTCTTTATCATGGGACATAAACGTGCAGATTTAGATGCATTAGGTGCCATGCTTGGAGTATACCAAATGGCAAAGGCTGTTCAACATAAGTCCTTTATTATTGCACCTAATGATGAACTTGATCCTACTGCACTTAAAGTGTTTAAAGCATTAATACAATCAAAAGAAGATCCGAGAATGTCTCTAGAATCCATTCAAATATCAAATAAATCAGTACTTGTTATTGTTGATACACAATCTAAACAATTGCTTGTTGATGCATCACTTATTGATAAAGTTGAACATATTGTGATTATTGACCATCATCGTGCAAGTGATGATGCCGTCACATCTGATAACAGCTATATTGAACCATATGCATCTTCTACTGTAGAACTTGTTATGGATGTATGGTCATTTTATGAAACATTGATCGCAATTGAATTTGATCCATTGTATGCAACGATCATGTATGGCGGTATGGTTGTAGATACGAATCAATTTACATTACGTACAGGACCTAGAACGTTTGAAGTTGCTGGTAAACTTAAAGAACTTGGTGCAGATATTTCAAAAGTTCATGGATGGTTAAAAAAAGATTTCAATAAAACAAAACATATTTTTGATTTAATTGCGAAAGCACAAGTTGTTGAAAATCACTTTATTATTTTAAAAGATGAAACGACTTATGTTGATCGCGTGCTTCTTGCTCAAGCAGCTGAAGCTGCTTTAGAAATTGAACACATTGATGCAGTCTTTGCAGTTGGATATGTCAGAGAAGGTGTTGTAGGTGTTTCAGCAAGATCAACAGGACAGATCAATGTTCAAATCTTTATGGAGTTTTTTGGAGGAGGTGGGCACTTAACAAGTGCTGCAGTCCAAAAAGAAGCTGATATTGAAGATATGATAGAAGCGATTAAACAAAAAATATTGTTAGAATACGGAGGACAAGATCAACCTATGAAAGTGATATTACTAGAAGATGTTAAAGGACGAGGCAAAAAAGATGATGTCATTGAAGTTGCTGGTGGATATGGACAGTTTTTATTGACACAGAAAAAAGGTATCCTTGCAAACGAAGAAAACTTAAAGACATTACATGATAAACAAGAAAAAGAATTTGAAGCACAGCAAAAACATATTGAATTGATGAAAACACTAAAACAAGAAATTGATCATAAGCACATTAAGCTCACGATTCAAGTAGGAAAAGATGGTAAATTATTTGGTGCGATTACTACCAAGCAAATTGTGGAACAATTTGAAAAAGATCATGGCATTACGTTAGATAAAAAGAAAGTAGAATTATCGTCAGATATTAATTCAATTGGTATATATACTGTGACAGTACACTTACATAAAGGTGTGGATGCACAATTTGAAGTCCATGTTGAAGAAGAGAAGAAGGATTGATTATGGCAGCAAAAACGTTACCCCATCACTTAGATGCTGAACAACGTGTTTTAGGAATATTATTTTTAGATCCAAAAAAGATGGCATCCGTCACAGATTTGTTAAAGACCTCCGATTTTTTTGATGCCAATCATCAGCACATATATGATGCAATGAAACAATTAGATGATCAATCTAAAACGATTGATTATGTAAGTGTTGGTGCTATTTTAAGAGAACAACGTGTTTTAGAATCATCTGGAGGACTCGATTACTTATATAGTTTGGCCGAAATGATTCCATCCACTTCACATTTAGATACCTATGTTGAAATGATTAAAGAAGCTTCATTAAAAAGGGATATCATTGATTTTGCCTCACAAGTCATTGAGCATGGATATGGTAAAGATATGGAAGTCACTGAATATGTCGATTATGCTGAAAGTGGTATTTTTGAAATATCAAAAAGAAGAAAAGCATCTTCATTTGCTACATTATCTGAAATTACAAAAGAAGTGAAAGAAGTTTCTGAACGTAATGCCAATAAACAAGGGATAACAGGATTGATGACAGGCTATAAAAATCTAGATGAATTGTCTGCCGGATTACAACCGGAAGAACTGATTATTTTGGCGGCAAGACCCTCTATGGGTAAAAGTGCCTTTGCGATGAATGTTGCCATGAATGTAGCAAAAAGAAATCAACAAGGAAAAGCAAATGTTGCCATCTTCAGTTTAGAAATGAGTAATGCACAACTTGTTTCTCGTATGCTTTCAACAGAAGCGAACATAAAAAATACACGTTTAAAAACAGGGAATTTATCTACAAAAGAATGGCAATATTTTGAGAGTGGAATGCAGTCTCTTAATCAATTAAATATCCATTTTGATGATTCAGGATCTGTTTCAGTTTTAGATATACGTGCAAAATGTCGTAAACTTGCACAAGAAAAAGGATTAGATTTTGTTGTGATAGACTATTTACAACTCATTAAATCTGATACGAGAAGTGGCAATAGACAAGAAGAAGTTGCGAATATTTCACGAAGTTTAAAACAGATGGCAAGAGAGCTTAAAATCCCTGTCCTTGCACTTTCGCAGTTATCTCGTGAAGTTGAAAAGAGAGAAGATAAAAAACCAATTCTTGCCGACTTGAGAGAATCAGGTAGTATCGAACAAGATGCAGATATTGTCATGTTTTTATATCGACCAGATTACTATAAGAAATCTGATGATGGTAATACGGGGGAAGTTGAACTCATTATTGCAAAAAACAGACAAGGAATTGCAGGGGTTTCTAGATTCTTTAGATTTGATACGGAATACTCTCGATTTGTTGCTCAAGAAAATCGATCAGAAGAATATAAACCAAATGAATAAGACTCTTTATAGAGTCTTTTTATTTGCTTTAAATCAATGAGAATAGTTCGAATAAAGATAAAAACATGATACAATAAAATAGGTGATAACATGTATGATAGACTCGATTTAATTAAAAAACAATACAACGAGATTTTATTAAAACTTCAAGCATCGAATGTCGATATGAAAGAGATGAAAGATCTCTTAAAAAAACAAAGTGAATATGCGAAAATCGTTGAAGTATACGATACATTTTTATCGATATCTGATGCATTAAAACAAACAGAAACATTGATCAATGAAGAAAAAGATCCTGAGCTTATAGAAATGGCTGAATTAGAATATCAGTCTTTACAAGAAAAGAAAAATGCTCTTGAGGCATCTTTAAAAATACTATTACTTCCTAAAGATCCTAATGATGATAAAAATATTATTATGGAAATCAAAGGTGCTGCTGGCGGTGATGAAGGAAACATATTCGCTGGGGATTTATTTCGTTTATACTCTAAGTATGCAGAAGCAAATGGGTTTAAAATAGAATTACTAAATGCCATGGAAGGTGCTATGGGTGGGTATACATCGATTGAATTTATGATTTCAGGTAAAGGTGTATATTCATTATTAAAATATGAATCAGGTACACATCGTGTCCAGCGGGTTCATGAAACAGAATCTCAAGGTCGTATTCATACCTCAACTGCAGTTGTTTTGGTCATGCCGGAAGCTGAAGAAATAGAAATCGATGTTAAATGGGATGATATCAGAGTCGATACATTTAACTCAAGTGGACC
>Ga0181592_10003468_pt1 | contig 13092 bp, 5 predicted proteins | sample 071ome_20_FD_133755 | JGI IMG/M metagenome (GOLD analysis project Ga0181592, IMG submission 133755) | Coastal salt marsh microbial communities from the Groves Creek Marsh, Skidaway Island, Georgia - 071412BT metaG (megahit assembly) | ecosystem: Environmental > Aquatic > Marine > Intertidal zone...
CGCCGGTGACGAGGACGAAGTCGACCCCGTGCTCTCCCTCGCGCCAGGGATCGCCCGGTCCGGGCAGCCAGCCACGCTGGCGGACCTCATCGAGGGTCATCGGGAGGAAGGGAGCGATGGAAGGGGTGCAGGAGGAGGAGGAAGAGCCTCGGCCGCTCATGGAGCGCCTCGCATTTCACGGGCCTCGCCGCGGGGAGCAGGGACGCGCACCGCGGGGGCTGGGTCCGGTCCTCCCCGGGGGGAGTCCCTCGACTGGGTCCGCCGCCGCCGATCGGCGCGGACCAACCGAGGATCATACCCCCTTCGACGCTCCGAGGGAAAGGAACGCGGATCGGTCCTCCCCCCCCTCCCCGATCCGTTACGATGCTCGCTCCGCTCCCCCCTGAAGCCCCCGGAGGTCGATGAGCAACGAGTCCTGGACGGTCGACGCCCCCGGTCGCCTCGCGGCCGAGGTGAAGAGGAGGCTCGACCTCTCCCATCGCCGCGCCCAGGCGCTCATCGATCGGGGAGCGGTCGAGGTCGACGGAGCGCGGGTCACCGACCACGGCCATCCCCTGTGCGCGGGCGCGCAGGTCCGGGTCTCGATCGACGCCCCCCGTCGCCCCGCGCAGGAGAGCACCCCACCGGGGGAGATCCTTCACGAGGACTCCCACATCATCGTGGTTCACAAGCGCGCTGGAGTCCTGACCGTCCCCCGCGACGCCCAGCGCGAGCTCCCCGCCCACCTGCGGGAGCCGAACCTCGAGGACTGGCTCCGGGCCCGCGACCTCGCTCGGGGCGAGCGACCGAGGATCGGCATCGTCCAACGGCTCGACCGGGGCACGAGCGGAGTCCTCGTCTTCCCCCGGACACGCCACGCTCGAGAGTCCCTGAAGCCTGCCTTCGCCCGGCACGATGTGACCCGCCGATACCTTGCGATCGCGCTGGGACGCCCCCCCATCGCGGAGGGGACGCTGCGCGACCTCCTTGTGGAGAAGCACGGCCGCATGACGATCGCCCATCCGACCGAGCCGGGGGCGAAGGAGGCGATCACCCACTACCGGGTCATCGCGAAGTCCGGCGAGGGGCGGGGGGAGCCCGTCGCCTGTCGGCTCGAGCTCACCCTCGAGACCGGGCGCCGGAACCAGATCCGACTCTCCTGCGCCCGCGCCGGCTTCCCGCTACTCGGAGATCGGACCTACGGGACCGCCTCCGAGCTCATCGCGAGGCCCGCCCTCCACGCGGCCCATCTCGGGTTCACCCATCCCCACACGGGGGAGCGCATGGCGTTCACCGTGGAGGAGCCGGAGGACCTCCGGGCTGCATGGCGAGGGCTGCTGGGAGAGGCCCCGCCGGAGGATGAAGCCCCTTGAGCGGGGACCCCGCACCCCGACTCAGCTGACTCTCATCATCCGGTGATCGCTCTCTCGTGACTCTCCGTGTTTCTTCTCAGGAATCTCGGGAAAGAGCCTGAATCTGGATCTTCCATGCGGCCCCGGCAGTCGTATCGTTGGGTTGGGTGGTGCCCATCCACCTGCTGTATTCCGATCGCAAAGCGATCCACGAGGGGAAGCCCCCTCGGAGAGTGCCGGAGTTCAAACTCGCGCGGGGGAGGAACCCGCTATCCACGCTGATCGGCTTCGCGCGTGCGGAGCGACGGTCGCCGTGACCTCAATCCTCCCTCGAGCGAGACTCCCCCCTCCTGTCGCAGTCTCATCGGATCCGGTTCATTGCATTCCTGGGGAAGGAGTCGATGTGTTCAGGATGATCCGATCGGGCCTACTCTGTCTCACCGCGGTCTGCGCATGGAGCGCGGCGGAGGGGCAGACGGCCACAATGGAGCTCTCCAGCACCACCGGTGCCGTGGGGGCGACCGCAACCGCAACGGTCAAGATCTCCGGAGACCTGCCGATCACCGGCTTCTCCGTGGGAGTCGTCCATGACCCTGCGCTGACCCTCGATCAGGCCCCCGGCCTCGGCCCGGCCCTCACGGGCCTGCCGGCCGGCTCGCCGGCCTACGCCGAGGTCCACCTCGCGACCAGCGCCTCCGGTGAGCCCGGCTTCACCGCCGGGGTGGTCATCGACTTCGACCTCAGCGAGACCCTCGCGCCGGGGACCTCGCACACCGTTCTCGAGATGCAGTACGGCCTCGGCGCCGGCGTCGTGAACGGTGGGACCTACGCACTGACCTTCTCGGAGCAGCTCGCTCCGCAGGTCGGCGCCGAGACCGGCGCGCCGGTGCCGAACATGATCGTCGAGCTCGGCCCCGCCGTGGAGACCGTCGCCGCGAGCCTCACCCTCGTCGAGGGGAGCATCACCGCCAGCCAGGTCTCCCTCGTCCGGGGAGATGCGACCGACGACGGCCAGGTGAACATCGCCGACGCCGTGCGCATCCTCGATGCGCTCTTCAACCAGACCGCCCCCCCGCTCGCCTGCCCCGGATCCGGGGACATGAACGACGACGGGCTCCTCAACATCGCAGACCCGATCCAGCTCCTGACCGCCTTGTTCGTGTCGGGGACGTGGGACATCATTCCGCCGCCGAACCCCTCGACGGGCTGCGGCGTTGATGAGGATCTGCCCTGCGATGCCGCTGCGATCTGCGCCCCCTGAGGGCGCGATCCCCGGCGCGAGGCGGGAAGGGAACCACAGGAGGGCGACTCGCGCGACGCGCGGGTCGCCCTCCTCCTCATCCCGGGCGCCGGGTCAGCCCCCGAGGATGATCCGACGGAAGGTGAGGTTGATCCGCAGGCCGGGTCCCGAGCGACCGGTGCGCTTGGGGAGAGCGTGCTGCCAGCACTCCTGGGTCCGCCCCCGCATCACGAGGAGGGAGCCGGTCCCGAGCTGCAGGTCGAGGCGACCCAGCTCCCGGCGGGTCCGATGGCGCAGGTGGAAGGTCCGGGAAGCCCCGAGGGAGAGGCTCGCGATGACGGGCTCGGGGCCGAGCTCCGGCTCATCGTCGGCGTGCCACCCCATGCTGTCCCGACCGTCCCGATAGAGATTGGCGAGCACCGCGTTGAAGGGCGGACCGCCGACCACCGCTTCGATCCGACCCCGGATCTCCGTGAGGAGCGGCGTCCAGGGGAGGGGCTCGAGGTCCAGGCCCGAGTAGCGATACCCCGCCCCCGGATCCCCGTGCCACGACTGGAGTCGGGGGACCGGCATCGTCTTCCCGAAGATCCGAATCGACTCCTGCCGCCACGGGAGGGAGCTCCGGAGCTCCTCGAGCCAGCGCGCGGCCTCCCTCTCCCCCACGAAGGCGGGATCGAGGCCGATGTCGAGGTCCGCGGCGCGCGGCGCCTCCCAACGCCCGGAGTCGAAGGGGGCCGCTCCCTCCCGCGCGCTCACGGGGAGCCCCCCGGGTTGGAGGCCGGGGTGGAGGCCGGAGGAGGAGTCTCCCCCGCGCGCTCCGACCCGAGCCACGCATCGAGCCTTCGGAGCAGGGCCCCGTCGATGCGCAGCCGCGCCTCCCCCGCGGGCGGGAGCTCGGGCAGTCCGGACGACGCAGCCGCCGCCCGGTAGCTGCGTGCCAGCCGCTCCTCCACCTCCTCCCGCAGGACCCGCAGCGCCTCGCGCGCCGGTCGCCCCCCGAGATCCCCGAGGAGATCGATGAGGGCGAGCAGCTCCGAGCCGTCCCCGTCCGCTCCCTCCGATCGCTCGAGCGATGCGAGCGCCGGCTCGACGAGACGCTGGACCAGCTCCGCTCGCGCCCTCGAGCCGAGCAGGGCACCCGACGGCTCGGGGGTAGGCGGACCCGACTCGATCCGCTGGCGGAGCCGCTCCCGAGAGGCGGGGAGCTCCTCACCCTCGGCGGCAGCGCGCCGAGCCGAGCGGGCCCGATCGCACTCCGCCGCCACCGCCCAGAGCTCGCCGAGCGGAAGCGCGGCCGGGGTCCCGCCGGGACGGGCCGGTTCCCGCGCTGGCAGGGCTAGAGAGGGCGCCGCGAGAGAGGGCGCCGCGAGGGAGGGCGGCGCAGCGAGGGAAGACGGAGCAGCGGGGGAGGTCGTGGGGGGTGGCCTCGTGGACGGGGGAGCGACCGGAGGCGCCGAAGACGCGGCCGGGACGGAGCGCCGAGGCAGGTCCGCCGCTCGATCGCTCTCCGCACGGCCCTGCACCGGATCGGTCGGAGGCGGAGTGAGCCTCGCCGCCTCCGAGGCGCGGGGGGCGGGCTTCGCAGGGCCCGAGGTGGAGACGAGGAGCAGCACCCCGGTGATCGGGAGGAGGAGCGCGATGAGGGCGGGGAGATGGTCGGTGAGCCGGGGGCCGCTGAGGACGCTCCGAGGGTCGGAGAGCCCCTCCTGCAGGAGCTCGCCCCCCGGGCGCACACGCAGGATCACATCCCCGACGACGAAGCGATCACCCACGCGGAGGAAGCCGTGCTCGAACCGCTCGCCGTCACGCCAGGTGCCGTTCCGCGAGCCGAGGTCACGGAGGAAGAACCCCTCCCCGCGGGGCTCGAGGGTGCAGTGTCGTCGGGAGACCCGGTGGGAGTGGAGGCGGAGATCGCAGCGCCGACTGCGGCCGATCAGCATCGTCTCGCTCCCGCCCGATCCCATCCCGGGGCGCCGCCCGGCCGACTCCCGCCTCGCCGGCTCACGCCGGCCTTCGTCCCGATCGATCCGCGCACACCTCGAACCGGAGTGAACGAAGCCTGCGTCGAGGCGGTTCCTCCCGGGGGGGCCACGACCCTCAGGGTCGACTCGCGGCGGACGACCGGCGCGCCTCCTCGTCCCGCTCCTGGAGCTCGACTCGGGCCTCGCTCGCCCGGGTGCGGACCTCCCGCCAGTGCTGGGCCCGCTCCTCGCTCTCGGCGGACTCCGCGGCGCCGATGAGAACCGCGAGGAGCTCATCCTCGAGGACATAGGCCGCGACCGACTCCCCGAGCTCCAGCGCGGCCGCCCCCCCCTCCGCGGCGGCGATGCGCGCGAGCACCTCCGCGATGCGCCCGAGGTGCAGGCGCCCGCTCGCGAGGAGGGTCCGCTCGATCGCGTCGGCGCCGGGACCATCCCCGAGCGCGCGCAGCAGATCGACGAGCCAGAGCTCCAGGGTCGAGGAGCCCGCGGTCAGGCCACGCAGGAGCGCGAGCCGACCGTCGCGATCATCGAGGAGACCGAGCTCGTGCTGGCGGAGGGTGCAGAACGCGAGCAGCCGGAACGCCGCGCCATCCTCGATCCGCTGCGCGTCGAGCCACTCGAGCACGCTCCGCTCGATGCCCGCGCACCACTCGGCGGCCCCCGGTCGGGAGGCGAGGTCGGTCGGGAAGAGGTCGACGAGCGCAGGCGCGCGCCCGAACCGCTCGCACTGCTCCCGGTACCAGGGGTAGGGGAGGTTCGCAGGCGCCTCGAGCTTGCAGGCGGCGATCTCGAGGCAGCGAAGCGCGGCGTCGATCTCGCCCGCCCCCAGGAAGAAGGGGAGCGCCTCGACCGCGAGGCTCCGCTTCGGGGAGACGGAGAGGTCGAAGGCGCCCTCACAGACGGCGCGCGCCTTCTCGAGGACGCGGTCCGGCCCGAGGAGATTCCGCCAGGTGCGCAGGACGAGGCTCTCGTACGCCTCCCGACCCCACCACGCGTCGGAGCCCGGGTCGGAGAGCTCGAGGACCGCCTCGACGGTCCGGATCCGCTCCTCCCCGGAGAGCTGCTCGATCACCTCCTCGAGGAGGGTGTCGGCGGAGCGCCAGTAGGAGAAGCTGCTCCCCGGCTGCACCACGGCGCACCAACGATAGAGGGTCCCCGCGAGGGAGAGGTCCCCGCTCTTCACGCAGAGTCGGGCGAGGCGACGGAGCTGCACGGTGTCGGTGGGACTGACGTTCTCCAGGAGCCGGTCGAGGATCTCGGTGAGCCCCAGCTCATCGGACTCGCTGGTCAGCTCGATCAGGGAGAAGATCCGTCCGTACTCGCGCTTCCCAATCTCTCCCGTCGACTCCCGGGCGAGCCACCCGTCGAGGGCCGCCCGCGCCCCGGAGAGCTCCGCCTCTCTCCGCGCGAGCGCGTCGTAGAGGTCTCCCGCCGCCGGCGTGCCGAGCTGGCTCCCGTGGAGGGAGCGCAGCTGTCGCTCGAGCTCCTCGGGCCCACCGTCGAGGCCGGCGAGGACCTCCGCCGCGGTCCGCAGCTTCGACTCCTCCGGCTCCGCGCGGCGCGTCTCCGCCTCGGACCGGAGTCGCTCGACCTCGCCGAGGTCGGGGAGTCCCCCCCGGGGTCGATCCCGCCGCGACGCCTGCCGTCGCTCCTCCAGCTCCTCCTCCGTCGGAGGGTCGGCGGGCCAGAGGAGTCGGCTCGATCCACCCATGCGGGAGACGCCCATCGTGACGAAGCCCCCGAAGGGATCCCGTCCTCCGGTCGGGAAGCTGCGCCAGAGGCGACGGTAGGTCGCGAGCCCCGTCGCGAGGTCTCCCCCCTCCACCGCCTCTCGGACGAGGCCGATCGTCGCCGGCGGGGTTCGCTCCTTCTTCGCGGCGCCCTCGTCCTCCTCCGGCTCCTCCACCTCCTTCTCCAGGAGACCGAGGACCTCGATCGGGTTGTCGACCGATCGCCAGAGGGACATCAGGATGTTCTCGCTGTTGCGGAGCTGCCGCTCGTCCTCGCCCTCCAGCGCCTCGATGAGGCGCTTCTGCACCTCGATCCGCTCGAAGAGCTCTCCCCGGCCCCGAAGGTGGCGATCGAGTCGCTGGAGGAGATCGATGTCCTCCGGGAACGCCTCGGCGGCCGCGAGCAGGCTGGTGTCGTAGAGCTCGGTGCGCCCCGCCCCCTCGATGAGGTCGAGGCGGATGCTCTCGAGCTCCGGGTCCGCGCCGGCGGCCGCGATCCTCTCGTCGATCGTCGCGAGGAACTCCTCGAAGCGGGTCGATTGGAAGGCGGCGACCACCCGATCGAGCGCCCGATCCCGCACGTAGTCCCGATCCCCGCCGAGGGACTCGAGACGCTCGGCGTAGAGCTTCCGCGCGACCTCCCACGCCTCATCCCCGCGTCCGACCGCGAGGAGAAGGACCGCCTCCCCCGCCCGGAAGCTGATGTTCCCCGGCTCACGCGCCTTCAGGACCTGCAGGAAGCGAAGCGCAACCTCCGCGTTCGCCCCGGGGGAGTCCGCGAGGCTGTCGGCGAAGTACTGGAACATGTTCGGGTCGTCCGCCTTCTCGACCCCCTGTCGGAACGCCTGCACGAGGAACTCCGCGAACTCCGGCGCGACCTCCTCCTCGAGCACCGGCACCAGCTCGAGGGCGAACATCCCCGTCTGCGCCTTCGGGAGGCGGGGCCAGATGCGACGGGCCACGGTGCCCCGCTCCCCGGCGGGGAGGAGCCCGAGCATGTCGGCGATCCCGTAGATGAACTGGTCGTTCGCCTCGAGCCGCTTGTCGATGAGCCGCTCGACCTGCTCCGAGGTGAAGAGCGTCCCCCCCAGCTCCTTCTGGAGGTCCGCGAGGCGGGAGACGAAGCCGCCGAACTTGTCCGGGTTCTCGTTGATCGCATCGACGATCTGCTCGACGAGGGAGCGACGGCGCGCCTCATCGAGGATCGTGCCGCTCCGCTGGAGGATCTCCTGCACCCCACCGTAGAGGCGACCGGGGCTCTGCTGGATCATCAGGTTGAGGTAGTGGCGGCAGAGGGAGAGGACCAGGTCGGCATCCTCGAGGAAGATCGCGGTGGAGATCAGGAGGGGCATGCGCCCGATCGCGTCCCCCGCGTCTCCCGTGGAGAGGTCGAGGCGGTTCAGCACCTCCACCACCGCGGCGCCGTCCCCCGCCGCGAGGAGGGGAAGGACCAGCGCCGCCGCCTCGCCGATGGGGATGACCCCGGGCAGGTCCTCGGTGCGCGCGCCGCCCACGAGGAGGGCGAGCCCCTTCTTCTGCTTCTCCGGCCGGTCCGCCTCGTCGAGGAGCGCGCGCGCCGCGACCACCCGCCCGTCGGAGATCCGCGCCCGCACCAGCGAGCCGAGGAGATCCTCGTCGTCGGGGAGGAGAGAAAGGAGGCGCCGATCGATCGCCTCGACCCGCGCGCTCCGCCCCATCGGACCGGCGATCGCCCGGTAGGCCGCGAGGCGCCCCTGCAGGCGGGGGAACTCCGCGAGGTCGGTGTCCGGGCGGGGCGCGTCATCGATGACGCTCGCGAGGTCCTCATCGATGTCCGCGAGGAGAATGTCGAGGTATCGGTCCGCGTCCGAGGGATCGAGGGTCGAGACGACTCCGGCGAGGAGTCGGCCGTAGTACTGCTCGGCATCGTCGACGTTGCGATTCCCGTAGAAGCTGGGCACGGCGGGCTGGGCCCCCTCGTCATCCTTCCGGACCGTCTTCTGGACCACCCGCCGGCCGAGCACCACCCGCAGCCCACGCTGGTAGAGCTCGCGGGCGAGGTCGTCCCGCCCGAGCTGCTCGTGGAGCTCTCCCACCTTGGCGAGGAGGGGGACGCTGGTCGGCTCGACCGTGAGCATCCGCTCGTAGATCCGCAGCGCCTCGCGAGGGTAGGCGCCCCGCTCGAAGGACTCGGCGATCTGCGCCTGCATCTCCCCGAACTCGGGGAGCTGGCTCATCCGCTGGAAGGTCTTCGTCGCGTTGACCACCTCCCGGGAGCCGAGGAACGCTTCGCCCAGCTCGAGGTAGACCTGCGGCGGGACGAGCTCCCCCTGCCCGAGGAGACGCCGGCCGAACATCAGCTGCTCGATGCTCTCATCCCCCTCGCGGTCCTGAATCGGCGACGGGCGCATCATCCCACCCCGACGCCCCGGGGTCGCCATCGCCATCAGCTCGCGGAGGATCGGGGTCCGCTGCTCGCCGGCGATCGGCAGCGCCATCTTCAGGGCGCGGATGGCGCCCTCGGTGTCGCTCAGCTCCTCGCAGAGATCCGCGAGGAGGCGGTAGAGGTAGAGCTTGTCCGGCCTCCGGGAGATGCGCTCCATCACGATCCGACGGCCCCACTCCACGAGGCGGTCCGGCGCGCCGGTGTTCGAGCGACCATCCCGCATGTTCAGGATGCCGTCGATGGCGATGGTGAAGAGATCGTCCTTCTCGGCGGTCTCCGCGAGGTACTGGAACATGCCGGCGGAGCGATCGTGGCGGCCGAGCTCCTTCTGGAGGTTCGAGAGCAGCAGGTAGGTGTCGATCCGCTCGGGATGCTCGACCAGGCTGCGGCGATAGGCGGCGAGCGCCTCCTCGCGCAGCCCGGCGATGGCGAGGACCCCCGCCTCGAACTCGAGGCTCGCGGTGTCCGCCTCCTCGACCTTGAGCCGCTCGAGGATCGCCCGCGCCTCCTGCTGCTCTCCGCTCTCGAGCTTGCTCATCGCGAGCTGGCGGAGGTAGTCCCCGCGGTTCTCCGGGTCGAGCTCGATCAGCTCCTCGATGACCAGCTCGTAGTTGTAGAAGTCCTCACAGGCCACGAAGATCCGCGCCTTCTCGGCGAGGACCTCGGTCGCCTTCCGCCCCGCCTTCCCCCAGTGGACCTCGACGATCTCCGTGGCGGAGACGGGGTCCTTCACATGGGTGTAGAGGCGGACGAGGAGACCGACCTCGCGGTCATCGGCGGTGCCGTCGCGGAGATTCCGCTCGATCCGCACCGCGATGGAGGCGAGCTTGCCGAGGCGGGATGCCACCGCCATCAGCCGCTCCTCGACATAGCGTCGCCGCGGGATCGATTCGACGGCGCGCCAGATCTCCCCCCACAGCTCGAGCGCACGCTCCTCCTCCCCGATGTCGGAGAGGAGCAGCGCGAGCTTCATGTCGGTGTCCGGGTTCGAGTCCGCGCCCCGGGCGGTCCGATAGGCGTCGAGGACCTCCACCGCCCGAGCCTTGTCCCCGAGCCGGGCGAAGGCATCCGCGATCTCCTTGTGGACCGGGTCGACCCCCTCGGCGAGGGAGACGAGCTCGTCGAGGCGCTCCCGCGCCTCGTCCATCCGGCTGCGGGCGAGGCTCAGCTCGAAGAGGAAGAGGAGCGCGCCGTTCCGCGCCTCGGGGCCCTGCCCCTGGCACGCCCGGGCGAACTCGACCGCCCGGTCATCGAGCCCGATCGCCATCAGGGTGCTCGCCGCGGCCATCCGGTAGCGGAGGTCGTCGGTCACGGAGAGGTAGTCGGACCAGACGGTGAGGGCGCGCTCCCGGTCCCCGCGCTCGAGGTGGTAGCGAGAGAGACCCTCCCGCCACTCGATGAAGCGCGGCTCCTGCGCGATCAGGTCGGCGTAGGCGGAGACGAGGAGCGCCTCCTGCCCCGTCTCCCGGCACATCTCGAGGAGCTCCCGGCGCATGTCGATCGTGAACTCCCCATCGCTCCCCTCGCGGAAGAGGGTGAGCGCGGCCTCGACCTGCCCCGTCTCCCGCAGGAGGTCGATCCAGACCTGACGGGTCTCCTCGGAGAGCTCCGACTCCGCGGCGATCTGCTCGATCAGGGCGGGGAGGGCCCGATCCCGGCGGTAGGCCTCGACGAGGATGGTCAGGGCGTAGCGCCGGTCGCGCTTCATCTTCGCCGAGCGCACGGCCGCCCAGGAGAAGGCCTGGGCCGCCTCCCACTCCTCCGCCTCGAGGGCCCACTCCGCGAGGCGGACCTCCTGGCGGTAGCGATGACTCCCGTCGCCATCCATCACCCGGAAAGCCTCGATGGCGTCGCTCTGCTCCCCGCGGAGACCGAGGATCATCGCGGCCTGGTTCGCGAGCGCGGCGTCTCGCTCCGGATCGAGGGCGAAGCGAGCCAGCGCGGTCGGCTTCCGCTCCGGCTCCTCCTCCCGGCGACGGGAGGGAGCCGCGCCGGTGGGGAGCGCGCCGACGAGACCGGCGGGGATCGCGATCGCGCTGCCGGTCCCCGCGGGCGCCGCCGGGGTCGTCGGGGTCGCGGGGGTGAGGGTGGCGGCGGCGGTCGTTCCCGCCGGGGTCAGCGGGATCGCGAGGCTCGTGATGAGGCTGCCGATGACGCTCCCGACCCGCTCGCCCCTCGCGGCCGCGAGGCGCTCTTCCTTCGGATCGAGGAGGAGCGCCCGGCGCAGGAGGATCTCCTGGCGCAGCTCCGGGTCGATCTCCTCCTCGAGGACCCGGCCGAACGCCTTGTGGGCCTCCTCGTCCCGCCCGAGGGCGTCGAGGAGCTGGGCGCGCTCGATCCGGTCGGCGCGCGTCTCCAGCTCGGGGGGGATCTTCGCGACCAGGTCGTACGCCCGCTCAAGGTCTCCGAGCACCCGGCTCAGCCGACCGCTGAGTCGACGGAGCGCGGTGATGTCCGGGGTCGCGAGGTCGGGCTCCCCATCCTCCGGGGCGGCGAGGAGGGCCTCCTCGAGGCGGGCCCTCAAACGCGACTCGCACGCATCGATCAGGGGGACCGGGGAGCCGGTCTCGCGGATGGAGAGGTCCCACAGGGTGGGCACGGCATCCCGAGGCTCGGGTGCGGCGAGAGCCGCCTCGATCCCGGCGACGAGCTCCGGTCCCAGCCGGACCTGCTCATCCTCCCACCCGAGGAGGGGGGAGAGAGCGAGCAGGACGAGGAGGGGGGCGCACGCGAGCGCGCGCCATGGTGCACACGAGGGTGCACACGAGGGTGCGCTCCCCCCGGCGCGTTCCCGCGCGGGAACGCACGACGCTCCGGTCGGCTTCACCACAGGACCTTCTCCGTTCCACGGCCCGATCGCCCGAGGCGATCGATCAGCCGGCGAGCACCCCCACCGGTGCGGGGCGGCGTCCACCCCGGCGGCGGTAGAGGATCTCGATGAGATACGTGATCAGTGCGAGCAAGGTGCAGAGGGAGGCGAGCTCCCGAACCCGGACGGCGCGCTCCGCCCGACCCGCGACGGGTCGGAAGCCCGTGAGGTCGGAGGGGGCGATCGAGCCGCCGGTGGCCGCGGCGAGGGCCTCGAGGTCGAGCGCCGCGGCGGGATCCCCCTGGGTCTCCCGGTCCTCCGTCGCGGAGGCCCGCCCCGCCAGCTCCGGAGCGGAGGGGGCGGGCAGGACGAGTCGGGTGATCCTCGACCCGCCCGCGGCGCCCGCCTCGATCCGCGCGGCGAGGGCCCGGCCATCGCCGTCCCGAGGGCGGGGGAAGGAGGCGGCGAAGGTGCGGGGCGCGCGGCGATCGAAGCGCAGGGGGACGCGGGCGCCCCCTTCCTCGATCCGGCTCGCCACCGGGGCCGGGGCGCCGGCCTCGCGCTGCTCCGCGACCACCGTCACGGTGAACCGGTCCGCCTCGATCGAGAAGCGCCACGGGCCGGTGGCGTCGGAGGCGGTGCGCGTGAGGATCCGGGCGAGGAAGGCGCCGTAGTCATCCCACGACTGCCAACCCTCGGTCCCCGGCCCCACCGGCTCCGTCGTCATCGTCGTCACCCGACCGAGGCCGGTGCGCCAGCTCGCGAGGACGGGATGCCCCTCCTCCCGGGTCCGGACGAGAACCTCGGCGCCCGGACGGGCGCGCGTCTCGACATAGCCGGAGAGGGAGGGGATCCCGCTGGGGTCGACCTCCCCCCACCACCCCCGGCCGCCGCGCGGCTCGACGGAGTGGTTCCCCGGGCGATACCCGGGGAGGCGGGCGGTCGAAGGCTGCTTCAGCATCACCTCGGGGAGGTTGAAGCGGTCGCTCGCGTTGTAGTAGCGGCCGTTCCCCCAGTCGGCGAGCTGCACGAGGAACTCCCCATGACGGGCCGGACCGACGAGGACGGTCGAGACGCAGATGCCGTCCCGCGCCATGCGACGGAGGAGGGACTCGTAAGGACCCGTCTCGACCCCCGCGTCGGTGAGGACGAGGACATGCTTGTAGCGGGTCTGCATGTTGCGCAGGCCGTAGTAGGCCTCCTCGATCGCCGGGAGGAGGATCGTCCCCCCTCCGGCGTCGAGGCGGTTCAGCGCCCGCTGGATCTCGATGGCGTTCGCCGCGGACTGCAGCGGCGCGGCCCAGTTCTTCGTCCCGTAGAACTCGACGATCCCGACCTTGTCGTGGGGGAGGAGTCGGCGGATCGCGAGGCGGGCGACCTCCTTCGCGAGGATGATCCTCTGCCCCCCCATCGAGCCGGAGGTGTCGATGATGATCGCGAGCGCGGTGCTCGGGTCCTTCTTCTCCTCCTTCTGGATGAACTCCACGGGGAGGGAGGAGGCGAGCGGAGACTCCTGGTAGCCCCCCGGACCGAAGCTCCCCCCGCCGCCCGACATGACGAGCCCCAGGCCTTCGC
>Ga0181592_10003471_pt1 | contig 13085 bp, 25 predicted proteins | sample 071ome_20_FD_133755 | JGI IMG/M metagenome (GOLD analysis project Ga0181592, IMG submission 133755) | Coastal salt marsh microbial communities from the Groves Creek Marsh, Skidaway Island, Georgia - 071412BT metaG (megahit assembly) | ecosystem: Environmental > Aquatic > Marine > Intertidal...
TAGGTGGCTTGCTCTTAATAGTATGGGCTATGCCTAAAATCAAACAGCAATACGGTGACTACAGATGAAAGCGATTCTAATAGCAACTATGTTGTCAACTGGTAACGTGTCTACAATGGCATTTCAGGACTATATGGCTTGCGTAGAATATGCTAACAGAAACTCAGGACGCATATACCAAATGGAATGCGTACCTGCTTCTGACAAGGTAGCAGAGCATGGTGTTAAAGGCTTCTACAAATTGACCAAAATTATAGGCATATTCTCAGGTCGCTAAGTTATTGATTTTACTTGGTTTTTATGCTCCTCTAAGTCCTTGTTTTTCAAGGACTTCTTTTTGGTTGACACTTGGATGCAGTGGCCCTATAATTAAGGAACATTTACAAGAAGGGAGCAGAGCATGGCACAGAAATTAAAAATTACAACTCAAGAAGAACTAGACGCTTACTTAGAAACTGTACATAGATGGCAGGATATAGCCGTCCCTGTAATTTTTAATCGTAGTAATAGCGGTGTTATTAGACTTTTAAAGTTTTTAATGCTACAGGGCAAAGGTAAGAAGAAGGTTGGTTTATACGATCAAACTAGAATGAAGGCGCAAATTGTAAGGCGTTACAAATATACTGATGATGAGGATTGTAATAACGTTGAGAAATTAATTACGATTGCTAACAATAATAATTGTTTCTTTGCTGAGACTGAAAAGGAAGGTGGGGAGCATTACGACGTGGCTGGCGCTATTACACATATTAGTAGAGCACTACGTTTAATTAATGTTAACGATGACAACTGGACAGACAAGGCTAATAACATTTTTAAATGGCACGACATGTATTGGCATTGGAAAGCAGTTAATTGGTTTGAACTTTACTTTTTTGCTGAGATGCAAAATTTAACACTAGGTATTACAGAAGAGTTTATTAAAGAGATAGCAGGCATTGTGCAAAAGAAATTTGGGACTTTTGAACAATACATTGAAGCGGCTTGCACTGCGTATAAAACGTGGCATGAGGACACTAAGAACGAGGCATATACAAGAGATAGTGTGCCCATACAGGCACAACTTACAGGATTAATACAACTATATGTGCATGCATACAAAGGCAAGGAGTACAGAGCTAGAACACACTTAAACGAGTATGTTAGTGAGAACGGTGTTGCGTTATGGGAATACTTTACTAAACGAGAGAAGAATTGTGAGGGTAGTGTATATAATGAAGTAAAACGTGATAGTTTAAACTGGCAGGACGTTGATGCTATGCTTACAGGGAAAAACAATAAGCGTGACTTTAATGTAGGCATACAAAAGTTAATTGCTAACAAGGACTGGAAAAAAGCAGTTGAAGAGTTAGCAAAGGACGGTTGTTTAAAAATGGAAATACAAGAGTTTGGATACTTTAAACTTGGGGACATACTGTTAGATGACGACGAACAGCGTAATTTAGATATTAAGCATTGCGTTAACATTATAAAAAGTAACTTTAATACGCAACTGCTGGACACTATGAGATGCGTAATGGTGGACGGTAAGTTGACATGTATTGATACGCAACATACATATACAGTAGTTGGTGCTTTATGGGAGGCGGGTGCTATATGCTAGATGCTGAGTATGCGTTATATATAAGTCCAGGCTTTAGAACAAGTTTTGGTGTAACAGGAAACTTGGACAGCAGACTGGATGACTATGCGAATTATGCATTAAAATATACAAACGATGTACAATACTTTAAGTATGTGTTTACAGGCACAAAGGGACATATTAAAGAGTTAGAAGCACGTATAAAAAGTGTATTGCGTAAAGACATTTGTACTGTGGTTAAAGGTACTAGTAAGTACAGAGCAGAACTACTAGATACGACTAGTGCTGATGCGTTACGTGATTTTGTTACAGAACAAATAGAGAAGTTACATTACGACGTTAAACTTACATATACAGACTATGGACTATAACATAATAAAACAAGTAGACGAGCGCATTGAACATCGTTGCTCAACCGAAAATATAAAACCCACGACAATAGAGCGTAAGAGCTGGTTAGAGGGTAGGAAAGGGTATAAGCGCCGTAGGGGTGTGTATGTTATTACAGACCCTGACAGGGTCATATACGTGGGCAAAGGATTCTTCAGTGCTCGCAACCAAAGCCACTACGACAAAGCAGTAAACAAAGCCAATTATAATCCCAAGGGCTGGATTTATCTAAAGGAAACAATAGATTACGACATCAACAACTGGGTGCTCACAGTAGTTGAGTTAAACTCAGAGGTAGACATCACGTTCCTAGAGGGTGCATTAATCAAGGATCTCATGCCCTATGCCAATGACGAGGTTCATGCGGATCGTAAGTAATTGATTTAATTGACTTTCTTTTTTTGCCCAAACTGTTGACGTCTGGTCGGAGTGGCCCTATAATATACATATACTGTTAATAAAGATGAGGGAAAACAAGATGGCTGATAACGCATTTGAAAATATGGTAGAGCAGGACGTTGAAATAGTACTTGACGAAGAAGTTAAGACTGAGTTCTACTGGAGAGACTGGTACAACGGTACATTGTTTATCAACGGTATGAGCATAGAAGCTATGTACCGTGTACGTGATAAACTTCGTTCAATTTACGGCAACGTGCAAATGCACAGATGTGGTCGCACTGACGAATACGCATTTGACTTTTGCGAATAATAGGGAGATTAAAAATGATTAAAATAGGTGATGTAGTTACAGTAGAATTAAAAGAAGGAATCGTGACTAATGCAGTCGTAGACTCCGAGTACAACGAAGTAGAAGGCGGCTATTGGGCTGTTACTTCTGAAGGCGAAGACGTTGTAGTAAATGAAGTAAACGTTATTGGTTACTAATCTTAGGGAGATTATAATGGAACAACAATTAGAAATCTACAAGCAGAAAATAATCCAAGACTACAACAGCCGTTGCAATAATGCAGAAATGCAGAAAGAGTTTGCTGACGGTATTGAGATCCGTGAAGGCAAGAAATACTACAAAGTTATTGGACTCCGCAGTGTTCACAGTTTTATTGTCAAGCAGGACGATGCAAAGTTTCGTAAAGGTGACATACTCAAAGCCGCAAGTTGGGCCGCACCAGCAACCAACTTTGCACGTGGTAACATATTAGAAGATTTTGAAATTAGATGGACAGGAGCGTTATAATGAGTTGCCATGCAAACGAAGAGTATTACGAACGAAGATACCAGGACCTAATCGAGCAGTATGAGTCTGAAGGGTATACTTGGGAAGATGCTGAGAGACTTGCATATTGCAAAATTAAAACTGAAGAAGTCCAAGAGGCACATTAACAATGAGAACACAACCACAAGACATTATTGCTAGGCTAGAAGCAGACAATAGCAGACTTGCTAAAGAGGCTGTATTAGCAGACGCAATGACCGAAGGCTTAGACGAGTTCTTCGAGGGCGTTAAGATGTGTTTGGACAAGCTCTACACATTTGGTGTAAAGCAGGTTCCTGAATCTACTCAGGACGGACAAGGTTTGGCATGGCCAGTATTCACTGAACTAGCACACAAATTAAACTCTAGAGAGTTAACTGGTCATGCCGCCCGAGATGCAATACAACTGGCTATGGATGTAGCCACTGTTAAGCAATGGAACGGCTTTTATCGTCGTATCCTTATTAAAGACTTACGTTGTGGTGTTAGTGAAAAGACCGTAAACAATGTTGCCAAGAAACTAAAGAAACCACAATACTCGGTACCAGTGTTCAGTTGCCAACTGGCACACGACAGCGCCAACCACGAAAGCAAAGTGGCTGGTGAGAAGATGGTGGAAGTAAAACTGGATGGTGTTAGGGTGCTCACAATATGCTACCCAGACGGCACTGTTAATCAGTTCAGTCGCAACGGCAAGGAGTTTCACAACTTCGAACACATTAAAGAACAAATCAGTAAGGTTAAATTTACTGAGCCCATGGTACTGGACGGAGAAGTAATGTCCAGCAGTTTCCAGGACCTAATGAAACAGGTCCATCGTAAAGACAATGTCGAAGCAAGTGACGCAGTATTACACTTGTTTGACATCGTGCCCCTGAGCGAATTTAACAGGGGTAGTAGCACCAAGACACAACTAGCTCGCAGTCAAGAGCTTGCAGACTGGTACACGGCTCACAAAACAGCACTACCTAATGTTGAAATCTTAGACTATGAAATATTGGATTTAAATACCGATAGTGGCACTGACAGATTCCAAGAGATTAATAAACTTGCAATTGCTGGTGGCTACGAAGGTATAATGATCAAGGATGTGGCGGCAGTATACGAATCAAAACGCACACACAGTTGGTTAAAATTAAAGCCATTTATTGAAGTAACACTCGAGGTAACAGGTGTCGAACAAGGAACGGGGAGAAATGAAGGTAGACTCGGAGCGTTGGTATGCTCTGGGACTGATGATGGGAAAGAGATTCAGGTCAATGTTGGTAGCGGTTTTTCAGACGATGACCGACAAACATTTTGGAATTCTCACGATACTGTCATTGGTCATTTGGTGGAAGTACGTGCTGATGCAGTAACACAAAATCAGGATGGTACTTTCAGTTTACGATTCCCACGGTTCTTAAGATTCCGTGGATTTGACATTAAGGAAAAAGTATGAAAAATTATATTGAATTTATTAAATGGTGGGTAGGTGGAATTAGTCTATCACATCCTGTTACAAGGGTTGCAATGTATTTGATTGCAATTTGTTTAGGTGCTATGGCATTTGGACCAGGAGATCACTGGGTAGTTTTATTTTCACTTGCTGTCAGTATTGACTTATTGTCCATGATGATCGCCTGGAAATACGATGAGTTCCGTAAATACAAGATTGGTAACACAAAGTCCTAAAACTTTCCTTATACTAGGAGACAGTTGGAGTCAGGGTGAGATCGATAATGGTGAAGTTGTACACCAGGGTCTCATCCAGTTCCTAAGGGACGACGGACATACTGTATACAATCAAGGTGGCTTAGGTTTTTCAAACGAACGAGCCTACCAGGAATGTAAAAAAGCATTAGATAAAGACATAGACTACGTAATTTGGTTTGTGACTGACAGCCTACGTGATTTGTCTGAACAAGAATATATTGCTGAATTGAAACAGAAGCAAAGTGTTAAACAAGTGGTAAGGGATACACATCATGCCTGTTACCGTAAGTTTAACGAACTAGGCATCCCCGTATACCTGATAGGAGCATGGGCTCCTGTAGTTGAGGATATAGATCAGTACGCCAACCTTAAAGTACTAATACCCTGCATACATGAGTTTCTTGTACCAGATAGCAATATACCAAATAACAAAACGACCAGTGGCACTGTCAGCAAAGTAACATTATATCATCCTACAATTACTCTATATGAACATGTCAGACAAAGTGCCAGACACGTTCCCACTCCAAAGATAAAACAGGAGATGATTGAGTTAATAAACGAAGATGGTTATGCCTTATTTGTTAGAAAAAATAACCCTAAGTGGTTTTATCCTGACGACAACCATGCTAACAGAAACGCACACTATAAGGTGTATGAACTTGTAAAAGAAAGGTTAATAAATGAGTCGAGATAAAGAATCAATAGAACGTAGGCGTACTATATTGAAGGATAAAATATACGGCTCCTTGAACGAGATTAGTCGTAACGGTTTTAAGTTTTATTATGGACTTAGCATGGACTACTCTAAGTTTCAAGAAGAGTATCATGAAGAACTGTTGACCTCTCTCGCACAATGGACCGCAGAGCTAAGAGACATTGAGCGAGAACAGACTGAGTACGACAGCAAAGAACACATGTTAAAACAATTGAGCAAAAAAGATATCTAATTGGACAACAAGACTCTTGCAAATACTATTAGATATCTATATACTATTATCATGTTGTTTAAAAAACAACTACGTTTATTTTAATTAAGGAGAAATGCTAAATGGCAAATCTATCAAAAGTACGAGGACAGAACAAGTTCCTTGAGACATACTTACGTGGCACAGGCAGAACAATGTCGGCCGCACAAGCACAAGCAAACTACGGTATCAAGCGATTAGCCGCTCGAGTTCACGAACTTAGAGCCGCAGGTCTCAATGTTACCACAGCTCGTAACAAGTCAGGCTCCACTGTATACAAGATCTCTGCACGAGACGTTACAGGTAGTAGAGCACGAGTATTCGCTTAATCTAGCGTTACTCTAAGAGCTAGGGCTAGTTGCAATGACTAGCCCTTTTTTATGGCTGTTACATTTATACAACAATTTGGTTAAACAGTAATATTTCTGTAACTTTTCCACAACTAAATAAACTTGCTGAATTTATTGCTCAGCAACATAATAAAAAGGAAATTCAAAACATGAAATTACTAACAACTTTATTTGCAACCTTATTCCTAGTCGCATGCGGAGCGCAAGACGCAGAAGCAGACGATAACTGGAACACATCAGAGCATAACTTTAATATCAACGGTGACAAGTGGGGTCTTGAGATTAGAGCAATCGGCAACGATGATTACGATCACGTTGAAGGTAGTTTGAAACTTACAGACAAACTTACAGCCGCAGTTCGTTATGCAGAAGATGGCGAGACTACAGAGATTCGTCCAAAGTTAACACACTCACTTTTAAGCGTTGGTCCAGTAGGATTAAAGCACAGAATCGAGTATCGTTACTTTGAAGGTGACGCAACAGATGACTCTTGGAGATATAGAATTATTGCCAAAATGGATGTTGGTCCTATCTGGGTTAAAGCACAACCACGTTGGGAACTAGGTGGCAACAACACTAACGACATGAAGATTGATGATATCAAGTACGAAGCAGGTTATGACTGGACACTTAGTTCAGACGAGAACAGCAGTGCAGTGTTTACACCGTACATTCAGTATCAAACAGCAGGTGACGAAGGTGATTGGGCAAAAGAGCACATGATCTTAGGCACACGTTTAGCAGTTAAATTTTAATTGACATCATATTGTTAATTTCGTATAATAAAGGGGTAGTTTAACTACCCTTTTATTTTGGAGCAATTATGCACTTTCACTTACACGGATACGGTTATGTAGGCAGAGCCGTAGTAAACAAGTTTGCTGAACGAGATAGTTTCACTATTTTCGATCCACTTTACCCGGAACTAGAAACTTGCACAGACAAACAACCAAAAGGTGTTATTGTCTGCGTACCAACGCCAGAGTATGAAGATGGCAGTTGTGATTACACACAGGTTAGCAAGGTTGTAAAGCAGTATGACAAGAACATACCTATTCTAATCAAGAGCACAATTAGTCAAGAAGCCGCTGACCATTTAGCAGACTGGAACATCACATTTAACCCAGAGTTCTTACGTGCTGAAACAGCAGATGCAGACTATGCTAGTCAAACACATATCTATATAGGTGGTGGCGATACTGCATTTTGGGAGATGGTATTCTTTAGACATTTTAGGAAAGCCTACATTGCCAAAAGTGATATCCCTACACTGATACTAACCAAATACTTTAAGAATGCTTTCCTAGCAACAAAGGTTGCGTTCTTTAATCAAGTATATGACATCTGTCAGAAACAGGATATTAGTTTTGAAGATGTTAGACGTTTTGTAACCGAAGATGCAAGGATTGGCGATAGTCACAGTTGGGTAACAGAAGAACGTGGCTTTGGCGGAGCCTGTTTCCCTAAAGATACACAAGCATTAGTATATGAGCATCCAGAAGCAACACTGGTAAAAGAAGCAATAACGTACAACGACAAAGTGCGTAAAATAAATAATACTGTTCAACAAATGAAAGATTCAAATGAAATTAATTTCAGGCAATTCCAATCCAAAACTGGCTGAAGCAATAGCAGGGCACAGTTTTAATTCACTTGTTGGTGCTAAGATAGGCACTTTTGCAGACGGTGAAACTTCAGTAGAATATTTAGAAAACTTGCGTGGAGAAGATGTATTTGTAATACAGTCTACATCAACTCCAGTTAACCAAAACTTTATGGAATTATGCGTCATGGTAGACGCCGCTAAAAGAAGTAGTAGTAAACGTGTTACCGCAGTTTTACCCTACTTTGGTTATGCAAGACAGGACAGAAAGAGCGCATCAAGGACTCCTATCAGTGCAAAACTAGTAGCCAACTTGCTTAGTATTGCCGGGGTAGACCGTATACTTACAATGGACTTACATGCAGGACAAATACAGGGCTTTTTTGATATTCCAGTAGATGATCTAAGCAGTAGACCAATATTTGTAAAAGACATACAACAACAAGAATTAACTGACACCATATTTGTATCCCCAGATGCAGGTGGTGTTGTTAGAGCTCGTAAATTTGCTGACGCTGTTAATGGTGGTGTAATTGCTATTGTGGATAAACGTAGACCAGAAGCAGGTGCGTCAGAAGTAATGAACTTAATTGGTAATGTCAAAGGCAAGAACGCAATTCTTGTTGACGACATTGTTGATTCAGGTGGTACGCTATGTAATGCGGCTCAGGCAATTATAGACGCTGGCGCAAAGTCAGTGAGAGCATATATAACACATGGTGTACTAAGTGGCAAGGCTTGTGATAAAATACAAGACTCTGCCCTGGCAGAATTAGTTATAACAGACAGCATACAGTTTCATTGCCCAAAAGCCGTAGATAAAATCAGAGTAGTAAGTGTTGATGATCTATTTGGTGAGGCAATCAGACGTGTACACAACGAGGAATCTGTAAGTAGTTTGTTTGGCTAAACATTGGTATACATAACATCCGAGTGGTGTTACTATATTAGTATATTAAAAGGAGAATACAATGAGTACAATTACTCAGTTAGAAGAAGCAGTAGCGGCATGGAAAGCAGAAGACGACAAATTTGAAGGTGGTAACAATGCCGCTGGTACAAGAGCTCGTAAAGCACTACAGGAAATTGCAAAATTAGTAAAAACCAGACGTACAGAAATTACTGATACCAAAAACGCTAGAAAAGAAGCAAAACAATAAACTGCTAGTTTATATGAAGCCCATGTTCTTAAATACTATATGCTGGTTGAAAAGAACATTGGGCTTCGACCTAATTACCACGTATATCCCTGGCAAGTTCAAACACCATGGATAAGAGTAGAAGGTTGGAAAGAAGCAGAGTACTGGTGCATTCACACACTAGATTGTACGTGGACTAGATACGGTGCGTTCTTTTATTTCGATAAACATGACTACGCAACAACATTCTGTTTAAGATGGTTAGACGAATTGACTTAAATCATATTCAATTAAAGTATGCTGTAGAAATGCGCCACGCAAGTTTGGTACATGAGGCTACAGAGTACTGTAGAAAGTGTCAAGGCACAACAATAGTAATGTACAAAAACGATTGGACAAATAATAACGTATTATTTGAAAACGAACACGAAGCACTGATGTTCGCACTTAAATTTAGTTAAATACCTACATGACCAGACCATTATATCAATTTTTAAATATACCTAGTTTAAACGAAGAATACACAAATAAAATTAGAAAACTAGGACATGCTCATGCTGATCGTTTAAGAGATAATCCAGGCACGATAACTAATATAGACGAAACCAATAAAATTGTAGCCTACGACAGAAATCAGTTTTTAGAACATTTCCCCGAAACAAATGTTATGGGTCAAGAGTTTGTTTTTTTCGACGATGACATAACTGCATACTTAGAAAGTTTATTTGAAGGTTTTGATACGCCAACATTTGCATTGAACGTGTTGTTTAACATGGGTAGTCCTGACAAACCAGCAGTGGCTCCAGTACACAATGACACATATCGAGCCGAATGGGTAGCAAACTATCTAATAGAGTCTGGTGGAGATGTAAAAACTAGTTTTTATGAACCCAATGTTGCTAATAACAGAACAGATAAAAATAGTGGATTTTATTGGCGACGTTCGGAATACGATGGGAATGCAATCTTAGAGAAGAAATACGAAACAGGAAGGTGGTACTGGTTCGATTCTATAAAACCTCATTCTGTTTCTAATATTGCTACTACTCGATTATTGCTAACTATGTCATCGCATGATCCAGTAGATTATCTACTGGCTAGATATGGTATATGAGTCAGTACTATCAGTATTTGAAATTACCTAAGGTTGAAAAGCGATACCTTGTTAAAATGAAAGATACTGGATTGACCCTTGCTGAGGATCTTTGTAAAAATCCCAATAAGTTGACAAGTGTAGGTTACGAACATCCTTATAACAGAGTCACAGTCAGTAAGATGTGGGCAGGCACAGAAACAAGATATATAGGTCATAACGAGTACACTGGATTAGACCATGAGTCTCGAGAATATCTTTATGATTTGTTAGCACCTTATAATTTTATAGACTTAAAAATTACAATGATTGTTTTTGTGAATGTAATTGAAAAAATAAGTTACATTCCACCACACTGTGACAACGACAGACCTTACTCTATAAATTATATATTAGAAACAGGTGGCGAAAATGTAGTTACAAGTTTCCATAAAAAGTTTGTAGAAAATCCTGCTATTGGTGGAGAATTTTTTGCGCCAGATGAAACCAGTAAACCTATCGAAAGTGTAAGATTTAGACCAAACGAATGGCATATTTTTCAAGCAAGCACAGCACATAGCATTAGCAACATCGAAGGTGCTAGAATTAATCTTCTAATGACAATGAAAGATTCTATTGGAAACGTCCGAGATAGGATTCCAAATTTGGACTTTAACGATGACCTATGATATAAAAATATTTTGGGAAGATACTCATTACAACTTTGTAATGAATAAAAACGGCAGAGAACGTAACTGGGATAAACTATGCAAGGAATCTATAGATATGTTTGGCATGCCAGGTCCTGACCAAAACTTTGACTGGTCAGTAGATGTTGACAGTATGACATTTAAATTTAAACAAGAGCGTGACGCTATGGCGTTTAGGTTAAAGTTCTTATGATACAGGTTGATTTACCAGATCTCGACGATGAGTTTAAAAATGAGTTACTTAATATTAGTAATGATGTAGCAACTAGTAAAGAGATTGTTCGTCGTCGTTTACAAGATTGTATAAAGTATAATAGAAAAGATATCATACAATTTGAATATGTTTACTTAGACCAGTATCAAAACTATCTTGACAAGTTATTTTCTAATAAATTTAATGAAAAAATAACTTACTACTTAATGGTACTAAGAAATGTGACAGATGATCTTAGTATTTTTCCAAGGCATTCGGATGAAATAAGATTAAGCGGAGTCAATTACTATCTTTCTTTAGGCGGCGATGATGTCGTAACTAACTTTTATTTTCCAGACAAGGTATCATTTAGAGCGGAACAAGATAAATGGTATATTTTCAATGCTTGTGAGGAACACGAAGTTTTAAATATATCTTCAACTAGAATCATTCTTGGTATGGACTTGGAAAGTCAACCCAGTTACGAAGACCTTAAGCGGCGTCTTCTATAACTTCCCGTTCGATATCCTCTTCAGCACAGGCTGTTCCATACTGAATCTCGATCACCTTACATTCAGACGCAAATGGGTTAGTTAACTGATGCCATTCGCCTGCAAGCACTCTGTACTCGTCGTGTTGTTTTAGATGTTTGCCAGGCATAGAATATCCACCTGGTAGTTTTGCATTAACTACGCACTCACCATATTGTACCATCCAAAACTCGTTGCGGTGTTTGTGTCTTTGCATACTAAGGCTTTTACCCGGCTCTACAACTAATTCTTTTACTTTCATTTGTCCTACATTGTGTAATACTCTGTAGTACCCCCACTGTCGCAATACTTTTTCGTTTTCCATTTTCTTTAATATCCATGAACTAGAGTTCTTCTTATCGTTACCACCTACGCCAAATTCAAATTTAAGTTTATCATCTATTATTCCCATTTCGGGAATATTATCAGAGGTGCGATCACCTCCGTTGGCGAAGATAATAATGTCGTCTGGGAACAGTTCACGGCATTTTACTATTGCGTCTGAGGCTGTGCCATCGTCATCATTAAATCTTAATACTGCATCAACATCTTTTAGTTCTGATAATATAGCGAAACGTTCATCTTGACTCTGATAGAACGCACCTTTTTTGCGCTCAAGCCAAGCATCACTGTTAACACCCACAACCAATATTTCGCCTAAAGATTTGGCTTCTTTAATATATGCGAGGTGTCCTGCGTGTATGGGATCGAATCCGCCTGTAATCAAAACTATTTTCATGCCAATATTTATTATGATCCATAATGGGCTAAGTATTATTAGGGGCAAGGTATGCAATTTCATATGAACTATTTTTGGGATATCCAAGATTGGTTAAGTGAACTGCCAGACGATGACATAGTTCACTTTACAACTTATATTGTGACTAAGGGATCCTACTTCGTAGTGGAATGCGATGACGAAAAACTCTTATGTTACATGGCCCTACGTTGGTCTGAAAAAGTTGACAATTATGCGAAGTGAGCTTATAATAACTGATATTGGCTAACAATTTAGGACAGATATGACTTTATTTGATTTGATATTTTATGCACTTATGGGATATTGTTTATATACCGTTCTTGTAGGTGCTAATGTGCAACGTAGAATTGTTGAACGTCAGCAAATGGAAGAAGACTTGGGCATGCAGGCACAGAAGGAAGCACTATTAGCTCAGCCTTATTACTACTATGAGTTAGTCAAAGATGATGAAGGCGGTAAGCATTACTTGTTGTATAGTGTTCGAGACGATGGCTTTATGGGACAGTCAGACACACTAAATGGTGTTAAGAAACTAGCAAAAGATTTACATCCCGAATACGAGAATGTATTCTTGAAGAACCCTTCGACAAATAAAATATCGGTGATCTAATATGACCATGCATTTATTAGGTCCATGGATGACCACCACCTCCTACAAGAAGCGCAAGATGAAAATAACAAAGACAGCACTAGCAAACTATCAGATGGAACACAAGGACTACAATCGTAGAATGAAGCAGGCTGGTAGACACGATGAGCAACTAACACTTGAGCAATACATAGATTATCGTTGCGGCAAGCTCAAGTTAAATAAAGCAGAACCCAAGTTTGTTCCTTACTCTGCACCCAAGCATGGCTATCGCAGAGAAACACCGCA
>Ga0181592_10003499_pt1 | contig 13016 bp, 7 predicted proteins | sample 071ome_20_FD_133755 | JGI IMG/M metagenome (GOLD analysis project Ga0181592, IMG submission 133755) | Coastal salt marsh microbial communities from the Groves Creek Marsh, Skidaway Island, Georgia - 071412BT metaG (megahit assembly) | ecosystem: Environmental > Aquatic > Marine > Intertidal zone...
GCATTACCCGCCTCGGCAAACAGGCGCGCCGCCCGTCGGATGTCGTCGGCGGCCACACCGGTCACCGGCGCCATGGTTTCCGGCGAGTTGCGCTCCTCGCTGATAAACTTTTTCCAGCGCTGGAAGGCTGGCTGCTCGCAGCGACCGTCGATAAAGTCGGAGGCTTCGAGACCCTCGTCGACTACAACGTGCGCCAGGGCATTCAGCAGAGCAACATTGGTGCCAGGCAACAGGTTCAGGTGGAAGTCACTGGCCACGTGCGGGCTTCTAACCAGGTCGATGCGGCGCGGATCGGCAACAATCAGATGCGCGCCCTGGCGCAGCCGTCTCTTCATGCGCGAGGCGAAAACCGGATGTGCGTCCGTAGGATTAGCCCCGATGACAAAAATTACGTCGGCTTGCTCTACAGACTCAAAAGTCTGGGTTCCCGCCGATTCGCCGAGGGTAGTTTTCAAACCGTAGCCGGTGGGCGAGTGGCAAACCCTCGCACAGGTATCCACGTTGTTATTGCCGAATCCGGCCCGCACCAGTTTCTGTACCAGGTAAGTTTCTTCGTTGGTGCAGCGGGAGGAGGTAATGCCTCCCACGCTATCCTTCCCGTAATTCTTCTGAATCTCCCGGATCCGAGTGGCAGCGAAAGTAACGGCTTCATCCCAGCTTACTTTGCGCCAGGGATCGTCGATGGTCTCCCGGATCATCGGTTCGCTAACCCGATCAGGATGAGTCGCATAACCAAAAGCGAATCTGCCTTTGACGCAGGAATGCCCGCTATTGGCCTTGCCACCCTTGTAGGGCACCATGCGCACGACCTGGTCGCCTTTGACCTCGGCCTTGAATCCGCAGCCTACACCGCAGTAGGCGCAAGTTGTCAGCACAGTGTGTTCTGGCAAGCCCCGCTCAATGACACTGTTTTCCATCAGCGTCGCGGTTGGGCAAGCCTGTACACAAGCGCCACACGACACACATTCTGAATCCATGAATTTTTCATTCTGGCCCGCGGCCACTTTGGAATCAAACCCGCGACCGTCGATGGTAAGAGCAAAGGTTCCCTGTACTTCTGCGCAGGCGCGCACGCAGCGGGAACAAACAATGCACTTGGAAGGATCAAAGGTAAAATAGGAATGGCTCTGGTCTTTCTCGGCCGCAAGATGCGACCTGCCGGCATAGCCGTAGCGAACCTCTCTCAGTCCCACCTCGCCAGCGGCGTCCTGCAGTTCACAGTCGCCGTTTGCCGCGCAGGTCAGACAGTCGAGTGGATGGTCCGAAATGTAAAGCTCCATGATATTGCGGCGCAGACCGGCCAACCGGTCAGTCTGGGTGCGCACTACCATACCCTCTTCCACTGGAGTGGTGCAGGACGAAGGCGTTCCCTTGCGTCCTTCGATTTCCACCAGGCACAGTCGACAGGATCCAAATGCCTGCAGGGAATCGGTGGCACATAATCTTGGAATATTGATATCTGCCTGCGCGGCCGCGCGCATGACAGAGGTGCCTTCCGGAACCGTCACTTCCTGACCGTCTATGGTCAGACAGATCAGAACGGTGCTCTTGCCGCCTTTAGCCTTCATTGCCGGAGTGCCATAATCCCTGTCGGGATCATCTCCTACTGAAGACTTATTGTTGGTTGGATCGTAGAACTGCAACATGGCTGTCACCTGGATTGCGCTGCTGTGAAGTCAGCTGCAAAATGACGCAAGGCGCTCTTGACCGGGAACGGAGTCATTCCTCCCATGGCGCAAAGCGAGCCGGCTATCATGGTATCGCAAAGCTCTTCCAGCAGCGTAATGTTTTCGTGGGGGCGATCACCGGCGACAATCCTGTCGATTACCTCGACTCCCCTGACCGAACCAATCCGACAGGGCGTGCACTTTCCGCAGGATTCAATGGCGCAGAATTCCATCGCGAATCTTGCCTGTTGACTCATGTCCACGGTATCGTCAAACGCCACCACTCCACCATGACCGAGCATGGCCTCGATCGCTGCAAAGGCCTCGTAGTCCAGCGGTGTATCCCATTGCTCCCGGGGCAGGTAGGCGCCCAGCGGTCCGCCCACTTGAACCGCTTTCATCGGCCTGCCGCTTCGTGTTCCACCGCCAAAGTCATGTAAAAGACCATTTAACGTGGCACCAAACGCGATTTCCACCAGACCGGCCTGCTTGATATTGCCCGCCAGCTGAAAAGGCAGGGTACCGCGGGAACGTCCGGCACCGTAACTCTGATACTGCTCCGCCCCGTCGGCGAGAATCACCGGTACGGAGGCGAGGGTGATGACGTTATTGACCACGGTAGGTTCGCCGAATAAACCCTCAATGGCCGGTAGCGGGGGTTTGGGCCTGACCTCGCCCCGTTTGCCTTCGAGACTCTCCAACAGCGAAGTCTCTTCACCGCAGATATAGGCTCCGGCGGCCAGTCGCAACTCCAGATCGAAATGCCTACCGCTGCCGTTGACGGAGCTTCCCAGTATGCCGGTCTCATAGGCCACGTCGATAGCGCTGACCAGTACTTCCCTGGCCAGGGGGTATTCTTCCCGCAGATAGATGTATCCCATGTCAGCGCCGACCGCCAGGCCGGCAATAATCATGCCCTCTATCAGGCAGAATGGATCACTCTCCATCATCATGCGATCAGAATAGGTACCCGAATCCCCTTCGTCGGCATTGCAAACGATGTATTTTGTTTGCGCATCGGTGTCGAGTACAGTCTGCCATTTGATACCGGTCGGGAAGGCCGCGCCGCCCCGTCCGCGCAACCCCGATTGTTTGACGGCATCGACAATCTGCTGCCGGCTCATCCCCAGCGCCTTTTCCAGCCCGGCAAGACCACCGTGGGACCGGTAGTCTGCCAGGGACAATGGGTCCGTGATGCCAACCCGACAAAAACTAAGACGCTGCTGATTTTTGAGAAATGGAATCTCTTCGGTCGGTCCGAGGTATAGTGGGTGGCTGATTTCATGAGTCCCTTCTGACAGGTTTTCCCAGGGCCGTGCAGCAAGAAAGTCATCAAGTTGTTCCGGCGCAACAGGACCGAATGCTACTCGTCCCCGGTCCGATTCAAACTCTACCAGCGGTTCCAGCCAGTAAAGGCCACGGGAACCGTTGCGAACCAGTTCAAGTGGCAGCTCCCGCTCCTCGATCAAACGCTTAAATGCCGCAGCAACGCGGTCTGCGCCAAGGGAGCAGGCGGTTGTATCGCGCGGGACAAAAATTTTCGTCACTGCAGTGGTCATTTCACGTCCACCGGAGATTTGGCAAGTTGGTCCAGCAGCTGGTCAAATTTTTCCGGGTCCATGTGACTGTAAATGGCGTCTCCCACGCGGACCGAGGGTGAGCAGGCGCAGTTACCGAGGCAGAAAACCGGCGTAAGGGTAATCTGCCCATCGGGGGTGGTCTGATTAAACTCTATTTTCAAGGATTCCCTGGCATGTCGTTCGAGCACGAGGCCACCGGTCGCCCGGCAGGATTCGGCCCGGCAGATTTGCACAACGTGTTTTCCGGACGGACTGCTGCGAAAGAAGTGGTAGAAACTGATTACCCCGTGCACTTCGGCGCGGGAAAGGTTCAGCAACTCCGCTATGCGCGGCACCACCTCAGCAGGAATGAATCCAAGGGCTGCCTGAGTGGCGTGGAGAATCGGCAACAGGGCGCCAGGCTTATCAGCTAGCCTGGACGCGATGTCGTTAACCGTTTGAAGAGAGTCAGATAAATTGCTCGCTGCTTCGTTCATCGAAGAGTACTTGATTACAAGACCAGTGACCGATCATGCCAACATGCCGTTCCGATAGCAATACGCGGGCCAGTGGCAGATGGAGGACGAGCGGACTGGCGACAATCCAGACAGCCCTAGAGTCCAAGAGACTGCTGGAGCACCCGGACAACATGTACCGCATTCCGACCAGTGCCATGACTGATCTGGCTGCGACAACTGGTCCCATCGGCAACTATCAAATCATCCTCATTCGCCTGGTCCACGGCCGGAAACAGCGACAGCCGGCCCATTTTCATTGAAGCTTCGTAGTGCTCGGCCTCGTAGCCGAATGAGCCTGCCATGCCACAGCAGCTGGAGTCGATGGTTTGGACCTCGAGATCGGGAATCATCGTCAGCAGTTTCTGGACCGGGGACAGAACATTTAACGCTTTCTGGTGACAATGACCGTGAAGCAAGACTCTTTTGGCCGCGATAGGCTGCAGTTGCAGTTGCAGGTGTCCGGCTTCCCGTTCAGCCACCAGGAACTCTTCCAGCATATAGGAATTATCCGCCAGGGCACGGACATCTTCCCCCGGCATCAACGCCAGGTACTCGTCCCGCAGGGTTAGCAGGCAGGATGGCTCCAGTCCTACTACCGGAACACCCCGGTCAAGATACGGCCTTAACGCCTGCAGCGTCCTCGCGGCTTCGACCCGGGCCTCGTCCAGAAGCCCGCTGCTGAAGAACGTCCGCCCGCAGCACAGCGGCCGACTGGAATCCACTGCGGTGGGACAGTGGACCCGGTAGCCTGCCGCCCGCAAAACCGCCAGCGCCGCCGCTGCATTTTCGGACTCGAAGCAGCCATTGAATGTGTCTATCAGTAATACCACTTCCCTGAGCTGGTCCTGTTCGCGATCTTCTGCATGCGGCACTGAACCACCCGGCACCTCGTGACTGACGGGCTGATCAGCATCTTCCGGCCGGAACTGATCCCGCCGCCAACGCGGTAAAGATCGTTTTCTGCTGAGACCCAACAGCCATTCGGTAATAGCCGCCAGCCCGGGAATCAGATCCCGCAGGTTCACCAGAAAGCCGACGTGCCGCAGTCGATAGGCATAGCGAGGCAGGTAAGCGAATAACCGGTCTCTAAGAGACAGTCCGTGGCGCCGCCGGTAGTGGTACAGGAACTCTGTCTTCATCCTTGCCATGTCCACTCCGGTCGGACACTCCCGTTTGCAGCCTTTACAACCGACACACAGGTCCATCGTCTGGTACATGGCATCCGAAGTGAAAGCGTCATCACCCAACTGACCGGTAATCGCCAGCCGCAGGCTGTTTGCGCGACCACGTGTTAGATGCTGCTCGTCGCGGGTTATTCGATAAGAAGGACACATGGTACCTACATTCGCTTTTCTGCAGGCCCCGTTGTTGTTGCACATCTCTGTCGCACGATCCAGGCCTCCCCATTCGCTCCAATCCAGGCGGGTATCGATCGCAATCGGTCCATAGCCGGGTGCAAATCGCATCAGACTTCTATCATCCATCTTATGGGGATTTACTATCTTGCCCGGATTGAACAGCCCGTCCGGATCGAAGCTGCGCTTAACCTCCTCGAAATTTTCCACCATACGGCGACCAAACATGGGTTCGTGAAACTCCGAACGCGAAATGCCGTCGCCATGCTCACCGGAATGAGAACCTTTGTATTCTCTGACGATTTCGAGGGTCTCTTCGACGATGGCACGCATTCTTCTCGCACCACTTTCTTCCTTCATGTTCAGGATTGGTCTGACATGAAGCGTCCCGACTGAAGCGTGGGCATAAAAAGTACCAGTTGTCCCATGTTTATGAAAAATATCGGTAAGTCGTCGAGTGTACTCGGCAAGGTCCTCCAACCGCACGGCACAATCCTCGATAAAGGAAACCGGTTTACCGTCACCTTTCATCGACATCATGATATTAAGACCGGATTTTCGAACTTCCCAGATTGCACTTTGAAAATCAGCATCTGTGGCCTCGACCACGGCGTCTGGAAAGCCCAGGTCTGCCATTAGCTCGACCAGCTGCTTCAAGCGGGAAAGCTGCTCGTCCCTATTTTCGCCGGCGAATTCAACCAGCAGCAGAGCATCCGGCTCACCCTGGACGAAACGGCTCACGGTTGGCGCAAACAGTGGAATATCCCGCGCCAGCTCGATCATGGTTCGATCCACCAGCTCGACAGCAGCCGGATCCAGCTTGACGATGTGCCGGGTGCTGTCCATCGCCTGGTAGAACGTTGGGAAATGACAAACTCCAAGCACCTTGGCCGGCGGAATAGGCTGCAAATCGAGATGGATGCGCTGGAAGAACCCCAGGGTACCTTCCGAACCGACCAGCAGTCGCGCCATGTTGGGCGCGTCGCGGGTCAGTTCATCGATATTGTAGCCGCCGACCCGGCGCAGCAGGTCGGGGAAACGCGCCCTGATCTCCTCCGCCTCCCGTTTTCCCAGTGCCCGCATCTGATCGACTATTCTCTGGTAAACCGGATTACTGTCGCGGGCTCCGTTAACCTTGCGAAAGTGGGCCTCGGTGCCGTCCGCCAGCAACGCTTCCACCGAGCGCACATTGTGCACCATGTTGCCGTAACGGATAGATCGGGCACCACAGCTATTGTTGCCAGTCATGCCACCTAGGGTGGCGCGATTGGCCGTGGATACATCAACTGGATACCAGAGTCCGTGTGATTTGAGATGACGATTGAGCTGATCCAGAACAACCCCTGGCTGCACGCAAACCGTTCGTGCTTCGGCATCAAAATCCAGGATCTGGTTTAAATTGCGGGTGGTATCAATAAGCAGCGCTTCGCCGATCGCCTGGCCATTCTGGGAGGTTCCGCTACCCCGGGGAAGTACCGGAACACCCGCGTCGACGGCGATCTGCAGGGTAATTTTTACGTCCTGTTCGTCTGCGGGAATTACCACACCGATTGGCATCAGCTGATAGATTGACGCGTCAGTGCTGTAGCGGCCCCGACTGAAATCATCGAACAGAACCTTACCACGGAGTTCTTTTTTCAGGCGTGCTGCGAGGGTGTGATTGTTGTAGTTATCAGGCATCCGCTGGATCGATTGCAGGTCGATGGCGTTTCTTTATATCACAAGTCGCTGCGTCAGCTAAGCGCCTGCAAGGACAGGCCCGATAAACGGGAATTCGCCGGCCAGGTCAGATTGGTGGAGGACCCGGAGGCGGTGGTCCGCCCGATCCGGATTTCTGGAAGCTGCTATCGGGAGTGCCCTGAAAGCAGGCCATCAGCCAAGGATAGGAATCAGTCACATAGTAACCGTAGACACCTTCGCGCATCATGCCATTGCACTGATCAAGATCTCCACTTCCGGCCACGAATTCGTAATCGTCAATATAGGTGCCGTCATAGGTTCCTCCGGGACTGCCATTTCCTGCCGGTCGCGAACCGGCTCTCAATCGGTAACTACTACTGACTGCGCGCACCACGCCGTCATCATTGATAAAACTGCCAAAGATCGGAAAGCCATCGGCGGCAAAACCGATTACCGGCGATTCCATCTGACCTGTGGTATCGAACAGGGCATTAGGATTGCCGTGGTAGTGGTAGGTACCGTCTGGCTGGGTATGCGCATTGTGAAGGTCGGTTCCGAACTCGTTATTGCCACTCATGGGGTCCAGGCGCCAGGGCTGTTCGATGTCGTTGCAACCTATTCGTCCATCCGCCACCCCGTAGCAGGCTGCCGCAAGTAAATCGACCTTCACGCCATTGAGTAGAATAGCGTTATCGAATTGCAGCGTTATGGGGGTCGGATCCGGTGCAAAATAGGTCTCCATGGGCACACGATATTCCCGATCCACCGAGCTGACTGCGGTCGCAAACCAGGCGGAGCCGTCATTGAAATCGTGATTCGGAATGGAATTTGATCGGAACACACAGAAATCGCCATCAACGCTGATCTCAAGTTGACCTGAGAACGGAAGGTTACGGGTAATATCAACTACCTGGGAATAAACTCTATCGGCATAGTAACTGCATTGCGCGCGATGATTCTCAAAGATGGTCTCAGTAATATCGGTATCGGGAAGACTGATATAGTCACGAACCTTACCACCATAAATAATTTCGTACGCGGAAAATGGGCCCAGCGCGAATATATCGTCTCCCAGAGTCGCAAGATAAGTATCCGTGGCGGCGTAATACCGGTAGTAATAGCCCTGCCCACCGGGCACCAGCACCAGTTCCTGGGTTTCCATACCCGCCGGACTGACGATCTCTGGATAGTAAGTTTCAGCCAGTTGGAAAAAGGAATTGGCATTATCCAGCGTATCGGCGAAGGTGTTGTCGGTAATCAGGAGTAGCGGCAGCCATGTCCATAATTTTTTCATGCGGGAGAATTTTCCTGTATTTTTACCGGGGCTTCAGTGAAGAATTAAACGTATAACCCCAATTTCGGTTTACGCACACAGAGAAGCGTGCCAAATTGCTCTCCCGCCTGGACAGAATCGCACAGTTCACTGGGAGCAGAATAGCAGACCTCACATTCTTTCACCCGAAGCGGAAAGACGAATGCTAGAAACAATATCGATCAGGGAAAGGATGAATTTGCAATCAGGCCGAGGCACCTTCAAAGTATGGCAGCGAACCGGCAAGCTGGTTTCGGGGCTATTGGTTGCTGTTTCTTTATTTTTCTCCAATGCCCTTGGTCAGGTAACTGATGCCCGCTTCACCGCTACCGATGCCTACACCCTCGAAACTGATTTTTTCAAACTTCCGCCTGACAGAATAATTGGGTCAACTTCGGGCCTGGCCATCAGTGCCGACGGCGAATCTATCTGGGTAATGGATCGCTGCGGTCCTCGAAACTGCATCGACTCGGATATTGCGCCGATTATGCAGTTCGATGCACAAGGCAATTTAATCAATGCCTTTGGAGCGGGATTAATGGTCCGACCTCATGGACTTTACGTGGACGACGACGGCAACGTATGGGCCACGGACGATGTCGGGCCCGGAGAATTCGATACCAGACAATTGGGCAAGGGACACCAGGTGTTCAAATTCAGTCCGGAAGGCCAGCTTCTCATGACCCTTGGCAAGCCCGGCGTTGCGGGGAATGGTCCCGACGCATTCAATATGCCTTCTGCAGTTGTCGTCGGGCCCAACGGCAATATCTATGTCGGAGACGGACACGGCGGACGCTCGAACTCCCGCATCGTAAAATTCAATGCTCAGGGGGAATACCTCACAGAATGGGGAGGGCATGGTGGCGGCCCTGGACAATTCGATGTGCCCCACGCCCTGGCTTTTGATTCAGCCGGGAGACTTTTCGTAGGGGACCGGGGCAACAACCGGGTGCAAATTTTTGATCAGCAGGGCAACTTTATTGCCGAGTGGCCCCAGTTCGGCAGGCCAAGCGGCATGTTCATCGACGTCAACGATCTGCTCTATGTGACCGATTCGTCGTCCTCGTCAGACAATAATCCCGGCTATGGCGAAGGGATACGAATAGGACATGTCGGCGACGGGAGAATCATCGCGTTCATCGAAGACCAGGATGAAGACGGCACCCAGGAAGGCGTGATTGCCGACCGCGATGGCAACATTTACGGCTCACTGACAGCAGGAATGGCGCTAAGAAAATACTCCATCCGCCGTTAGCAAGCCATGGATCAGGAATAACCCAATTGCCGAGGGGATTGATTTAATATCCCCTGGCAAAATCGACCACGTGGCACAATGGCTGACCATCGATAAACAAGCGGTAGTTTTCGCAGAACAGGCGGGCAATATCGGTCGCGTTGCTCACAGCGGCGATGTGCCCTGTGAGCAGAAGGTTGGGTACATGCCATAGTGGGCTGCCACCCGGCACCGGCTCCTCCCGGAATACATCAAGCACAGCTCCCGCCAGCTGTTTCTCTTCAAGAGCCCTGCACAGCGCCTGTTCATCAAGCACATTGCCACGCCCGGCGTTGATCAGATAGCTCGTATTCTTCATGGCTGCAAATGCACGCCCGTCCAGCAGACAGGCGGTGGCCGGCGTATCTGGCAGCACCGCCAGCAGGTAGTCACACTGGCCGAGAAATTCAATGAGCGACTGGGGACCATAGACCCGCTCGAAGGGCTCCACAGGTCTGCCGCTGGTATTGAAGCCGACAGGCGTCATCGCGAACCGGGAGGCAACACTGGCGACATAGCGGCCGATCGAGCCAGTACCCATGACGCCAAACACTTTTTCCTGCAGAGTACCGCTGGGGCTTTTGTCCCAGCTCTGTTGCCCCTGACTTTCCAGGCGTTGCAGAAGCCTTACCTCATGAGCCAGCACGTAGGCCATTACATACTCGGCCATCTGCGGCCCGAATACATTCTTCACACCTGTCAACCGATAGTCTCGATTATCTATCGCGAGCAACGGTTCGATACCTGCCCACGTGGACTGCACCCAGGCGACTGGCGGACGGGTTTGCATGAGTTCGGCGACAAAGTCCGGCCTGCCAAGTACCACCGGTTCTCCGGCATATTTTTGCAGCGCCTCCAGCCTGTTGGTAGCCAGACCGATGGAGACCTGGCGAACCAGCATTTCCGTCAACAGGTCTCGTAACCTGGCAGCTTCCTTGTCCACGATGAATACGGCAGGCGAATCTTGTGTTGGCTCAATCATCGGTACCTTCAGTTGGATTGGTTAAATCTTGTCTGCAAGTGCAGGGTGTGAACCGCAAGCACAACAGGAGCCCTGCACAGAAGTGTCAGAGAAATTGGATTAGCTCCCGAATTACGGTAGCTTACTACCAGTGCACAGTGCAGCAACTAAATTTGGAGTATACCGTGAACAAGCCTTCCTACCCCAAGCCACGCATACTGGCGATTGTAATTGGACTGTGCGGGTTAGCCCTGTTAGCACAGGGAGTCGGCCTGGTTCTGGCCGGGGGATCCTTGTATTACCTGCTAGCCGGTATAGTACTGGTCGCGTGTTGCTTGCTCCTGTTTCGGGGAAGTTATCAGGGCGCCCGCCTGTACGGCTACTTTCTGATCTTCACTTATCTCTGGGCTTTGTATGAAGTGGGGCTGGCGGCCTGGCCGCTTATGCCCCGGGTCGCTTTCTTTACGGTGCTGGGATTGTGGTTTGTAATCCCGCGGGTACGAAGGGGCTTGCTGCAGGCCGAGCCCGAACCGCTCTTCAGGAAACGCGAAACCAGAGCAACACTGAGCGCATTTGCCGTCTTCATCATCACGCTATTTTTCGCCAATTCGGGATACGATGTAACAGCCCCCTCGGCTCCCGGCACCGGTCAGGTGAATAACCCGGACGGAGAATGGCGTCACTACGGTTCGTCAAAGACCGGCACACGCTATGCGGCAGCCGACCAGATCAATGTCGATAACGTAGCGCAACTGCGGCGTGCATGGGAAATCAGAACCGGCGTCCCTGGTGAATTCAAGGGCACCCCTATCCAGGTAGGGGACGGGCTCTATCTGTGTACCGGACAGAACATAATCCTGGCCCTTGACCCCGACAGCGGCGCCGAACGCTGGCGGTTCGATCCGCAAATCCAGTCTGCCCGCATAGGGTTCTGGGATACTTGCCGCGGCGTTACCTATTATCAGACACCGGGTGGTTCAGGGGCGGGAGCCGACTGTCCGGAACGGATTTTTACCGCAACCACCGATGCCAGACTGGTCGCGGTCAACAAGGATACTGGCCGGCCCTGCAGCAGCTTCGGAAGCAACGGCGAAATCAACCTGCTGGAAGGTATGGGTGAAGTCAAACCGGGCTTCTATTTTGTCACCTCGCCTCCCACCATAGCTAACGATGTTTTAGTACTCGGCGGCTGGGTGCTGGACAACCAGGAGACCGAGGAGCCGTCCGGGGTGGTTCGGGGATTCGATCCGATCACCGGTCGCCTGGTTTGGGCCTGGGACATGGGCCGCGAAGATCGTACCGGGCTGCCGGGTCCCGGTGAATCCTACACGCGCGGCACGCCCAACGTCTGGAGCCTGACCAGCACCGACGAAGAGCTCGGGCTGGTTTACGTGCCTACCGGCAATGCCACCCCCGACTACTATGGTGGTCATCGCAGCGCAGCGATGGAGAAATATGCCAGCTCGGTAGTGGCCCTTGATTCGCGCACCGGACAGGTCAGATGGCATTTCCAAACGACCCATCACGACATCTGGGATTACGACGTACCGGCTCAGCCGACGCTAGTTGATATCCCGGTCAATGGCGTCGTTCGAAAGGCGGTGATCGTGCCAACCAAGCGCGCCGAAATTTTCCTGCTGGACCGGGAAACCGGGGAGCCAATTGCCGAAGTGGCCGAGCTTCCGACTCCCCAGTCCGACCTGCCCGACGAGGCCACCGTGCCTACCCAACCTTTCTCGGTTGGCATGCCACGTTTGGCCCATGAAACCCTGCAGGAGAAAGATATGTGGGGAATCACACCATTCGATCATGCGGTCTGTCGCAGAATGTTTCTTGATATGCGTTATGAAGGCCCACTGACGCCGCCAACCACCGGCGCGGGCTCTCTCTTCTACCCGGGCGTTGCCGGAGGTGTTAACTGGGGCAGCATAGCAGTGGACGAGATCAATAATCTTATGGTGGTAAACATTCTGCACAATCCATCAGTAGTGCGCATGATTCCGCGCGCGCAGTTTCAGGGCAACGAGATGCTGGGCGTCGGCGGCGCCCAGCAGGGAACGCCTTACGCGGTATACTCGTTTTTCTTTCTGTCGCCGCTTTTTGCCCCTTGCCTGCGCCCGCCCTATGGAGAACTTGCTGTCGTGGACCTCGCTTCCCGGGAGCTTTTGTGGCGACGACCGCTTGGCACGGCGAAAGACATGGGGCCGCTCGGTATCGCGCCCCGCCTGCCATTGCCCATGGGCATGTACTACAACCTGGCTGGCTCTGCGGTCACTGGCGGAGGACTGATCTTCAACGGCAATGTCGTTGACAGCACCATGCGGGCCATCAATGTGTTCAATGGAGAGGAAGTATGGAACGATTCCCTGCCCGGATCTTCCACCGCCACCTCGATGACATACGTCAGCCCGGCCACCGGTAAACAATATGTGATCGTTACCGTGCCCGACGGCGGCGGCGGACTGCAACTTGAGACCGCTGCGGACAACAGCACCCGGCAGAGCGATGTGCCGGGTGGCTACGTCATCGCCTACGCGCTGCCCGACTGAGGTACTCGAGCAGCGGGCCATGCTGCGCCGGTGAGGCGCCATGAACCCCGGGGCAGACCAGCGGGGTTTAACAGGAAAGTCGCGCCTGTCTGGCAGCAATCCTGAAATTTGACACTTTGTAACAGACCCACCGCATTTAACA
>Ga0181592_10003502_pt1 | contig 13012 bp, 18 predicted proteins | sample 071ome_20_FD_133755 | JGI IMG/M metagenome (GOLD analysis project Ga0181592, IMG submission 133755) | Coastal salt marsh microbial communities from the Groves Creek Marsh, Skidaway Island, Georgia - 071412BT metaG (megahit assembly) | ecosystem: Environmental > Aquatic > Marine > Intertidal...
CAATATCAACATTCCAATCCTCATAAGTATTTAACCAGCTTGATTTTTTCATTTCACCTTTAAAAATCATTGGACCAGCTTCAAAAGAAGTGTGCATTTCATCACCCGTTCTATCTAAGAAACCAGTGTTGATAAAAACAATTCTATTTTTTGCATTTCTAATTGCTTCTTTTAAATTAATTGTTGTTCTTCTTTCTTCATCCATTATTCCCATTTTAATTGTATTGGGTTCTAGCTTTAAAACCTCTTCAACTTTACTGAAAATTTGATCTGCAAAAGCTACTTCTTCAGGACCATGCATTTTAGGTTTCACAATATAAACCGAACCTGTTCTAGAATTTTTCTTTATTTTAAAATCATGTTTTGCGCACAAAACTGTGACAAATGCATCCATAATTCCCTCTGGAATTTCTGAACCATCATCTAATTTAATTGCAGGATTAGTCATCAAATGCCCTACATTTCTGACTAATAACAGCGATCTTCCATGAAGATGGGATTTATTATCTTCAGTATTAAAAAATTCTTTATCTGGGTTAAGCTTTCTAACGAATGACTTGTTACCTTTTTTCATTTGAGCTTCTAATGTACCTTTCATGATACCAAGCCAATTTCTATAACATTTCACTTTATCTTCAGCATCAACTGCGGCTACTGAATCTTCCAGGTCCATAATTGTTGAAATTGCCGACTCTAAAATAATATCACTTATATTTGCCTTATCTTCTTTGCCTATTGGATGATTAGGATTAATTATGATTTCAATATGAAGATAATTATTTTTTAAAAAGAGCGAATCTAGATTTTGTTTACTTCCAGTATATCCAATAAATTTTTCTTTTTCTTTTAATCCAGTTTTAGTTCCATTATCTAAAACTATTTCTAATTCAGATCCATTTTTAGAAAAACTTTTTACATCAATCCAATTACCATTTTCTAATTTAAAATTTTCGTTTAAAAATTCTCTACCCTTAATAATAACTTTTTTTCCTCTTTTGGGATTGTATTCCTTAGATTTTTCACATCCATCATTTTCACTTATTGCATCGGTACCATATAAGGCGTCATAAAAACTTCCCCATCTCGCATTAGCAGCATTGAGTGCGTATCTTGCGTTATCAATGGGAACCACTAGTTGTGGGCCAGCAATTTTGGCTATTTCATCATCAACATTGGAAGTCTCAATTTTAAAATCACCCTGCTCTTCAACTAAATAACCAATTTCTTTTAAATACTTTTTGTATTCATTAAATTCAAATTTGGTTCGATTTACTTTATGCCATTCATCTAATTTTTTTTGAATGTCATCTCTTTTTTTTAATAACTCTTTATTTATTACCGCAAGATCATTAGCCGCTTTAACAAAACCGTCCCAAAAATCACTTACTGCAATATCAGTTTCAGGAATTACTTCTGAATTAATAAAATTATACAATACTTCATCAATTTCAGTTTTGTTAATTTTGATTACATTTCTATCCATAGAAATCTGGAAATTGAACTAGCTAAGACTAAAAGTCAAACTTAAATAATTATAAATTGTTAATTAAAAATAAAAAATTATTTTTTTGAAGCTAAATATTCGTCGTAGGATATAGCTTTGTCATTATTTTTATCAATTGATTTAAATTTTTTTCTTCCAGCTGCTTTGTCTTTAAAATAATAAAGGTATTCGTTTATCGAAATTTTCTTATTACTATTGTAATCAATTTCGGCAAATCTTATCCTAACTTCCCTCTCATTAAACTGCGTTTGATTTATCGCTTTTTGTTTAGCCGGAATATTTAAAGGCTTTACTTCTTTGGTAACTTTAATATCTGAAACTTTTTTTTCAGTTACTTCTTGTTGTGGAACATTGGGAGTATCTGATTTTTCAGTTTTTTTATTTTCAGTTGGAAACGCTAATACGACTATTGCAATTAACAAAGCTGCACCCGCTCCAATTAAAAAAGTGTTATTTTTTTTGATACTAGTTGAAGAGCCTTTTGTTTTTCTTTTTCTAGAAACTTTTTTTGTTTTTTTTAGCTTAGCCATAATTTCACGCTTTTAGTGTAATGATTTAATTTGGTCAATACTAATTACCTAGAATGTGTGCCAGAACAGTTCTATTTTGAGTGTTTAGCCTATGTTCAAACAAGTATATTCCTTGCCAAGTACCTAAAATAATTTTTTTTTCCTTAATACTAAATGTTAAATGTGTATTTGTTAAAGTTGTTTTAATATGAGCTGGCATATCATCTTTACCTTCGGATTTATGTATATACAAATCTAGATCCATAGGTGAGATTTTATCAAAAAAATTAAGTAAATCTTTTTGAACATCTGAGTCTGCATTTTCTTGAACTATTAGTGATGCGCTAGTATGCAAAATACTTAGATTAATTATTCCTTGGTCTATTTTCGAAAAATTAACAAAGTTACAAACTTCATTTGTAAATTCAAATAATCTTTGTCCGTTAGTTTTGATATTAATATTTTTAAAAAATTGCTTCATGTCAAAATAAATAATGCAGTCAAAACTAAAAGAATAGCCATTAAAATTTCAATAAACTTTTTTATTTTTTGATTAGAAATAAAAATTCTTATAGAAGATCCAAATCCAGCCCAAGTAATTACAGAAAAAAAACAAACTAAGGGTGCTGATAAAGATACGAATAAAATAGCTTTAATAAAATTTTCCTCATTCGGAAAGAAAACAGTTACAACGGTTAATGCAACAACCCATGCTTTTGGATTTAAAAATTGAAATAATAGCGCTTCATAAACTTTCATCGGACGACCTGATATATCGTTTTGTTCTTTAAAGGTTAGTGAACCAAACATTTTATAAGCAAGAAAAAATAAGTATGCACATCCCAAAAATTTAAGGGCCTCTTGAATTTCTGGATATTTTTGAAATAAAGTACCAAGACCAAGGCATACTGAAATAATTTGAATTGAATGACCAATGGGTATTCCAACCATATGAGGTATTGTTTTTTTAAAACCAAACTTAATCCCAGAAATTGTAAGCATCGCATTGTTTGGTCCAGGTGTCATAAACATAATAAAATAATACGTTATTAACCCGATAAACAGTTCGGTTGTAATCATGATATAAATTTATAAATGATTTAAGAATAAAGAATAGCAACAAATCCTATTACAAATGCTACTGCAGCTGATACAAAAATAAAATTCTGAAATTTTTCTTGTTTATCTTCTTTGGCTCTGTCTACTTTTAAATTAAAGTAATCAATATTACTTTTTGATTGTTTCTCATCTTTGGTAAAATCTAATTGTTTATTTTTTTGAAAAACATAGCTCATAATCACTATGGTAAATAAATCAAATATCTGATAGATACAACCCCTAATTTAATAAAAAAACTATAATGGGATATCCAAAAAAACATAGGGGAAGAAGAAAGATCGGATCTAAACGAAGAAGAAATAGAAGAAAAAATAAAAAGAAATAAATTACTTTTCCGCTCTATCTATCCACCCTCCTCCAAATACTCGAATTCCTGTTTCATCACTTTTGTAAAAAACACACGCTTGTCCAGGAGATATGCCAGCTTCACCGTGATTCAAGGTAACCATAGCGCCTGCATTTGAAACTGTACACGGTAATAAATTGCCAGTCGACCTCACCTTGACAAAGAAATCTCCTTTTAAATCACTTAGCTCACATAGATAATTTATCTCTCTCAAATAAATTTTTTTAACCAAAAGATCCTCTCTTGAACCGATTACTACCTCATTATTAATGGCATCAATTTTAACTACAAAATAAGGATCAAGAGAAGAAACCCTTATCCCCTTTCTCTGTCCAATGGTAAAATTTGCAATACCGTTATGTCTACCTAGTATTTTACCGTTTATATCGACGATATTTCCATCCTTGAACGATTCAGGTCTGAGTTTTTCTACAATAGATTTGTAATTTCCATTAGGAACAAAGCAAATGTCTTGGCTATCAGGCTTATTGGCAACCTGTAAATTTAAATTCTTTGCAATGTTTCTTGTTTCCTTTTTTGGCAAAGATCCCAAAGGAAACCTTAAATAATCAAGCTGTTCTTGTGTCGTATTAAATAAAAAATAACTTTGGTCTCTATTTGTATCTATCGGCCTGTACATCTTTGCACCCTTGTCAAATATTCTTTTAACATAATGACCAGTGGCTAATGCATCCGCATCAAGATTTCTAGCTGATTTAAATAAGTCTCTAAATTTAACAGTTTGGTTGCAATCTACACACGGAATTGGCGTTTCTCCTCTGACATAACTATCAGCAAATTTCTCTATGACCTCTTCTTTAAAGATAGACTCATAATTAAATACTTCATGCTTAATATCTAGCTGATCACAAACTTTTTTTGCATCATAGATATCTTTTCCGGCACAACACGTTCCTTTAGTCTTTCCAATTTTTCCATAATCAAATAATTGGAGAGTAATTCCAATCACCTCATACCCCTCTTGCTTCAGAAGTGCCGCAACGACTGAAGAATCAACTCCACCAGACATTGCAACAACTACTTTTGTTTTTGATTTTTCTTTATCAAAACCAAGTGGATTTCCACTAATAATATCTGAAGTTGATAAACTCATAACATGGGTATATCACGATAATAATATTTTAAAATGCATGTATATGACTTTGACCCAGGTGATTTTGTCATTAACCCTGAAAATAAAGATTGGGGTATTGGACAGGTTCAATCTATTATAGATTACAAAGTCACCGTTAATTTTCAGAATGTTGGAAAAAAAACCATAAATACCAAAGAGATAAATTTGGAAAAATATAATGAAAAAAATTAATCCAGAATTTCTGATTAAAAAACTAATTCCAGTTTTTTATCAAGCTGGTGCAAAATCAATAAAGTGCTCAAAAAAATTAAAGATTCATATTAAAGAAGATGGTACTCCAGTTTCAAATGGCGATCTAGAAGTGGACGCTATAATTCAAAGTTTTCTAAAAAAGATCACTCCTAATATAGAAATTGTGTCAGAAGAAACGATTCAAGAAACAAAAAATAAAACTAGGGATACGTTTTGGTTAATTGATCCAATAGATGGAACCAGCTCTTATATTAAGGGGGGCTCTGAATATACAATCAATGTAGGGCTTATAATAAAAAAAAAGGCTGTTGCTGGTATTATTTATGCCCCAAAAAAAAAGAGGCTATTTTATAGCTATGGAAAAAACAAATCTTATGAAATTTATAATAAAAAGAAAAAAATTAAGCTTGATTGTACAAAAAAACTAAACCGAGAAAAAATCGCCTTGACCAACTCATCAAATCCTTCTCTTACAATTAAGAAAATTTTAAATAAGCATAAAATTAATAAATTTGTGAGCATGAGAAGTTCTTTAAAATTTTGTATGATTGCCAATAACGCTTTTGATTTATACGCAGCTAAAGCTAGAGCAAGAGAGTGGGATTATGCAGCAGGTCATGCTGTAGCGGAAGGGGCTGGTGCCATTATTAGAAACCATCAAAATAAGCCAATAACTTATGGAAAAAAAGGTTTTAAAAATCCATCATTATTAGTTAGAAGAAATTCTAAGATTTAATGATAAAAACTATCTTAATTATTGTTATTAGCGTATCAATTTTTGGAATTTTAATTTTTAGTATTGTTAGACAGTTAATGCAAAAAAAAATTAATGAACTAGTTGAAGAAGAAAAAAAGAAAAAAAGAAAAAAATAATTACAATTTTTTTTCGTAAATCTTTAATTGTTTTTGATCTAATGCCAATACCTCTTTGGAAAGATCGTAACTAAAACCTGATCTGGCCAAAACACCCATATCCTTTTTATAAAAAATTTCTTTATTTGCTTCAGGACGGTAAGGCCCTATTCTTCTTTTTTTGCATATACGAATGGCAGAATAAAAATCAGCATTTTCATGTTCCTCTTGAATTTTTTCAATAGTTTTTTTTAATAGATCGCTACCAATACCCTTTTGAGATAAATGCTGCTTGATTTTATTTAAAGAATATCCTCTTTTTAAAAAGTTTTTTGATTTTAATTCCGAGTAAAGACTGTCATTAAGAACACCTTTTTCTTCAAGATCATTCAAAACAATTTCAATTTTGTTTAAAACTTCACTCTTTTCAACAGTATTGCTCTGACCATCAATAGCCTTTCTATAAAGGTAAACCTGCAAACTTTTTTTAGAAGGTTGGTATTTATCAAGATACTTTAATGCTAATTCCTTGATTTCTTCTACAGTTTCAAGACTTTGATACATTGATTTAGAACGATTCATATATAAACTACCAGTTATCATATGTTGGAAACGATTAAAGAATTTTTTAGTTTAGAGATGATTTACCAATTTGCAAATATTGGTGTTATACCACTATGGCTATTAATTATTCTTGCCCCAAGTTCAAAAATTACTCAAGTTTTAGTGAACAATCTTTTTATTCCATTTATAATGGCGCTTACCTACGGTTATTTAGCTTTTGAACAAATCTATCCATCTGGAGCGTTTGATGATTTTATAAAAAAAGATCCACTCGATGTACTCAATAATTTTAAATTGTATCTTGGATTAGACGAATTGATGTCATTAATGGATAATACACTTTTTGTTTTAATTTTCTGGATACATTTTTTAGCTTTAAGCTTGTTTCTTGGTATCTGGATTGCAAAAGATGCCATTAAACAAGGTATAAATAAGTTTATTGTTATTTTTCCACTAATCTTAACTTATTTTAGTGGGCCAGTTGGTTTATTTTTATATTTATTTTTGAGATTATTAATTGCGCAAAAATTTAGATTACACGATTAATGAAAAAAATTGATTTTTACTTTGATATTAGCAGTCCATACTCATACTTAGCGCATGAGCAAATTAAGCTTTTTGAAAAAGAAAACAAATATAAATCAAATTATATGCCAGTCTTCCTTGGTGGTTTACACCAAATGGCAAATATAACTGCTCCGGGATTAAATCCATCAAGAGCAAAACATATGATTAAAGATCTCAAAATTTGTGCTGACTGGTATAAAATTAAATTTCAATTCAACAGGTACTTTCCTTTAAAAACTATAAATATCATGAGAGGTGCCATTGTTGCTGAAAACGAAGGTTTCCTTAATAACTATATAGATAAATTCTTTAAAGCAGCGTGGGTAGATTCTTTAAATTTGAATGATGAAAAAATTTTAGAAAAATTTATAAAAAATATGGATATAAATCCAAAAAACTTTTTTGAAAAAATTAAAAATCAGGCAGTTAAAGAAGATTTAAAAAACAGAACCGATACAGCATTTAAAAAGGGTGTTTTCGGTGCACCAACTTTTATAGTTGGGTCTAAAATATTTTTTGGACAAGACAGATTGGAGTTTGTATACCGCGAGGCTAAAAAAAATTAATCAATTTTTTCCACCTCGTATCCACTATCAACTATCGCTTGGAACCCTCCCTCAACATGGTAAACGTTTTCAAATCCCATTTCTTGAATTGATTTTGTTGCCAAAGCACTTCTCCAATTAGATGCACAATAAAAAACTTTTGTTTTATCTGGAGAAATATCTTTCTTATAATAAGGACTTTCAGGGTCTAACCAAAATTCCAACATACCCCTTGGCATATGTTTTGCCCCTTTTATCTTCCCAGTTTTTTTCAATTCTCTTATATCTCTAATATCTATTAAAATTAATTCTTTATTTTTTTTTTGCATCTCACTAAGTTCTAATGGAGTAATCGTTTTAACTTTATCCATAGCTTCTTGCACAAGTTCTTTTGATGTTTTAAATTTCATAATATAGAAAGTATAAAGTTATAAAATTATGATTAAAGAAAATAAATTATTAAAAGACTTTAAATTACCCTCCTCAAATGGAAAAGAGTTTCACTTAAAAAAAGAACTTAAGCAAAATCTAATCATTTACGTATATCCTAAAGATAATACCCCAGGATGCACAACTGAATCTATTGAGTTTGCAAAACATTACAAAACTTTAAAAAAATTAAAAACAGAAGTGATTGGTATATCGAAAGACTCAATTGAAAGTCATATTAAATTCAAAGAAAAATTTAAGTTTCCTTTCGAACTACTCTCTGATGAAAAAATTAAAATAATTAAAGAATTAGGAGCATGGGGAGAAAAATCAATGTACGGTAAAAAGTTTATGGGTATTAAAAGAACAACTATTTTAATTGGTAAAAATCAAAAAGTTATTAAAATATGGGAAAATGTAAAAGTCAAAGACCATGTTAAATCAGTTTTAGAATTCATAAAAAATTTATCTTAATTTAAAAATTGACTTTCAGGAATTCCTAAAAAAAACAATACCGTTTTTAAGTCTGTAAAATTAATCTGTGTTTTGATATTATCCTTTATAATCTGATGAGCATGATATCCAATTCCCAAGCCTGAATGTTTTAGCATTTGAAGGTCATTTGATCCATCACCTATTGATAAGATTTGATCAAATAAAATATTTTTATCTTTAGCAACTTGCTCCATATATTTAAATTTTGAATTTTTTTCACCGGTAATTGGAATGTACTCTCCTGTAAAACAATCATTATCATCAAATTCAAACTCGTTACTTATAATATTTTGAAATCCAAGCTTCTCTCCAACAAAGGTTGAAATTGGTTTAAATCCTCCGGTGATTAAACTACTTTCATAACCCATGCTATTTAATGTTTTTACCAATGTATCACCACCGGGATTGAATTTAATCTTTTTTAAAACTTCTTGAATTAAGCTTTTGGGTTTCCCTTTCAAAATTTCAACCCTATTTTTTAAAGTAGTTCTTAAATCTATCTTGCCTTCCATTGCCAATTTGCTTGTTTCGTCTACGTTAAAGTCAGATCCTGTTATTTTGACTAGATCGTCTAATGTTTCATTTGCAATCATTGTTGCATCCATGTCGCAGAGTAATATTTTAAAATCTTTATGATCTTGATTTTTAATACAAAAATCTATTTTGCTCTGAAAAAAAAATTTTTCAATATCACCTATTCTATCATCAGGAATGTTTTCTACCAAAAGCTCTATTGCATTTACAGACAAAGGTTTGTTTGTTTTTATATTGAGTGAAAATTTTTCTTTTATTAAATTTACTATTTCATTATGTGCAAAATTTTCATTTGCAACTAATGTTAATAATTTATTACTCATCAAAAGTTAGTGTTTTAGCCTGTATGACTAGAGGTATTTTTTTTATACTATCGATTACTTTTTCTTCTATAGGATTATCAGTTGATAAAAGTGCAATTGCTTCACCCCCTGTATTTTTTCGACCAAGATTAAATGTTGCTATGTTAATACTATGATCAGCAAGAATTTTAGATAAATTACTTATAAAACCAGGCTTATCTTCATTACTAATGTATAGATTATATTTTGATAGTTCAGCTTCAATTTTAATTCCCTTGATGTTAACAATTCTTGGTTTTCCGCCAAATAAAGTCCCTGTAACTGATCTTGTTTGCTTATCTGTTTCGATTGTTAGTGTTACACAAGATTGATATTCGCCAACTTTTTCGTGTTTAGTTTCTGAAATCTGTATTGATTTATTTTTTGCAACTACAATAGAATTAATTACGTTCACTCCATCAAAATTAGATTTTAACAAAGAGCAGATTATCGTTTGCATTAATGGTTGCGTATTTACTTGCGCAACTTGTCCCTCAAACTCAACTTCAATTTTTTTAATTGCATTTTCAGTAAGCTGACCAGCGAAACCACCGAGCTGCTCTGATAGTTTTAAGTATGGTTTCACAGAGTTGTATTCTTTGGCTGTTAAAGAGAAGGTATTAACAGCATTGGTTATCGCTCCTGTTTTTAAATAATCAGAAATTTGCTCAGCAACTTGTAATGCTACTTTTTCTTGGGCTTCGGTAGTAGATGCTCCTAAGTGTGGAGTCATAATTAAATTTTTAGTACCTAGTAATGGACTATCTTTTGGTGGTTCATTTACAAAAACGTCTAAAGCTGCGCTAGCAACTTGTCCACTCTCCAGGTTTTCTTTCAAAGCATCCTCATCAACTAAACCACCTCTTGCACAATTAACTATGCGCACACCTTTTTTCATTATTTTAAAAGAATCCTTATTGATAATATTTTTTGTTTTTTCTGTAAGAGGAGTATGCAAGGTTATAAAATCAGATCTTTTAAATAAATCATTAAGCTCTACTTTCTCTACACCCATTTCTTTTGCCCTATCAATTTGCAAAAATGGATCAAACACTATTACTTTAAAGTGCAATCCAAGGGCTCTATTAGCAACAATCGATCCAATATTACCACAACCAATTATTCCTAATGTTTTTCCAGTTACTTCCACCCCTTTAATTGCAGATTTTTCCCACTTACCTTCATGAGTAGTTTTGTCAGCGTAAGGAATTTGTCTAGCTGTAGACAAAATTAAAGTGATTGCATGCTCTGCAGTTGTAATTGAATTTCCAAAAGGTGTATTCATTACAACTTTTCCATTACTAGTAGCTGCTTCTAAATCAATATTGTCAACACCAATACCTGCTCTTCCTATAACTTTTAATCTTTTAGACTTTTCAATAATATTTTTATTAGGTTTTGTAGCAGATCTAACCACGAGACCATCGCAAGTTTCCAATTCTTTGATTAAATCCTCTTCGTTCAGACCGGTTTTAACAACAGTCTCTATTCCATTATCTGTAAATATTTTGACTGCTTCCTCGCTTAATTTATCTGCAATTAATACTTTGTACATTTAATCGTTTACTACAATATATGCCCAATCTAACCAAGGTAATAAATTTTCTATATCAGAGGTATCAACTGTTGAGCCTCCCCAAATTCTAAACCCAGGAGGTGCTGTACGGTAAGAATTGATGTCAAATGCAACTTGCTCTTTATCTAAAATATCATTTATTTCTTTAATTCTACCTTTTTGTACATCATCACTTAATTTAAGAAAGTTAGTATCTTTAACCTTTAAACATATGCTGGTTGACGACAAATTTTCTTCCTTTTCACATAAGAAATCAGCCCAGCTGCTTTTTTTAACCCAATCCTTAACCACTTGAAGATTTTTACTCGATCGATCGATTGCACTTTTTATACCTCCAATAGAATCTATCCATTCCAGTGAATCTAAAGCATCCTCAACACAAAACATCGAAGGAGTATTGATTGTAGCTCCTTTAAAAATTCCATCAACCAACTTGCCCTTGGATGTTAATCTGTAAATTTTTGGTATTGGCCATTTTGGAATATAGCTTTCTAAACGCTTAACTGCTTTAGGTGAAAGTGCAATCATGCCATGAGCTCCTTCTCCACCTAAAACTTTTTGCCAGGACCATGTTATTACATCAAGTTTTTTAAAATCAAGATCCATAGCAAATACTGCTGAAGTTGCATCACATACAACAAGGCCTTTTCTGTTATCCGGTATCCAATCTGCATTTGGAACTTTAACTCCTGATGTCGTACCATTCCAATTAAATAAAATATCATTATCAAAATTTATTTTGGTAAGATCTGGTAATTTACCATAGTCTGCTTTGTGAACTCTGTTTCCCTCAATTTTCAATTGATCAGTAATTGTTTTTGCCCAATCTAAACCAAAGCTTTCCCAAGCTAAAACTTCAGCACCATTTGATCCCAAAAGATTCCACATAGCTGCTTCAACGGCGCCAGTATCTGATCCTGCTAAAATTCCTACTTGATAATCATCAGGTAGATTTAAAATTCTTTTTGATTGCTGAATTACTTTTAATAATTTTTCTTTTGCAGGTTTTGCTCTATGCGATCTGCCAAGACTTTCAAAATCAAATTTTGAAACATCCCAACCCGGTCTTTTTTTACAGGGACCAGAAGAGAAATAAGGACTACGAGGTTTAACAGTTGGTTTTGGCATCTTTGATATTTAAAGCGCAGCCTTGAAGACTGCGCTAAGAAAAAAAATTATTTATGCTGCACACTCCAAAGGTAATTTGTGCTTCAGCGCTACGCCTGATAAAAAGTTCCACATAAACTTGGCAGTTGTCAGTGCAGCTTTTTCAGCTTTAACTTGCTCTTCTGGAGTAAGTTCATCTAAAAGTTTTTCACACTCAGCTCTATGAATTACATCTGCATCTTTATGCACTTCAAAAAATTGAAGTCCTTCTTTTGTGTCAACTCCGTAATGCTGTTTTAATCCAGAAATTTTTACATCAGCTATTTCCGGCACTTGTCTTTCATATGTATAAAATGATCCTAGACCTTCTGCATAACTAGATCTTGCTTGTTTAAAAAAATTATCAATCATATCTCTTGTAAAACTTTCTTGAGATTTTGTTTCAATTTCATTTTTATCGGCACCAAGCGCTAAGGCGAATTGCTTCCATAATTTTGGATGATCATTATCCCTGTCTTCTTCTTCTTGTAAATTTTCCAATAAAATTTTTCTTTTTGAGATATCTTCACATAATGAGTGTGTGGCACTAATATATCTCGGAAAAGCTTTTACATGCTGATAATATTGCTCAGCATAGTCTTTGATAATTTCTCTATTCAATTTCCCTTCATTCCATGCTTGATAAAAAGGATGCTTTAATAGATGATACTCATCTAATTTATCTGCTAATTTTTTTGAAAACATATCGACTCCTGTAAATAATTTATTGAATTACAATATTAGGATTGATTAATAATTCAATCTATAAAATTAATTAATTTTGAATAACTTAGTAAATTTTAAACAGCCTTATTTTTTAAAATAAGGCTGTTTGAGAGACTATTTATTGAACATGTCTTTTAAAGCTTTTGCAGGTAAAAACTTTACTTTTTGAGAAGCTGAGATTTGAATAGTTTCACCCGTTCTTGGATTTCTACCTTGTCTCGCTTTTCTTTTTGCTACTTTATAAGTACCAAAACCTGCAATTTTTACTGAATCATCATCTTTTAGCGCATCTAATATAATATTAGTTATGCTATCAAATGTTCTTTCTGCATCAGCTTTACTTAGATTTAATGTGCTAGAAATTTTAGCAACAAGCTGTTTTTTGTTCATTTTGGTCCTTTCGAATCGTTA
>Ga0181592_10003503_pt1 | contig 13010 bp, 12 predicted proteins | sample 071ome_20_FD_133755 | JGI IMG/M metagenome (GOLD analysis project Ga0181592, IMG submission 133755) | Coastal salt marsh microbial communities from the Groves Creek Marsh, Skidaway Island, Georgia - 071412BT metaG (megahit assembly) | ecosystem: Environmental > Aquatic > Marine > Intertidal...
AAAAACACCACGAAGCGGAATTCTTGTCTTAAGTGCATTAGAAAGAATGCTGCCCAACACCGATGAGCTATGGCAGCAAAAGAAATATATACAATGGGCAATTCAATTGCTTAAGACGCCCCTAAAATATCGCGCAGCGAAAAAAGCAAACCAGCGGTTGGAACGCTTTTTAAGCAAACAACACCGACCCATTAGGAGAACCTCTCAAATTCTCGAAGCGGAATTTCAACAACAAGAAAAGTATTTTGAAGCTGCAGAAAAACAATTACAAGACATTGCCCAGGCCGCGGTTGTTATCACCTCACGAATACACACGGCGCTTCCAGCAGTAGCCCTAGGGACCCCGGTACTATTTCTTTCTGATGGCCTCGAACATCCCAACCAAGCATCCCGCTTAGAAGGACTGTCGGACCTGTTTCCTATTTGCAACACCAAAGCCTTGAAGAATGTAGTACTCGAGCAGCTAAAACCGACCCGCCAACATTTAGACTTTGTCCGCCGTATTGAAGCAAAAGCCACGGCTTTTTTCAAAGACTAACCCTTCAATTATAGAGCGCCTTTCTTAGTGAAAATGTATCTTTACAAAAAATAATCATGAATATACTTGTTATTGGATCGGGTGGTCGCGAGCACACATTTTGTTGGAAGTTGTCTCAGAGCACACATTGCAAAAACCTCTTTGCAGCACCCGGAAACGCAGGAACAGCAAAGATTGCAACCAACCTAGACATAGCCGTTACGGATTTTGAAAAAATCAAAACGGCTGTTCTTCAAAACCAAATAGACTTAGTTATCGTAGGACCAGAAGCTCCTCTTGTTGCAGGTATTCATGATTATTTTTTGCAAGATGAACGCCTAAAAAACATTCCGGTTATTGGCCCTCAAAAGGCGGCTGCTAATCTAGAGGGGAGCAAGGAGTTTGCCAAAGAATTTATGTCGCGCCATCAAATTCCGACCGCGCGATATGCAAGCTTTACCAAACAGACTATAGAGGCGGGTTGTCGTTTTTTAGAAACGATGCACCCCCCTTATGTGCTTAAAGCCGATGGTCTGGCGGCAGGAAAAGGGGTGTTGATTATCCAAGACCTTAAGGAAGCCCAATCGGCCCTGCGTGAAATGCTTGTAGAAAAGAAATTTGGAGCTGCTTCGGCAAAAGTTGTGGTCGAGGAGTTTTTGTCTGGCATTGAGCTTTCTTGTTTTGTGTTAACGGACGGTACTTCGGGCTTGATTTTGCCGATGGCAAAAGATTATAAACGAATCGGAGAAGGAGACACAGGACTAAATACAGGAGGCATGGGCGCCATATCTCCGGTACCGTTTGCCGATGAAATTTTTACAAAAAAAATCCACGATCGCATTGTTGCCCCAACACTTCAAGGCCTTAAAAAAGACCAACTCCCCTACAAAGGATTTATTTTTATTGGCCTTATAAACGTCAACGGCGACCCCTATGTGATCGAATATAATGTGCGTATGGGCGATCCAGAGACCGAAGCGGTATTGCCCCGTATAACCAATGATTGGGGAGTGTTGATGATGGCAACAGCCCAAGGGACACTTCATGAACACCAGATAGCCATTGATCCTAGAGCAGCCACAACCATCATGGCTGTGTCGGGAGGGTATCCTGAAGCGTACGAAAAAGGAAAAATAATCAATGGGTTAGCAGCGGTTGAAGACGCAGTTGTGTTTCATGCAGGTACCCGACTTGAGGGCAACCAAGTGGTGTCCGACGGAGGGCGCGTTCTCGCCGTTACAGCGCTGGGGGATAATATGGATCTAGCCCTTAAAAAAGCCTACCAAGAAATCGAGAAGATCTCTTTTGACAAAATGTATTATCGAAAAGATCTTGGAAAAGATTTGTTATAAGAAAGAGTGTGCGGAGGGGTCTTTGTTTTCTTCCCCACGATCGTTAAACCCTTTTAATTGAAGCGTCCAGTAGGTTGCAGCAGCAAATCCGATTAACAAAAAAAGCCAAGAAGCACCATTGGCGACCCACCAGTTTTGGAGTTCGAGATTACGGAGCATTTCGAAAGGGGTAAATAGGACTTCTTCGAAGAGGTATGCAATGGCTTCAAAAAAATTTTTCATCAGTCTTTGATTAATTATATTGCAAAAATAACAAATCCTCCAATGCGCACAAGAGCTTTTAGTAAATCGACACCACTTACTTATTTTTGGAGTATTTTAGTACTAACGGTTTTGTATTTTGTCCAATATCATGGGCAGTTCCAAGCAGGTTTTATTCCAGGCCTAAAGCATACGGGCTTTTTGTACCTCTTGTCAATTACGGCGATTTTTTTGTGGGGCGCTTTCTATAGAAACAACGGCTTGCCCCAAACCAATAGCCGACACTTATTGTATTTCCCCATGCTTTTGCCTCTTTTTTTCTTTCAAGGGCAAACCCCTTCGGTATTTTTAATGCTCAATCTCTGGCTGTTGATGAATTATCGTCACCACATTACTTTTTGGATGACCAATAGTAGTGCCAACAAAAGGCTTGTCCAAGATCTTTTTGATTGGGGGTTGTTGATGGCGCTAATTTTAATTTTAGGCCCCCAGCACTTATGGCTGTTGTTGGTCTTTTTTGCCCAACTTTTATTGAATAAACTCCGGGACCCAAAACATTATTTTGTTCCGTTAATTCCGCTGATAACAGTTCCTGCATTGGCCTATACAATACATCAATTTTCTTGGGTGCCTGTTCCACTTTTTGATGGCAGCCATAATAGACCTATAGAACCCCTTGAAGCCCTAACCGGCCTACAAGAAAATTATTTATACACTACTGTGATTTTGGTATGCATCCTGTTTCTTTCGGCACTTAGGTCAAAAGGGGCGACCAAACGAATCAATAATCTAAAAACAACAAACCTTATTCTTTGCTTGGTGGTTATTTATTGGATTGGTTCAGAACACCTGCTCAACGAGGCCATTTTATTGACACTTCCTCTGGCAATGTTGTTGAGCCAGATCCAAGAGCGGTTTTTTAAAATTCGTGCACATCATTTTATTGTTGTACTGTTACTATTGTTCAATCTACTGACCAGTCCATTGGGCCAGTACATGCTTTCTAAACTTTCTTTGTAAAAAGCGCCGAAATTTTTCGATGAATTAAGAAAAAAACGAACCTATACGTCGTCAAAATCAACAACTAGCGTTGCCGTTTGGGCTCGTGCTTGACAGCTTAGAATCAATCCTTCTGCAATTTCACTTTCGGTGAGTATTTGATTATTGTCCATCGATGCCTGCCCCTCTTTTACTCGGGCGATGCAACTGCTACAAACACCCCCTTGGCAGGAATAGGGCACATCGATTTTTTGGTTAAGCGCAGCATCTAGGATAATTTTATTTTGGATATTTTCTAGTTGATATCGTACATCATCGCAAATGATTTCTACCTTTTGTCCAACAGCTTCATCGACCACATTGGTGTCTGATGCACTAGAATTTGAAGCCGTGAAGAGCTCAAATGAAACCGCAGCTTTTGGCACCTTATTTTCTTCTAACGCCATGGACACGTCCAAAATCATTTGCTCGGGACCACAAAGGTAGTAATGCGCTGCAGGCCCCCCTAACGCCTTAAGCAGCTCTTGAACTACGCTCTGATCAATTCTTCCAAAAGCGCTGTTAGGGGCAGGAGTTTGACTATAAATACGATGAACACGAAAACGATCTGGGTGTTTTTGCTCCAGCTGCGCAATTGCATCGTAAAACATAGTGTCTGCGATTGATTTATTCCCATAGACGAGTACAAATTGGTTGTCTTGATGCGCCGATAAAGCCGATTGTGCAATGGACCAGATCGGAGTGATTCCACTACCTGAAGCAAAGGCAACAATGGTTTCTGGGCGTTCTTTTGGGGTATAAACAAACCGCCCTTCGGGCACACCAACATTGATAATGTCTCCTACTGCAAGCGATTTATTGGCATAGGTCGAAAACACACCGTTTGGAATTTGCTTGATTCCGACCTGTAGCATACCCGATTCGGGCGGGCTACAAATCGAATAGGAACGGCGCACGGTTTCTTCTTCGATGGTTGTTTCTAACGAAAGATATTGACCAGCTTTGTAACGAAACACTTCTTGGAGTTTTTCTGGAACACCAAAAGTGACAACAACTGATCGATCAGTGATTGGGTTGATGTTGGTTATTTTTAGTGGATAGTATTTGGGCATCGCAAATTTTTTGGCTCAAAAATAAATAAAATTATTGGGTTGAAATCTCCAACACGAAGAATAGCGCCATAGCACAACAAGAGCAATCGTCAAAAAAGTATACCTTTGAAAGAAACCCCAAAAATGAACTCCTTTTCTTTTCGAGCGTTTAATAAAAAAAAGTTTTTTAGAAGCCCTCAGTGGGAGATGAAGCTCGTCACCCGTATTTTGATCGGGTTTTTTGTGCTCTACATGGCCGCCTCTTTTTTGTTACTCGGGTTGGGGCTGCACTACCTATTGGAGAAAATGGTGCCCGAACATCCCCCCATAAACGTGATCAATCGGGTGTTTATATATTATCTGTTTGTAGAGTTGTTGTTCCGTTATTTTTTACAACAATTGCCCGTAACAGACATTAAGAATTTTTTGTTATTACCGATTCCCAAAAGACGGGTGATTATGAACGTGTTGTTTAAAATCACCTTTTCATTATATAATCTCGTACCGATTTTAATTTTCCTTCCTTTTAGCATTGTTTCAATTACAAAAGGGGCTTCAGCAGTGCAGATGTTATTGTGGTGGTTGGGTGTGCTTTTGATGGTGTTGAGCATCAATTTTTTGTCGTTTTTGATAAACAAAACAAAATGGATTTATCCCGTGACGGCAATTGTTTTTTTGGGAGGCCTGCTAGAGTATTATCAAATCGTACCGGTGATTAGTAGTGCGGGACAGGCCATGCAAATGCTTTATGAACAGCCCTTGCTGATCTTGGCGCCAATGGTAACCTTTGTGCTTATGGCTCAAATCACGTTTAACCACTTAAAATCCCAATTTTATTTGGACACAGGCCTTCAGTCTAAGCGCGAGCAAGTTTTGGGCATGCAGCTTCATTTTTTAGATCGTTTGGGAGAAGATGCCCCGCTGATCAAAAATGATTTTAGACTGATCTTTAGAAATGTAAGAGCACGACAAATTGTATTAATGTTTGTGTTGTTTTTGTTTTATGGCTTGATCTTTTTTACCCAAGACATCTATATGGACAGCCCAATGTGGGTCTTTGCGGCAATTTTTACTACAGGGGGTTTTATGCTTACGTATGGACAAAGCGTACCGGCATGGGACAGCGAATATTATTCGATGTTGATGTGCCAAAATTTGTCGTATAGAACCTATCTAAGATCCAAATGGCTGCTGATGACCCTTTCTGTAGTTTTGGCTGCCGCGCTTTGTTTTCCCTACCTTTATTTTGGCGTCAAGGTCTATGCGTTGATTTTGGCAGGCGCCATTTTTAATATCGGACTCGGTACGTTTATAACACTTTTTTCTGGTGCGATAAATCGTTTCCCAATCAAGCTCAACGTCAAAGCCAAAGCGTTTGAAAACACCCAGGCCTTTAATTTTAGTCAATTGTTGTTTACCCTCCCCAAAATTCTATTGCCCGTTGGGCTCTTTTGGTTGGGCAAGCTGGCCTGGGGATTTAAAGGAGGCGTATTGCTACTCACGATAACGGGACTATTGGGGCTACTATTCAAAAACAAACTGTTGGATCAGGTTGTCAAATTTTACATCAAAGGAAAATATACCACGCTCGAAGCGTTTAATAAAAAAGATTAAATGATCACCATTTCACAATTATCAAAAAAATATGGAGGCCAAGTGGTTTTGGACCTTCCCAATCTAGAAATTCCAGTAGGGCAATGCTTTGGCCTGGTAGGCAACAACGGCGCAGGAAAGACCACCTTATTCAGTCTTATTCTTGATTTGATAAGACCCTCGACAGGAACGGTTTCTAACCACGGAATAATCGTTTCTGAAAATGAAGATTGGAAAAAAACCACATCCGCATTTATCGACGAAAGTTTTCTGATCGGTTATTTAACACCCGAAGAATATTTTCAATTTGTTGCGGATCTAAGAAAGGTTTCAAAAGCAACCTTAGACGAGTGGCTGGAGCAATTTATCGGATTTTTTAACGGTGAGATATTAAACAAAAAAAAATACTTGAGGGACTTCTCTAAGGGCAATCAAAAAAAAGTAGGAATTGTTGCCGCCCTGATCGGGATGCCTCAAACCATTATTTTGGACGAACCTTTTGCCAATCTTGATCCCACTACCCAAATCAGACTCAAAGAATTGATTTCTAGCATGGCCCAAACTCAAAAGACGACCTTTTTGATATCGAGCCATGATTTGATGCACGTCACCGAAGTTTGCAATCGAATTGTCCTGCTCGAAAAAGGGCGCCTCCTCAAAGACATTAACAAAACCCCACAAACCTTGGCCGAACTCGAAGCCTATTTTAAAGGCTAACATACTAAAACCCCATTTTTTCAGTTATTAAAGGCAATGAATTTACGCCATTCAAAACCGATATATTGGACTGCCTTTTGGGTAGGCCTGTTGCTACTTATCAGTGCATGTTCGACCAAAAAAAACCGGTTCACCAACCGCCAATACCATCGGTTAAACACCAAATATAACGTGATGTTTAATGGTCAGGAAGCGCTCAAGATGGGCGAAACGATTTTGTCCGAAACCATTGAAGACAATTTTTTTGACCTTTTGGATGTAGAACCCATTTTGTTGCAAGGCGAATCCGAAAACGACAACACCGTTGTTCCGGGTTTTGATCGTGCAGAAGAAAAAGCCGTCAAAGCCATTCAAAAGCACTCTATGAATATTGGGGGCAAGCAGAAAAACGATCAAATAGACGCGGCCTATCTATTGTTGGGAAAAGCACGTTATTATGATCGGCGCTTTTTTCCGGCCTTAGAGGCCTTTAATTATTTGTTAGAAAACTACAGCAACCCAGAGGGTTTTGTAGAAGCGTTGATTTGGCGCGAAAAAACCAATATCCGACTTTATAATTATGAGTTGGCCATAACCAACCTCCGAAGCCTTGCCCGAGGCTTGGTCTTCAAGAGCCGCCATTATAGCCCCGCAAATGCTACGGTCGCTCAAGCCTTTATCAAGTTAAACAATAGGGACTCTGCTGTGGTCTATATCAAGCGTGCTGCCGAAGCAGCCAAGCAACCCCAAATACAAGGGCGGTATTTTTATATCACGGGACAATTATTTGAAGACTTAGGCCAAAAAGATTCTGCCTATTGGGCATACAACCAGGTGGTCAACCTCAAAAAAAAGACCCCACGAAAATTCTGGATTAACGCCAAACTCAAACAACTTCTATTGGAGCAACACCTGGAGGGCATTGACCCCGAAGAAGAAATGACGGGCTTGATCGACCGCTATGACAACCGGATGTTCAAACACACAATTTATAGAGCATTAGGAATACTACATCTCCACCAAGGCAACGATAGTTTGGCGCAACGATATTTGTCACTTTCTCAAAAAATGACCACGATTGACCCCCCAACCAAGAGGGCCAACTACCGAGACCTGGCCAATTATTATTTTCAAAAGCAAAATTATCCTTTGGCAGGGGCCTATTTAGACAGCCTTTTACCGCTACTGCCAAGCCAAAGCCTTATTCAAAAGAGAACCCAAAGAGAACGCGACAATTTAGAAGGTGTAATACGCGATGAACGCATTGTGGTTGCGACCGATAGTCTATTGCGGATTATGGCGTTAGACACGGCACAACAGCGGCAATATTTTGAAAACCATCTCGAAAAAAAACGTGCCATGGAGCGCGCATCCATCACCGCTCAAAAAACCAACAAAGGCCTCTTTAGCCGGGCAGGCAACCAAAATCAATTCTATTTCTACAACCCCCTTTTGGTAGTAGAAGGCAAACAATTTTTCGAAGCCAATTGGGGCAATCGCCCCAATGTGGACAATTGGCGCTGGTCAAACACCCTAACCGGCGTAGTGGCAGACAACCAAACCAGGACACAAACCGATGGGTTAGCACCGGCTGAAATTGTTTTAGAAACGGCTCAGAGTTATTTAGACCGTTTGCCCAAAACCCAAGCCGAAAAAGACAGCATCATAAAACGCAACCACCAGGCCTATCTCCAACTAGGGATGATTTATAAAGAAAAATTCAAAAATGATCGCTTAGCCCAAAACAGACTAGACACCCTAGAGACCAAAAACCCCGAGGCGGCAATCGATGCTCCAGCGTTGTATTATTTGTACAAAATTTTAGAAAATAAAGACACCACTCGTGCGCGGCAGCTCAAACAAAAAATAACCACCAAACACCCCAACACGGCATACGCTCAAATTTTAAAAGATAGCAGTCAAATGGCCAACCCCGACCAACAAACCCCTAAAGCAATCTACAGCAAACTGCTGGAGCTGTTTGAACAGAAGCAATTTGACCAACTGTTACAAAAAGCGAACACCTATCAGGTGGTTTTGGGCCCAACCGAATATGCACCGCGCCTGGACCTACTTAAGGCCAACACCATTGGACGGCTTCAAGGAACTGCTGCTTGGTCGGCCGCCTTGCAAGAAGTCATACAGCGGTATCCAGATACAGAAATTTCCACTACTGCTCAACGATTGAAGGTCAAAAGCCAAATGATTGACACAACAAACACATTAAAAACACTGATTTCGTATAAATGGATTTTCCCTCTTGAGAAAAAGGACAGTTTAGAAACAAAGCTTGCCGAACAATTGCAGCCCATAGTTTCCAAAAATCGCTTTTGGAAACTCTCTATAGATTCATTTAATGAAAAAGAAGTTTTTGTAGTTGTACATGGCATACCCACCCCTCAAAAAGTACGCGCGATTAAGGATACCTTGGGGTCAAATTCAAATTTAATAATAGATTTACATAACTTTGTCGTCCTAAGTAAGGACTATCGTCAAATGCTGATGGACAAAAACTGGACCAAAACGAACGAATATGAAAAACATTGACGCCAACGGCCAATATAGCCGAATAGAAAACACCACAATCATCAAAGGAGAAATTCTATCCGAAGGAGACTTTAGAGTTGACGGAACTTTAGAAGGCACCATAAAGACTTCGGGAAGAGTCATTGTTGGGAAAGAAGGTAAAATACTAGGAGGAGTCACTTGCCAAAACGCAGATGTCGAAGGCAAAATCAAAGGAAACCTTTTTGTTGAGGAAAACCTAACACTCAAACCCACCTGTATAGTAGAGGGCGATGTGGCCACCAAGCGTCTTATTGTAGAATCTGGCGCAACCTTTAATGCGACCTGTACCATGGGCGAGGCGGAGAAGGAAGTCAAATCCTTACCCAAGCAAGACGCACATGAAAAAACAGCCTAATAACTGGTTGGTTTTTTCTGGATTGGCATTTCAGGTCGCGGCAGTGATGTATCTAGCGGCATATGCAGGCAAAAAATTAGACATTTATTTGGCAGGAGACAAAGCCTATGGGACTTTAGGCGTATCGACTTTGGGCCTTGTTGTCATTCTTTATTTGATTTACGCTCAAACCAAACACCTCAGGTAAGCCATGAAAAAGAGCTGGTTTTTCATACTTTTTTGGAGTGTTTTGGCCCTTACCTATTTATTGCAAAGTAGCAACTCCTCTTTAACGGCCGAAATGATGTTGGCACTAAAGCGGTCGCACCTTATAAATGTCCTAATTGCCACTACGGTGATCCTAGGGCTTATCCCAGCAAGTAAAAGACAAAATCCAGCCATGACCCTAATTTTCTTTTCGGGAAGTCTACTCAAGCTTACGTTTTATTTTGTGTGGATTTATCCGCTATTTCGCGCTGACGATCTTACTTCTCGGATGGAGTTTTCCTTGTTTTTCATACCCTATTTTTTGGCGCTTTTTTTTCAAATGGCCTTCATGATTTTACTGCAGAAAAGAAGTTAGAGGTTTCTATTAGGGCAGGGCCGATTTATCAACTTGTGACAGGCAGGAATTTTTTTGTAAAAACGTTAGGTAAAAGTTCTTGAGAAGGGTTACATTTGCAGCAAATTTTGAAACTACAACTCGAGCGACCCAATGGTAAATATCATTAAGCGAATAAATTTACTTTCATTACTGTTTTTTATTTCGTTCACTTTTGCCAAAGAAACGGAAGCTCCAAGCCAAGACCTCAAGTCAGAAATCCGTGCATACATCAAACATCACCTTGAGGACACCTACGACTTCAACTTATTAAGTTATACTGCCCAAGACGGTCACAAAGTACATATAGGCATGCCGCTCCCGGTCATTTTGTGGGATGAAGGCCTTACTATTTTTTCTTCATCAAAATTGCACCACGGCGAAACTGTAGCCCAGGTAGGAGGCCGATACTACAAGCTGGATCATGGTAAAATCTACCGTACCGATGCAGCAGGAACGATTGACTATGATGAGAACCATCATGCAACCAACATTGCACCACTGGATTTTTCAATTACCAAAAATGTGTTTACGATCATCGTTACGGCACTGCTTATGTTTTTCCTTTTCAAAGGATTGGCACAGTCCTATGCAAACAACGGTATGATTGCCAAAGGCGTTGGGCGCTTTTTTGAGCCGATTATTTTGCATATCCGTGATGAAATTGCAATCCCAAATATTGGAGAGAAGCACTACAAAAAATACATGAGCTATTTGCTCACCCTGTTTTTCTTTATTTGGTTTTTAAATATTTTGGGGCTTACCCCACTCGGAATCAATGTAACAGGCAACATTGCCATCACATTTTCACTGGCCTTTTTAACATTTTTGATCACCAATTTTACAGCCAAAAAAGACTACTGGATGCACATTTTTTGGATGCCTGGTGTGCCAAAAATCATGCGCTTGGCCTTAGCACCCATTGAACTTTTGGGCGTTATTATCAAGCCCTTTTCGTTGATGATCCGTTTGTATGCAAACATATCTGCGGGTCACATTGTATTGATGAGCCTTATTGGCTTGATTTTTATATTCAAAAACTGGTTTGGCTCAACCTTGTCCTTTGGACTGGCGTTTGCCATCTCAATAATCGAAATTTTGGTAGCACTTTTACAAGCTTATATCTTCACGGTACTCTCGGCTCTATATTTTGGGTTTGCCGTCGAAGAGCATGAGCACGAAGAAGCGCATTAACAATAAATTATGTTTAATTCTTAATCAATTTAATATGGAAATTCCCGCAATCTTAGGAGCAGGTGTAGTAGTAATCGGTGTAGGTATCGGTATCGGTCAAATCGGTAAAGGTGCTATGGAGGCTATCGGTCGTCAACCCGATGCTTATGGAAAAATTCAAACCGCAATGCTTATTGCAGCGGCTCTTGTAGAAGGAATCGGTTTCGCAGCATTGTTTGCCGTTTAATACGACAACGTCTCCGCTTTTAGGTAACGTTTAACGATTAAATACCAAACAATGGAAAAATTAATCAGCGAATTTTCTTTTGGTCTGTTTTTTTGGCAGCTCTTCATCTTTGTAGGGCTTGTCTTATTGCTAAAAAAATACGCCTGGAAACCCATCTTGGACACGGTCAATGAACGTGAAACCTCGATCAAAGATGCTTTAGGTGCAGCAGCAGATGCCCGCAAAGAAATGGAAGCGCTTCAAGAAGACAACCAACGGATTCTCAAAGAAGCACGTGCCGAACGCGAAGCATTGTTAAAAGATGCACGCGCAACAGGCGCCCAGTTGGTTGAACAAGCCAAAGCAGATGCTCAAAAAGAAGCCGATCGTATCTTGACGCAAGCACAAGCCGCGCTCGAAACCGAAAAAGCAGCAGCCATAGAAGACCTTAAGCGTCAAGTGGCTGGCTTTTCACTTGAAATCGCCGAAAAAGTGCTTCAGTCCGAATTGGAAGACCACAAAAAGCAAACCGCACTGGTCGAAAAACTGCTTAAAGACGTTAACATCAAATAAAGTATGAAAACCTCTCGCGCTGCGCTTCGTTATGCAAAGGCTTTGTTAAGCCACGCTCTAGACCAAAAATCTCAAGAGCAAGTGGCCCAAGACATGCAACAAATTGTTGAACAAATAAATCAACAAAATGAGATTGCACGATTCTTGGACAATGCAATAGTGCCCGCACAAAACAAGCTCAACGCCGTTAAAGAAATTTTTGCAAGCGCACATCCGACAACGCATCAACTTTTTGATTTATTAAAACAAAATAAGCGTATCGACATCTTGCAGGCTGTAGCCGAGAATTTCCTCAAACTTTATGATGCTCACCTTGGCAAGACAAAGGCACGCGTAATTACCGCCATACCTCTAGATGAGACGACCCGTCAAAAAGTACTTGAAAAAGCGGCAACGCTTACCACAGCAAAAGTGTCTTTAGAAAACACGGTAGACCCGCAAATTTTAGGTGGTTTTATCCTTCGTGTTGGTGATCTCGAATATAACGCAAGCATCGCCTACCAATTGGAAGCTTACAAAAGAGCCCTAACGAAAACAAATTATAGCGCATAAATAAAATATTATGGCAGAAATGAAGCCCGCTGAAGTATCAGCAATCTTAAAAAATCAACTTGCCGGACTCGACTCCGCCACTACTTTGGACGAAGTTGGAACTGTACTTGAAGTAGGAGACGGTATTGCTCGCGTTTTTGGGCTTACCAACGCACAATACGGAGAGCTAGTTACCTTCGAAAACGGCATGGAAGGAATGGTACTCAACCTGGAAGAAGACAATGTCGGGATTGTACTGCTCGGCCCTTCTAAAGAAATTAAAGAAGGGAACACCGTAAAAAGAACCCAACGCATCGCCTCCATCAATGTAGGAGAAGGAATCGTTGGTCGTGTAGTTGATACACTTGGAAACCCAATAGACGGGAAAGGACCAATAGAGGGCGAAACCTTCGAAATGCCTTTGGAACGCAAAGCCCCTGGTGTCATCTTCAGACAGCCCGTAAACGAGCCCTTACAGACCGGAGTAAAAGCCATTGACGCGATGATCCCTGTAGGAAGAGGCCAACGCGAATTGGTGATCGGTGACCGTCAAAC
>Ga0181592_10003505_pt1 | contig 13003 bp, 8 predicted proteins | sample 071ome_20_FD_133755 | JGI IMG/M metagenome (GOLD analysis project Ga0181592, IMG submission 133755) | Coastal salt marsh microbial communities from the Groves Creek Marsh, Skidaway Island, Georgia - 071412BT metaG (megahit assembly) | ecosystem: Environmental > Aquatic > Marine > Intertidal zone...
TCGTCGAGGGTAATGAAGGGTTCACGGTTGGACTGAGCAATCCCGTTGATGCGACTAGTAGTGCGGAATCGATCACAGATACTAGCGGCGCGGGGACTATTACTGACAACGACGGCGCCGCAGGTATCACTATCATTAAAACTGGCACGACAAGTGGAGCCAGTCTGCTGACTACAGAGGCGGGGGCATCCAGTACGTTTACCGTGGCACTGGACAGTGCGCCGACAGCAGATGTGACGGTGACCTTGAGCGGGTTAGATGGCACTGAAGGCACGCTGAGTACGACGACGCTAACCTTTACTGCGGCCAACTGGAATACGGCACAGACGGTGACGGTGACCGGTGTAAACGATGATATTGATGATGGGGACATCAGCTACACGCTGACCGCGACGGCTAATAATGCCGGCGGTTACAGCGGTGAGACACAGGCCGTAGAGGTATTAAATCTAGAGGTGCCACTCTCACCCCCCGATGCACCTGTCATTACGGATGTTCTGGATACGTCTCAAGACCCCACGCCTTTTGATTTACTAACCGGTGAGATCTCACAGGTCATTCAAGTCACTGCCAGCCCTGCACAGAAGCTCAAGCTCTATGGGTCTGATGGCCGCGAGTACCCAGGAATTTCATTCGTCGAATATGCTCCCGGTCAGTACTCTATTGATGCAACAGGCTACGCTCTGACACGCGGTGATTATTATGTCACTGCCTATGAGGCGATCGGTATTGAAAGCGCAGCCTCAAATACCTTTACCGTAGACAGTACTCCGGAGCTTTTTGAAAAAGCCTCTCTCAGAGAGGTGAATGATACTGTAACGGGTTATCTTTTTGTCATGGATCAGGCGCGCAAGGATCTGTCAGGCTATCAATATGATTACTTGCCCAGCTCATGGCGGGACTCTGATGGGCAGTCGGTGGTTTTTAATGTTTTCGGCAGTGAGAGTATTTCCGCCACAAGGGTTCGCGCAGCTCTAGAAAATGGTGCTTCTATCGAGTTGGACACTCAAAATGGTCAATATTGGTATACCCCCAGTTCCGGGTCGGTACTGGATGTGTTTACTGTGTCGGTCCGTGATCCAGGAGGATTTGGGGCTGATCTTGATCTGAGTTTTGATGCCGTCGATTTGAATGACAGGGATGGAGTTTTAGCCAATGTTGAGGACCTTCTTGCCAGGGTGAGCAATGATGACGATGACCTTAACAACGACGGCGTTTCTGACTCTCTGCAAAACTCGGTTACTAATTTCCTCTGGCAAAGCAAAGCATTATTTGAGACCGCAAACACGGCAACAGAGGATACAGTTGCGACTGAATCAGTTGTGAATATCTCCGTTACCGGTATCGGAGGCGCGATTAACGAAAGAGCGCAATTACTGAGTTTAGAGGTAACCGATTTTGATTCGACGGCGCCAATTACATTGGCACCTGGCGAAGAAGCATGGGATCCACTGACGTTTGAGCTAGTTTCGCTTGAAAGTCTTGGACTCGAGGATATCGACACTGAGCGCGCTGGGCTGCAATCAGAGTTTATGCTTGACCTGAGCAACGCTAATATTAATGAAAGTGATTTCTTGGGTGTGCGCAAATTTGTTAGCCGAGAACTTATCTTTGAGGCGAAAGAAAAAGGGATAGCATTGGTGACTCTCGACGGCACACCATTGACTGAGCAGAGCCAGGCGGGCTGGTATAGTTTTGATCAATTGTCGGGTGATGGGGATGGAGCTGTCAGCATCATCGAGAACGGTATAGTTAAAAAAGTTATAGTTACCCTTACAGATAACCAGTTTGGAGATTCCGATCTCCGAGTTGGTTCGTTCAAGGACCCAATAACCTTGGTGTTTAAGACGCCGAAGAAACAGATATTGGTATCTTCCAATATATCTACCACTAACGATCAGCTTTTTTCGGATGCCGCTCCTGAGGCAAGTGTTCCGATGTTCTATATTGATCCCGAGGCTGAAGGTGCAGGGCTAGATTACTGGCATAACAGTCTCACGGGGGATGATCTTTATCTGCCGGCTGGGATGTTGCCTCCTTATCCATGTTATGAAAAAGTTGCGTCGAACATGTTCTCAGTGTTGCCCGCGGGACAGGGTATATTTGATGTTCATTTGTATCTAAATGAAAACGGTTCAACCCTGTTATTAAACCAAGAGCAAGCTCGAGTTCTTAGAGCTGCGGATCAGGGTTATGAAGATTTAGGCGCGGTGTTTGCTTCATCAGCGCCTCTGAGCGATCAACAAATACAGTTGATTGGCATTCAATCGGAATTATTGTCATGAAAAAAATACTGTATGCGTTGTTATTAGTTCCGACAGTGGTGCTCGCGCAGGAAACAGAAGAACCGTTCTGGGCTCTTTCTCTTGATGCTGGAGTCACCGATGACATACTGGCATCTGAGTTTTACACCCAATTGAGCAGCTCTATCCAGGTATCAGGCAACCTAAAAGAAGCGAACGCTCAAGATGTTCAAATTGGTTTGTCGCGAGAATTCTCTTTTTCCGAGAAACCTCGGCGTGCAAGACTCGGCGTCGAATATGCTCGGCTGAAATCAAAACCAGTAGTGACCCGTCTTGGTAAGGTCTCTACAATTACCCCTCTTGATCTGACGCTAGACATAGCACTGCTGGAAGGTGGCTACCGATTTTTTCAGTCAGACGAGCGGTCATTTGAATTGTGGGGAAGTGTCGCCACGGGTATCACTTCTTTTCGCAATAACGGCACGGTGACGATTGGGAGTTGTCGCTGTCTTGAACGGACCAATGAAATAGATGCTGTGGTTCGTCCTTCCCTGGAAGTGCTCTATCGCATCAATGATTCTCTGCGTATAGGATTAGAAGTTAGTCATTATTGGTTTGAAGAGAAAGAAGTCGCTGACCTTTATCCTCGCACCCAGTGGGAATTTATTAACTTCAATGCGATATCGGCGACGTTAAGACTGAATTTTTAATCAGTGGTCTTCAGCCACGTCACCAATACAACAAACTCCTTCAGTAAAGTAACTACTATCAAGCTTTGACGCCTAATTTTTTGAAAATCAGAAAAGGAAATTTTTAAGCGCAAAGGAGCATTGAAGTGGAATTATAAGTCCTGATCAAAAGGTCTTTACGCACTTCCTTGGGATTGTATTTGTAGTGGTCAACTAATTCCGGACAGTGAATTAGACAGATTCTCAGCCTTTGCGGGTGGTATGCCATCGTTGAAGTGTAGTAGTTCAGACCTGATCTGACAGTTACCGATTTTGACGAGGTGTCTGTCAGGTCAGGTCTGAACTACTACATCTAAGCGCAAACGATGAGTTTAAATTCCGCAGCAGCTTCGTTGAATTCTTCAAAGCATCTTGTGGTTTAGACCAGTAATCAGTGATTCGTTGCAGCAATAAACGGTCGTTTACAGCCACCAAGTATGTGTGTCTCTGCAGTACCCTATTATCGGTATTTTACACCACCACCAACACGCCCTTCGATAGCCCAACACAGCCCTCCATAGCCAAAGTATTCACTGGGCTGTAGCACCGTCCAAATCAACAACTAAGGCCTACCTACAGAAGTATTGATTCCGCCTATTATCATTGAGCCAAAAATCGAATAGGATGAAGTTATTAACAGGGCTGATTGTGTAACGTGGGTTTTCTTAATAGGATTTCAGATATGGATCGCGCCGTCGGGTGTTACCTCACGATTTCTTTGCCGCGATACGTTTTAAATGGCGATCGTTTGCGTTCCTTTATGAAGAATTCGGCGAAAATCCTATCGTTGGTATTATTTTGTATAGCTGCTTCGCCAGCAATCGCATCTGAAGCAATCATCACTTTAGATGACAGGATCCAGATCTTTGAAGCCTGGATGGAGACAACTAGACAAACTAAATCATTACCAGGAATATCAGTAGGAATAGTTCATAAAAATAGGTTAGTGTATGCAAATGGGTTCGGAGAAGCAGATCTTACAAGTGGTGCACCGATCACACCGGATTCTTTATTTGCAGTTGCATCAATCACAAAGCCATTCACAAGTATTGCGATTATGCAGCTTGTGCAAGAAGGGATAGTAGATCTTAATGAGCCAATAGTTGATATTATTCCAGAATTATATAACCTCAACTCGCCAGACGAGCAGATTGAAAAAATTAATCTCTTCACGCTGCTTACCCATACATCTGGTCTTCCATCTAACCATGTGTATCCTATCAATCAATCCTCTCCAGTCATCGTAAAGCTTGATCGTCTGTTATCTGGCTTAGAAACGCAGAAGTTATTATTTCCGCCGAATACACGTGAACATTACTCAAATCTAGGCCTGAATATAGTTGGAATTGTTTTAGAGCGACTAACCGGCATGAGTTACAGTGACTATGTGCAACAAAAAGTGCTCTCACCAATTGGGATGAATAATTCTACATTCAGAACAGAACTATCAGAGGACCTGGTAACAGGGTACACGCGCTTGTTAGATGCAGGTCGACAACCTAATATCTTTCCAGAAATAGGTGCTGCGATAGGTCTCCCTTCAGCTGGTTTAAAAACAAGCGTAAATGATCTTGCTCAATTTCTGATTTGGAACTTTTCTACTCTCAAAGGCCAAGATCATCAAGTATTGGATCTCGACACTCTTTCTTACATGCAGCGAATACATTGGGCGCAGTTAGAAATCGTTCTTCCGTCATTCCTGCAGGGAGCTGTTAATACCTTGTCCAATTCCTTAGACATTGGCGGTGTTGGATTGGGGTTTTTTCGTCAAGGGAATCTCGTCATGCATGGTGGCGGCTTTGACGGGTATGTATCTGAAATTGTCATAGATAGAGAAAATGAAATTGGGGTTATTGTACTTGCGAATAGTAGCGATGCTCCAGTAAGTTTTAATTCGCAACACAGCATTTCAACTAATTTACTCGAAATTATTGCTCCAGGTTTTACTGTTAATGAAGCAGAACAAATCGGAGAATATTCTGATTACAGAAACATTTATACAGAAAATAACTTTTTTAAATACATCGCAATACCAAGACAGGAAGGTATAGACCTTTACGATTTGCTGTCACCAAATCCTATGACCAGTCCAGTGAAATTGATTCCAACAAATAAAAAAGACAGATTTATCGCCCCAGAACACAAAGGAGTCTATCAAAGAGAGTTTGAAGTATTGTTCCTTAGAGATTTAAACAATCAAGTTACTTCTATGCAATTACAAGTAGTTACCCTCAATGCGACATTATGAAGTGGGCTATACTCGCGGAAGCTTACGCTATCGCCAAGGAAATAAGGATTTATTGCCAGTAAAGACCCGCCTTATTATGTATCCAATTACTACAGGGGCATTTCCTACTAGTAAGCCTTTGTCTGGAGAATCTGCTACCCAATAACCAGTCCGAAATGACAGGCCTATAAACAGCGTAAAAGCGGCAAACGTTGCCAAAAAGCCGATCCAATATATTGTGATATTGTGTTTGCGACGTGCGTCATTGCTACATCAACTCACTTCAATGCCTACCTAAACGCTTAGCGTTTGAGTTTGTCATATAAGGTTTTCGTTCCATTTAAAAACCACGTTAAAACCAAGCCCCACCATAAAGCAAAAAACCAATCATTTTTTTCTGTTCCATTCCATTCTAACCACTCAAAGACAAAGGCCTCCATGAATAAATCGAATGAAATTAAAACAAAAAATCCAAAGGTCCATACCAAGAAAAAGTAAAAAGGTTTCATATTTGTATTCTGCGAGCGGCTTAAAAATGTCCTTTCTTGTTTTTTGCGCTACTAAGAAACCGCAAGAAATTTCAACTGCTATTGTATTATCTGTCAAAGTCAAATTTTACGCCTTTCATTTTACATCGTGGTTCGTTTTTTGTCCTTCGTTTGAAAACCTTCAATCAGAACGGCAGGGCCGCTTCGTAAATACTCAAGAGTTAGTCCTGCGGCTATTACGCCAGAAGCTGCCCAGCCTTCAACGTCCCATAGAACATCTGAATTTTGAGACTTTACTACTAAAACTGAATGAGGATCTGAAAGCCGGACTTCTTTTATCTGACCGGTAATTTCTATTAACATATCGACGTCGTAAAGATCTAAGTCATGATGTGCATTAGTTACTTCGTATAAGCATATGATTGATAGTGTGAAATAGAAGAGGGATTTCATAAAGATTCTCTTTCAAATTCAGCTCTAGCAAGTGTTGGCCGTTGGCTTACTCCGGCTTTACTTCCTTGCAGTGTGGCTCATTGTCATCATCGACCCAACAGTAAGTAATGGAAACACCCCTAACCCCTTTACCATTCACAATCCAAATAGAATTGTCTGAAAATGCAGAAACAATCTCTGTACTAGCTCCGCCGGCAGCAACCTCAACTCCGCCGCCAAGAGACTCCATCCGAATTTCCACCTGACGCTCTTCTTTCTCTACTTCTACTTCCTGAGCAAATGCCGGCGCGGCAAAGATCAGCGCAATGAGTAGCAGTCTTTTCATTTTCACTCTCCTTTTTAAAATCGGCTCTAGCAAGTGTTGGCAGGAACTATAGCTAATTACGCAGGCGTCAGCCTACCCCCGCGCCTAATTAAGCCCCGCCTTGGTATTTCCGGACATTTTGGTAAACCGTTTTTATTTGGCCTGACGCTAGGAAGACTCAGCGGCGCGAAACACTCACGGCTATGAGAGCCAGAAGGACCCGCTCTGTGACGCATGTGTTTTGCTTTATTAATTCGTGCCGATCGCTTGCTGGTGACTTTCTGATTGGTGCTATTGCAGGGGAAGGGTACTTAGGGCCTCCTTAGGGTCTGATTATAAGGAATTAGTTGACCACTACAACAACCAGGCATATAAACTATGGGTTGTAGTTCCCAGTCTGCTGGCTACTTCGGCGACACTGTGGCCACGTTCCGTGACCTGTTTTACCGCTTCAATCTTGAATTCTTCGGGATAACGCTTGTTGCTTATAAACACTTCGTATATGGTCATTTTCTATGACTGGATGGAGTCTAGCAAACTGGTGGCGATTCAGTTTTATTTTATCTTGCGATAGAGTGATGAATAGCACAATGATGAGTTTCACGTGCCTGCGCGAGCAATCTAAAGATACATAGCAGTCTACCCTCGATTTTATGAAGGTTAAATTATGGCCTCACTGGCATCCAAGCTGAGTATTCTGCTTGCTATCCTATTGGTACAGTCAACTGGATTAGCTCAAAATTCCGTAAACGAACAAGCAAGAAAATTATATGCGGCGGCCGGCATGTCAGGACTCAGAAAAAGCATTGCTTTCGACGCGCCAATAGGTGATTTGCTCTCAAGAGCTGGAACCCATCGCATTGCTGCCCTATCAAATTCAAGCCAAAAAAATTCTCAAAGTTATTCTTCTTCGACGAACCTTGGTCAGTTCAACTCGATATTCAATATCACGAATCAAGGTGACACTTCATACTTCTTCAAAACAACAGCTAGGCATGTGGATTTTGAAGAGGCAGATCTTTTACAGGCAAGTTCTAAGAGATTGGATGTCGGCGTAATTGGTATGCAGCTATCCAAGTCAAATTTATTGCGTTATTTGGGCGTCAGCTACATATCAGAAGAGAATATAGGCAGACCGCAAATTGTAGATGCATATCGCATAGGTGACGGTAGTGGTTTTAGACTCGAAGGAGGTGCTCAGTTAAATAACAAGTGGGCATTCTCTTTTAGATCAGACTATCTAAATTGGGATGGAGATAATGTGGCGAGCATTCCTGCCCTGCCTGTGCCTATCTCAAACTCTGTTGATCAAGTAAGAAAGTATCATAACGTTGACTTAATACGAGTCATGCCGTCACTGGGTGGAGTCGGACAGTGGAGAAGCGGCATACATTTTCTAGATAGTAGCTATGGAGAGCAATTAAATAATCTAGGCCGACGCGTGGAAGAGCCATTTGGCAATCGAGAAAAGATAGGTACGTTAAGAACCGGTTTTAATCAGACATGGCAGCTCCAAGCTCTTAATAAGACAACCTTGTTTATCGAAGGGCACGTAGATTATGAGTTTAAAAACAATATGACGGACTCCTTCGAAGATAGAACAACACTAGCATTTAAGGTTGGTGGGACTTGGACACCGACGCAGATACACAGAATTCAACTCGAATGGCAGGAATTTCATGGAACTCGTAATGTTCGCTCAAGAAGTGGGCCGGCCATAGTAGTTCTCTTTGATGGGCTTTAGAGGGCATAATCAGCCGCAGCCGCTAAACATTTAGGCAATCAAAGACGGTCCTCATTACATCCCCCTCTAAAAACCCTATATCTGCCTCCGCCCCTTGCCGTCAACCGATCAGGGCAACTTAACTAAGTGCAGCTTCATAACAAAGCTGGGGTCTTTGGATGGCGTTGTAGATTATTGTTGTAACGGCGCGCATACTTTAATAGGGCGATCCAGTCTGTTACAGTTTTTCGGGCCCTCTATACAACCGCCGCGTCAAGTGGCCGGATTACCTGCCAGACTTGGCGATCTGAGCAAGCGATCCGTTTGCGATGACGCGATCAATGGATCAACGGACAGTACGAGAAACACCCTGACCAAGGATACCGGGAGTACACCCTATGACCAGACTGCATGCTGCTATCGCAGCCGGACTGTTGACCCTCTGGCCGTTGCTGCCCGCAGCGGCCGCGGAATTTTCGCAGATCAGGCCCGATGCCCAGACTCTGTCTGAGCTGCCCACCAGCGACTGGCTGACCAATGGCGGTGACCTGTTCAATCGCAATTTTTCGCCGTTGACCGAGATCAATACCGACAACGTTGACCAGCTGCAGCCGGTGTGGCGCACGCACCTGGAAGGCTCCGGACTCGGTGTGAAGTATTCCGGCGAGGCACAGCCCATCGTCCATGAAGGGGTAATATACATCATTACCGGTGCGGACGACGTGTTCGCCGTCAGCGTCGAGACTGGCGAGTTGCTATGGCGCTACCAGGCCGATCTGACCGACGAGATCTCCACCATCTGCTGTGGCTGGACCAGCCGAGGTGTCGGCTTCGGCGAAGACAAAATTTTTATCGGTCAGCTGGACGGCGTTCTGAAAGCCCTGGACAAGGACAGCGGGGCCGAGGTCTGGTCCATACAGGCGGAGTCCTGGGAAGAAGGCTACACCATCACCAGTGCGCCACTGTACTTCGATGGCATGGTCATTACCGGTTTTGCCGGAGCGGAGTACGCTGCCCGGGGCCGCGTGAAAGCTTTCAGTGCCGCCGATGGCAGGCTGCTGTGGACGTTTTACACAGTACCGGGGCCTGGGGAATTCGGCTTTGACAGTTGGCCGGCGGACAATGATGCTTGGCAGACCGGTGGCGGTACCGTCTGGCACACGCCGGCGGTGGATGCGCAGCTGGGTATGTTGTATTTTTCGACCGGCAATCCGGGCCCGGACTACAATGGCGCGGTGCGGGCCGGTGACAACCTATTCACCGCATCCATCGTGGCCCTGGATGCCTACACGGGCGAATACCGCTGGCATTTCCAGCAAGTGCACCACGATATCTGGGATTACGATGCGCCCAACCCGGTCGTATTGTTCGATCTCGACTACGGCGGAGAGCTCAGAAAAGGTCTGGTGCAGGCCGGCAAGACCGGCTGGCTGTATATCCTCGACCGGGTCACTGGGGAGCCTCTTGTGGGCATCGAGGAGCGGCCGGTACCCCAGGAACCCCGCCAGGCGACCGCCGCAACCCAGCCCTACCCAGTAGGCGACGCATTCGCTTCCCAGACTCTCGACATTCCGCCGGAAGGATTCCGCCTCATCAACGATGGCGCTATCTTCACACCGTTCTGGGAAGAGCCGGTCATGCTCCGTCGCAGTGAGGCCAACTGGCCTCCCAGCACCTTGGACCCGAACAAGGGCATCGCCTATGTGTGTGCCGGAGAACGCCAGGCCGCCTACTCGGCCAGGGATAATCTGGACGAGGTGGAATCCGGCGACCGCTATACCGGTGGCGCCATGCGTTTCGCCCCCATCCCCGGCACCGGAACCGTGACCGCCATGGACCTGCGCAACAACCGGCGAATCTGGACCCAGCGCTGGCCCAGTCGTTGTTACAGCGGGCTGGTGGCCACCGCCGGCGACCTGCTGTTTGCCGGGCGCAACGATGGTCGCTTTACCGCCATGGATGCCCGTGACGGCACCAGGCTGTGGGAGTTCATGACCGATGCCGGTGTCAATGCACCCCCCGCGGTTTTTGAACACAATGGTAAGCAATATGTCGCCGTGCTGTCTGCCGGAAACCTGCTGGCCAACGCCAGGCGAGGTGACAGCCTCTGGCTTTTTACCCTGCTGGAGGAAGGGCAGCGCAGCGCCATCGCCATGGACCAGGTCATGCCTCCCGTTCCCAGTGCCGAAGGTCAGCGGGTATTCGCTGAAGCCTGCCAGTTTTGTCACGGTCTGCGCGGCGAGGGCGGCCACAACGGCATGCCCCTGGAAGGCCTGGCCGCTTTTAGTACCAGCTACGTAGCCGGTATCATCAGCAAGGGTCAGAACAACATGCCGTCGTTCGCCGCGACATTTTCGCCAGAGCAGATCAGTGCTGTGGCGGAGCATGTGAGATCCTTGAATCCAGGCATTGCCAACCGCAACAGCCGCTGAGCAAGGGTTAGTGAAGATAACAGAATGGACTATTCATGCTGCCAAGATTTGCGCTTAATGGACGGGCTTACGTCGTGACATTGCTAGAACGGTTTCCTCGAAATGCCTGGCCGACCGGTCGGTATCATGCTGCGGGGTATGCGGTACCCGCTCCCGCTGGATTGCGCGCAGCGTTACCAGGTTGTCAAGGTCTGTGGAGCACACATCGGGCAACCAGTGCCCCACCCGCCTGTTCGTTGAAACACGATTCATTATCGAGGAGAAATTGAAGTGAGGACCGCAATCAAAGCACTTGTCTGCCATGCCACCCTGTCAATAATTTTTGTGACCTGCTCCGCGCTATCGACCGCGGCGACGCCCGACGATCTGATTGAGCGCGTCAAGGTGACGCGGCTGCTGGACCGAGCGATCATCGGCCCTGAGCTTGACCCCAGTATCGGAACGAACATTCAGGGGCCGTCCCTGATCAGAGTGCCCGAGTGGGTGGAAGGCCGGCTTGGTAACTATTACCTCTACTTCGCCGATCACAAGGGCAGTTACATACGCCTGGCCTACGCCGACAATCTGCTGGGTCCCTGGCGCATCCATGTGCCCGGTACTGTGCAGATTGGCGAATCCTACTTTCTTACCGAGCCCCCGGCACTCACCGACGATGAAGTGGAAGCCATGGTGGTCAGCCGGCAGGCCGGCTGGTCAGCGATCAGCCATGACTGGCGGACAGAGTTCACCTCGCCGCACATCGCGTCGCCCGACGTGCATATCGATCAACAGAATCGCCGAATCATTATGTACTTTCATGGGCTGAACGGACCGGGGGCGCAGTTGACCCGCGCGGCGATTTCCGATGACGGCATTCATTTCGAGGTATTTCCGGAGAACCTGGGCAGAACCTACCTGCGAGCCTTCGAGCACGAGGGGATCACCTATGCCATGGCAATGCCCGGGCAATTTTACCGATCGGTGGACGGGCTGACCTCGTTCGAAGAGGGGCCCCGGCTATTCAACCCGGCCATGCGCCATGCCGCCCTGATGAAACGGGATAACTGGCTTTACGTGTTCTGGACCCAGGTAGGTGACGCCCCGGAACATATCAAGCTCAGCCTGATCGATATCTCAGGCGACTGGCAGGATTGGCGGGAATCTACCTGGCGCGAAGTGCTCAGACCCGAGTTCGATTGGGAGGGAGCGGGCACTCCGATAGAGCCCTCCGTCAGAAGTACTGCCTACGGCATGGCGAACCAGCTGCGTGACCCTGCGCTGTTCGAGGAGGATGGTCGAATCTATCTCCTTTACACGGTCGGGGGAGAATCCGGTATTGCCATTGCCGAGGTCGAACTGTAGCGAATCCGAGGAAAATCAACACACCGCGCCGGCTTCGACTGATTCACCTTACCACCTGGGGCAGCGCTATACCGAGACAGTGTAATGACAACAGGAAGAGCAGGTTACCGTAATCGGCAGCAGGGCCAGACCACCCACCGGCGCAGATTTCTCAAGGGCGTAGCCGGCGGCGCCGCCGGGGCATGGATAGCCGGCTGGCCCTGGCAGGGGCTGCTGGCGCAACAGGTGCCGACAGTCACCCGCGACGGCTGGCAGGCCGGCCAGCTGCGCCATATTCTTCCCGGTGTCAGCGACAGCCGGATGCTGATCAAGACTTCGTTCGCGCGCCCGCTCGCGGCGCCGCCGGTGCTGCGTCTGCAGTCCGGCAGTTTCACCCGGCGAATTGCCGGTCGTATGAGGGATACCGCTGGCGAATTCTGGCAGTTCTACGTAGAGGAGCTGACTCCGGGCACCCGCTATGAACTATCGCTGCTGGACGCCGCGGGCAACGCGCTCTGCGATGCCTGGCCGCTGGCAACTTTCCCGGCCCCTGACCAGCACGTGGAGCGATTGCGGCTGCTATGTTTTACCTGCGCCGGTGGGCCTGAGGGCAGTTACAGCGGAATTGGTGAGCGAAGCGGCTTTCTGCCGACGGTGATCCGCAATCGGCTGCTGCGTCGAGCACTGGCGTTTGCACCGGATGCTGCTATTGCGAATGGAGACCATATCTACTGGGATCTGCACACCTGGCAGGGCGAGGGGGCTGGCCAGCTCAGTCCGGCCGGGCGCGAGTCTGCCTTTGATTTTGCAGCCCGGGTTTTCGGTGGCCATAATGAGGCGGCGCTAAAGCTTGCCGCCGGACCCCAGATTGTCCCGGTTTATGGAACCGACTTTCGCTCTACGCCGGTTTTCTTCCTGCAGGACGACCACGACCATTGGGAGAACGATTCCCCGCTGACCTATCCTGTACCCTGGTTCCAGCTGCAGCTGGCCCGGGTGACTCAGCAGCTTTATTACCCGGAGTTTTTGCCCGATCCTGCCCGGCCGGCCGGACTGCCCTGGTCTTCCCGCAGCGAACGTGGAGA
>Ga0181592_10003510_pt1 | contig 13000 bp, 7 predicted proteins | sample 071ome_20_FD_133755 | JGI IMG/M metagenome (GOLD analysis project Ga0181592, IMG submission 133755) | Coastal salt marsh microbial communities from the Groves Creek Marsh, Skidaway Island, Georgia - 071412BT metaG (megahit assembly) | ecosystem: Environmental > Aquatic > Marine > Intertidal zone...
GATGCTGCTAATAATATATTAATATCAGTTGAATTATTTTCATATAATGCGTCTGTTCTTAAATATCTAAATTCGTTTTCTGTTGGGTCAAACTGGAAATTATCAAAGTTTATTTTATTACTTCTCATTGTAATAATAGCATCATCTGGTGGTATTACATTTGCACCTTGACCTCCTTCAAGTTCTCTATACTGCGAAACAATTGGGTCGTTTGGACTTGCTAAAAAAGTAACTAAATCTGATTGAGTTGGAGAAACAACTGTTCCTTTATTCCAGAAAAACTCAGTGTGAGTAAACTGACCTGCATTAGCATTAGTTGTTAAAGTAATGCTGTAAACATTAAATAGGTCTGGGCCAGGACATTTAACTGTTATTTGAATAGTATCATCAACCGCTGCGTCTGTAGTAACAATCAGCACTACTTCTGTAGGAGTTGGAGATGTTTTAGTAAACTGAAGAGTTCCGCTTTGATAAACCACACCAGTAGTGTAAGTTACGCCATCATAAATTGCTTGCACGGTGTATCCTGTTCCAGATGCTTGCCCTTCCGTTTCAATATCATCACCCCCTTCAGTTATTATTTGTTGCTCGGTTGCTTCTGTTACTATTAAATCAGAATTTTCAAAAGGTATTACATAATCTATATAAACTTCACCAACTTCTTCTGTTATATCGACACAATAAACAAATTCTTGCCCTGCAACTACAGTTATGTTCTTTGTAACACCACACGCTAAACATATTTCAGTTTCTGGTTTTACTATAGTATTAGAGGTAAATACATACTCGTGCATATAAGGGTCATAACCACCAAGTTTTTGAGTAGCTGAAGCATCAGCAAATAAATCTCTAAACCAGCTTCTCATTCCTTGGTTAGAAATAACTGTTAGTATTTCATTTTGGGCTGAGCTTCCAGTTAATTTTACAATTACATTTCTTTTAGCATCAGAAAAGTATTTGTTTTCACCAAACTCTGCAAAACTTTCAGGGTGATTACTTATACCATAATCTTCTATACGAGCTATCTGCGTTCCTAAAACTTCAGGTACTGATGTAACAGGGCCACCTCCAGTAGCATCTGATAATAAGTTTTTGCCTGCAAGAACATAAGATATTTTATCTTCTTGTAACACAAGTATATCTGTTTCTCTTGCAAATAATATCTCTACATCACCATAAGTTTCTTCAAGAGCTTTAAAATTTAATAAACCTAAGTTAAATTCATTTAATCTATTTACATTTGATTCATCATTGTATACACCACTATATGTTAAATCAGCAAACCTATGCGCTGCTTTATACTCTTCATTTGATGTTGTAAATATTCTGTTACCTAAAGTAACTTCTTTTCCTTTTATTGAGTCTCTTATTTTATTACTTTCAACCCCATTGCCAAATGTATAACAGTTAAAAAATCCTGTATTTACAATAGCTGATTGATTTATTAAACCAGTTGTTGAGTCTGCAGTTTGATTTTGAACATTACCTAAATGTAAGTCTCCATTTATATCAAATGATTCACTGTTTTCATACCATACATCTGGAAGCGCATCTTCTGGTTCAGTTTCAAACACAAACGTAGAGTCTGCTCTATAAACTGTAAAGTTTACTTCAACCCTAGATATTCTATGTGACCTATCTCCCCCATTGTAACAAGAGCTTGAACCTGATACTAACAAATATATTAAGTTATTACCATCTGGGTCTTGCGTGCTAGTATCTTCATATAATCTATAATAAAAATCATTATTAGGTGTAGTTGCTGTAGACCCGAAATATGATGCGGATTCAATTTCACTTGCGTTTAAACTTCCTGTGTAAATAATAGAACTTGCGTAAGGAGGGCTAGCTTGTGAGTTTACAGTATTTATATATGTATTTACTATTTGCTCATTTTCAGCAATATCTTCTACTCCTTCATTTAAAACTTGTGAAACGTTGTCACCTTGCCACCACTCCGACATATTTTCATAATTACGTGTGGACGTAAATGTTTTGCTTAGTGTATAGTTCTTTTTTGTACACGAGGGGTCAACATCTTCAGGAACTCCTTCTCTGGTAAACTGAATACTCATTTGTATTCTAGTTCCAGCAGGAACATCATAAACACTAAATGCTGTTGTAGAACCTGATACATTTGTTCCTGAAAAAAGAGGATAAGCCACAACAGGATAATCGTCTGTTTGACCTCTTGCTGATGATTTATATGGGCCTGTACTAATTATTGCATCTGTACCAGCTTCTGCTACAAAGTTAGATGCGTTTATTTTCATATAAGTACCTCCAAAAACTTCAACCTCAGCACCTGCAGCATCATAAATTTTTATAAATCCTGAAGCCTGATTTTCTTTTTCTAATACTGTAGCATATACACAAGAATTTCTTACACCTGTTGAATCTGCTTTTACAATTAGTCTATCTCCCGCTTCTACTTTTGCTGCATTTTCTCCATCTAATAAAAAGTAACTGGAATTTGTTCCTGATTCACTGTAAACTATATTACTATAAATAGTTTGATAATTTGTAGCAGTTGGTTTTATTACAAATTTATATTTTGTTGCCCAAGTAGGTGCGTATTGAGTGTTAGGTATTTCAACTTGTATATAGTTTCTTTTATTAGATACACCACAAGGAAGGTTGACTGCATTTAGTGGGCTTACCTGAGCGGTAGATGCTCTATTAAAATCATCCATGTAAACCATTCCAATTTCATAACCTCTATTACTATGTAAACTTTCAATAGTTGGTGAAGTTTGTGCAGTCACAGTAGCACTTGAATATCTAAAATATGCAATCATAGGAGTTACTCCTGATACGCTATAAATTGCAGCGTTTAATTGTATTTGTATTTTTTTAGAAGATGGCCCATCTATACTAAGACCTAAAGGCTCTCCTTTAGCAGGAGCTATAGCAGTAGCGGATGTTCTTCCTGTTTGAACTAAAGTATTATAATTAGCATCAAAAGATGCAGGTATAGTTCTGTTAAATAAATCGGTTAGTGTGTTGCCGTTCCCAGCATTAGCCACTGTTTGTATAGAAGTAGCTGTCCCTATTTTTTCTTGAAAGTCTGTGTCAGTTGCTAAATCATATACAGTCTGATATGTTTTAATTAGTGTATAACTCCAAGTTAAATATATAATATCGTTGAAAGGAACAGCCGCTGGCCCTGATGAAATATGGTCTGCAGCATAAGCAAGACCAAATGAAAATGTTAAAGTTGTACCTGCTACTAATTGAGAAGCAATTTGTTGTCCCGTAATAGGGCTTACACGTGCTTCTAATAAAGATAAATCAAATGTTATTTCACTATCGTCTACATTTTGAGTGTGTCCAGTTGCAGGTGTAAAATCTATTGTATATGTTTCACCTAAAGTAAAATCATCTGGCAATGTAGTATAGTTTATATCTTCAGATTTTAACGTAGATATAAAAGTAAAATCTACTTTTCCTTTTGAAGATACTAAGTCATACCCTTCAGTGTAATTTCCATAAACTAATCTATTACCCATTAAAGTTTGAGCTTTAGCAAGCTGAGGAACATTATCGTACGTTCTTAATATTTCAGAATCAGGAAGAACAGTAAATATTTTACGTTCAGTAAAAGCTATGGTTCTGTTTTGATTATCTGTAAATCCTAATTGCTTTTTATTAAATGTTTCTACAATTTTTATAGAACTAGAATTAGCTTCTTTAAATACTATTTGAATATCTGTTACTTTAGAACTACCTGTATTAAAAGTTATATTACAAGCATTTAAGGTATTTACCATACCTTCATTTAAATAACTATTAGAACTAAAATCAAATTGTCCCGGCTGAAAAGAAGGTTCAGAAAACTGTGATATTGCTGAATATTCATTGTTTTCATATTTATATCTATATGCAAAACAAATAAATTTGTCTTCTAAAAATGTATCTACTTTACCAGTAACATTAAAAGGTTGTATTGTAGGAGCACTAGTTGGTGGTTTTTTAATAACTAATATATCATCTTGGTTAAAACCATCTGTTAACACACCTGGCTGTGGGTCACCATAATTTTCATTAATATTAATTACTCTTGGCGGGTTTGTATTGTCAGTAAAGAATAAAAGATTTTCAATCTTATTTACACCTGTTATTAAAAAGTTTGGATTAAAATTTAAAGTAGTGTTTATACCGCCTCCGTTATCTATACTTATAACGTGATATATAAGCTCACCTGTTTCTACATCATACGAAACAATTAAATCAAGTTTACCTGTTGCTCCTTGAGTAAACGCAGGGTCGTGTACAAACCAATAAATTACTAGCTGTGCTCCATCCTCAAATGCACCAATACATTTTGCTTGAGAACTTAGTTTAGTTCCATCTACGTATTGAAGCTCTGTTAAAGGAATGTTTCCTTTTGCATTTTCAACAGCACCTATTTCTGATTCTTCAGTAGAACCAAGCCTTACATTCAAAGCATCTACATACTCTCCATTCGGGACAAGCCTTTCATCAAGGCTTTTGTTCATACGGCCCGCTATAAAATTTCTTTGAATGTTTGCCATTTTATTTTAGCCACTTATTCTCACCTCTAAGATTCATAAGCAATCTTGATGGGTGAATGTTACTTAATCTGATTTTAGCATTTCTTAATAAAGCTTGTTTGTTTTTCCTTGCTCTATTAATAATATACTCTTGCACTCCAAATTTACTATTTAAAATAGCATATTGTATGTAAGCGTATATATAATCTTCAAATAATTTATTTACACTTATTTGTGTGTCATCTCCGTTTTCCATACCATCAGAGATATACTGCAATACACATTGCTGATTTGCCATTGTAGAATCAAAATTAATAACACCAGCTTTTTTATCAATAGTAAACGTGGGGTTTATATTAGCTGTTTCAGTATTTAAACCATATCTTGCTCCTATCTTGTAATTATATAAGTCATTATCATAATAATACACATTAGGATTTACATTTTCATCAACCTCATCATTTAAATAAATACTTTTTAGTGAGCCATCTTTTCTTTCTGTATCAAGAGTTGATTCTTTTATTGTTGCATTATTATCTCCATCATAAGTAAATGTAGATGTTCCTGATTGCACAAAAGAAGTAGCTGACTGTACTTGAATATTTTCAGTGAGTTCTCTTAAAACATTATTTTTTAGCAAATATAACTTAACCCAGTTTACATAATCAGGTGGTAATACAAATCTTAAGTCATCATATACTGTAAGCTCTAAAGCTTTTATTTCTTTAAATGCGTCATAATTTAATTCCTGAATACCTCGTTTAGCGTGAAATAATATTTTGTATCTATTTGTATTATTAATTAACTCGTGGTTTCCAGCATACATTAATTGAAAATTATTAACTATATCTGCTAGACTAACATATTGATATGACCCCCAATTAGCATCTGTTGGATTTACACCATCGTTTGTATAATATTTTTTTTGATTTATATATGTCATAATTATATATTAGATTGATTTTGTTGTTGCTCTTCTATTTGTCCAAACTGAAATACATCAGCTTCTCTTATCGATATACCTGCATACTGTAATATCTTTGCTACTAAGTTATTCGCATCATCAATTGGTAATTCAAAATCCTGATAATCATTTTGCGTCTGGTCAAAAAGCGGCTCGCCTCCATAAAGAGTAACATAAGTCCACTTAGGGTCTCTAGGGTATCTTATGTATTGTGCTTGCACATCATTCAATCCATTGAATGTATTTGGGTAGATTGTTATCTCATCAGCTTCTTGCGTATACGCAGGAAACGTAGTTGATGGTGAAGTTAACAAAGAACTATTTAGCATAGTTATTTTACTATGTGTTACTTTTTCTGCTTCACCTTTTAATGAACCTCCAGAAAAACATAACACTTTATTAAGTAAATAATAATCCGAACCCGTTGTAGATTGTGATGGTAAGAAAAAAACATTTTGAGTTTTTTGTGTTAAAAAAGATGTAACTGAAAATGTATCTATAACTTCCTCGTATCCTTTCTTTAAATCAGCATATCCCGTTCCAGACACTCTTGCGTTTTCTTCGTTTATCTGAGTGTTATATCTTATAAAATATTCATCGAATAAATCTAGTTGCGCTTGTTTTGCAAATAAGTTAAAATCACTAGGTGATATATACCCATAGTTATTTTTATTTATAATTGCAAGTACAGTATTTCTTACAGAATTTATCATTTGAAAATGTTTATACAAAGATAAACAAAATAAAAAAGCACCCTGAAATTGGGTGCTTTCTCGCTGTCGATAGTAAAGGAAGGATAATCGTTAAGCAACTGCGATTCCACTCACAGCATAAGGTAAGTTACTTACCGTATAAGCTGGGTTTGTCCATGAAGTTGCTAATGCAGCAACGACTGCATCTTGTATTGCATCTCTTTCTGTCTCATCTCCTGCTCCTGCAGTAGCGTGAGTTATAGTAACAATTTTACCACCACCATAAGTAATTGTTACTGTAGTAGTTGAAGCTTGTTCTATTAACACAATATCACTAATAGCTACCAATTGGTTTTGCTCATTAGTTACTGGAATATTTAAAAATTTTTGCATTGTAAAAAAATTAATAGTTAAACGTTACGCAAAGTTACGAATTTTTTGCAAGCGTTTTTAAGTGCTTGTAAGATTCAAGACCTTCGTCACTTTGAAAGAATGATGCAATAATAAACATAGGGTCTTCTCCGTATGGAATATTACACATTTTCTTTTTATTAGATGGAGTGTTATACCATACCTCTTTGTTTTTATTTCTTAATTGCAACAAGTTCTTATCAATCATTGTCTGAATTGTTGCATTTAACTTAAGCATAGGGTCTTTTAACAACATTAAAAATCCTTTAGGGTCTCTTTTTGCAAACACTAAAATATCTCTTCTAAGCTCTGCTGTACTTACAGTAGTAACATCTCTTTGAAATAACACTCTAGCTACGTTTTCAACTTGTTCTACATCGAGCTGTCTTGCTTCAATAAGAGCATCTACTTCTGCGTTTAAGTTGTCTACTAAATCTTGAGCTTCTTTCTTTTTATTTATCTCTGTAAATATTGTTCCGTTACCAGGATGATAACTTAAAAACTTTTGTAATACTTGATTTGTTCTAGGAACAAATAAAAAACCATCTTCAAATACAATAGGTTCTAGTATAGCATTATCATCTTGCTCATCTTGAAAAGGAGAGTTTTGGTTTCTTGCATATCTCAGTGGTCTGTTTACTCCTGTATCTTCATCAAAATATAATAAAGGCACACGATTCGTGTGTCTTGATGCTAATATTAATGATAAAGGAGCTACCTCTCTTGTGAGTTTGTATGCTTTATCTTCTAAATTTATTTTAGGTTTTGTGGATTTTACTTTAACAGTATCCACTTTTTTTGTGGAAGTTTTATCTTTTTTCATTTGATTTAATTTAATTTAAAATTTAAAAAAGGGGCACATTGCTGTACCCCTTTGAATTAATTATTACTGATTGAATATAAAGAAGTTGTTTGCACCTAATGTACATACAGCTCTTTCACTCAAGAAGTTAACTTGCATGTTATCAATATCAGAAGTTGCTGCACCACCAGCTGAACCAGTAATCCAAGTTTTATATCTTCTGTCTTCAGTTTCTGAAGCTCTATATCTTACATGTAAGAAAGGTCTCTTAGCGTTCTTACCAAGAATTTGGTCGTATACGCTAGTTGAACCTGCTGGTACTAGTAAACCATTTACTTTACCTGAACCAGTATTTGTTGGTAAATCCCCTCTCATTGTAGGGTCGTTTAGGTATTTCCAGTCAGTTTTGTAGAAGTCGTAACCTCTTCTGAATCCAGAGAATCCTAAGTTTAATGCCATTTCTTCGTCATTGTCAAATAGACCGTATGAAGTACCACCAGCACCGTAAGAGTTCTGAGCAGCTAACATATCGTCAATGTCAAATGCGAATTGTCTGTCAACGAATAATACGTTTTCTTCAATAGCACCTTGCTTATCTAATCTACTAATAATAGAATCAAAGTCAGCTAGAGTTGTTGGGTTACCACCACTCCAGATGTTTCCTCTTTGCTCTACTGCGTAGAAAATACCATCAGAACCAGCACCTGGGTTAGCAGCTGCACCTGAGCTACCTAAAATTGCCGCAGCACCAGAGTTTTGCTCTGCTGGTACAGCTTCAATCATTGCTGTTTCTAAATAATCGTCGAATCTAAGTCTAGTTTCGTGCTCAGACTTTAAGTACCATAGGTAACCTGTAGCTCCATCTTCAGTAGTAACTTCTACCCATCCGATTTGTGCCATATCAGAACCAGACACGTTGTAAGTATCTTTGATGATAATTGGCTTGTTATCGAAAATTAAGTCGTTAGCTTCTAAAGAACCTACCATACCTGCAGTTCCTTTTTTAAATTCTGAACCGTAAATGAATACTGTAACATCTGCGTTACCTACAGCCGTACCTGCAGTTACTAAACCGCCGCCTTCGTAAAAGTCAGCTGTAAACTGTCCTCTACCACCAGCAGTGTTATCTACTGCACTTACAACCGCTTTGTTCATACCTGAACCATCATTTTGAACAACCACAATAGTTTGTCCAACTCTGATTACTTGCTCAGCAGTTGCTGGGTCTAATACGTCATTTACTTGAAATACTGCTTGGTCAGCAAATTGTGCTGCTGCAGTTCCTACACTTGTATATTTTGTGTGTAACCTACCTTGCTCAGCCCATTTAATAAGGTCTGAATTTGTAGGCATCTCCGCTCCTACCATTCTTAAGAATGAAGAAATCGTTCTATTACCATATCTCTCAAATTCTTTTTCGTAAGTATCAGGTAGATACTGGTTTAAGAAATCAAAGTTGATAATATAGTTTTGAGCTGTTGGAGTTCTTTCTGAACTCGGGGTCAACGCGAATGTTGGCGTTGCCGCTACTTGTCCTGCCATAATTATATATTTTTATTATTATTTAACTTTTTTTAATACTCTTAATTCTCAATCCCTTGCTTGATGGCTGAGAGACTGATTTAACTTGAAAACCTGATTTAACAGAAACCTCTGGTGCACTACGCTCTGTCATGTCGACATTTTTTGTTTTACGTATAACATCATCAGTTGCCTGTGATTTACCCTGCTCGTAAAAGAACTGAGCAAATTTCTCAGGATTCATTGCGATAGCTAAAGCTTTGTGGTATCCTTCTGCATCTTTTATATACCCATTAGAGTCCAAATACTTATTTACAAAGTTAAGTGGAGTCTCTTGAGCTTTTTTAAGTTCAGAAGCACTACCAGGCGCATATACTATGTCGTTGTCTCCTATGTTGAATTTAAAACCTTTAAACTCTGAGCTGAATACTTCGTCACTTTTTTTGACAAACCATTCACGTTTTAGATTTGCGTCTTCTTGTTGAGATTTAGCTGTCTCTAAATATTGCCTATACTCAATAAGCTCCTCATTGTTAGCAGTGGCAGAACTTTCCCTTGACTCAAGGGGCTGTTTGTATTGTTCCTGCTGTTGTTTTAAGAATCTTTTTGCCTTAGCAATTTCTTTCTTCTTTGCTAGTTTTAATTTTTTAATCTCAGCTGGTTCGTGAGTTTCTTCGTCATAATCAAACTCTTCTATTAAAGCTGATATGTCTTCAGAATCTAAACCTTCTTCTGTGATTGAATAATATTCTCTAAGCAAAGCGTCTGGAGATAGGTCTGTATAATCTTTTTGCAATTTTGCATAATCATCAAAACCTCTACCAGTTTCTTTTTTATATTTTAAGTAAGCAGCCACGTCTGAAGGAAGCTCTTCTGCTTCTTCTCGTTTGCTAATTAATTCATCAATTGAATCAATCTGCTTACCATATCTTTTTCCAATATATGAAAGAACTTCATCTTCTGCTAGCTCCTGCGAAACAGGAGGTTGCTCTTCTACTACAGGAGGAGTTTCTGGCTCTTCCTTTATTTCTTCTTGTACTTCTTCTTCTTGTACATCTTCTTTTACTTCTACTTCTTCTTTTACTTGCTCAACTGTTTCTTGCTGAGAAGCTTCTTCTTGTTTCTGCTCATGCTTTTCAAGAAGTTCTTGTTCAATTTGTTGGCTAGACTTTTCTTCAGCCGTAACCTCTCTTACTTTTATATCCATTTGATTTAATTTAATTTAATTGCAAAGTTAGTGAAAATTTAAACACATTATCTTGGTTCAAATTCAGCTAAATCAAAGCCATCTAATGTGTCTTCGTTTGATTCGAAATTTTTCGGTGGTAAATTATTTTTTCTTTGATTTATTAATTCAGATTGCTGAGTATTCTGTTGACTAATTCTCTCACTCTTAGCTTTTTCTTTTGCATCTTCTCTTTCATTTAATTGAGACTGAGTAATTCCCTGTATTTGCATGTTATATTGAAACTCTTGTTGCATCAATTGTGATTTCAATTGAGCTTCAGCTTTTTGTTTTTCTATTTCAAATGCAATATCAGCTTGTCTATATTTCATTTTAGCTTGAGTCTCAGCTTCTATTTTTTGCATAGCTACTTGTGCTGCCATTTGTTGTGATTGTAATTGTTGCTGAGAAACCATGGCTTGTTTCTGTAATTCCCTCTTTTCGTCTTGCTCTTGCTTAGCTTTACGTTTTACTTTTAATAATTGATTTGCAAGCTTAAGATTTTTAATCTCACGTATATCAATTGCATCTTCTAAATTAATATCACCTTTAGATAATGCCATTTGAATATTCTGCTCAAGCATTGCTTTTTGCTCTTCGTCTGGAGAAAGTTCTATAAATATTCCAAAGTCGTATATATATAAATCAGATATCTCCCCAAGTATGCTTACGTTATACTTTCCTATTTTATTTATAAAGTCATCCTTGAAGTCTGAGTATTCTAAAATATCCGCTACCCTATAAGTCAGCGCTTCAGCTAACGTTCTATATATGTAAAGACTTCCATCTAATATATGTCGAGTAGCGGTATTAGAACTTAGTGCTGCTAACTTTTGTACCCCAACCAGTGCATCAGAGTTAGCAATAGTACCGTCTCTCGCTTCATTTAAGCCTGTTACAGCTCGAATCATATCTAAATAGTGGTTAAGGTTACCTATGAGCATTTGTGCCTTAGAAGCGCCAGAATTGCTTGTCAGCTGCTGTATAGGAACTTTACCCTGATTATAATCACCTTCTTGTGTATAACTTCTACCAATTACAGAACCTGTTTGGAAGTACAATCTTAAGGCGTCTTCTGGATTGTATGCTGCACCTGTTCCTAAATCCACCTCGTTTAAACCATCTGCATCTATATACACACCATCTGGGACTGTCCTAGCAATTACCTGTTGTAATTTTAAGTGAGTCATTTGTATAAGGTCAGCATAAGGAATCATTCTTCTAACAAGAGATTCAATCACACCTTTATACATTCTAGGAGCAACTGATACATAATTAGGTATAGCGTGCTGTGAAGATGACTTTGGTCTTACCATATTTTTAGCAAGCTCCCATTTAAGTATAATGTTAGTTCCCATAACCATCACACCATCATACCATACATCTATTGTTTTTTCTACTTTTTCAAAGTTACCTTCCTCCATCATTTCTTCTGGCGGATTAAAAGTATCATCCTTTTCTATCATAGAGATATTTCCATTGTCTTTTACTTTCTTTTTATAAACCATCTTCTTAGTGGTTTTATAATTAAAGTACATCAATGTACAAGTGTCACGATAGAATATATCATTTTCATAAAATTGAGCTACATTAAAATAATCATACCAACTTTGACTATACTTAGATATTTTTTCTAAATCATCTGTTGTAAGCGTAGGGTCAATCTTAATTAACTCAGCAATTGGAACTGTTTTAATTTCACCCCAATAAAAACAATCTTTAAAATGCGGGTCTTCTGTGTAGCTATAAACCACGTTTGCAGGGTCAACATAGGAAACCTGAACACCTGAGCCTTTTAAAAACTCATGTTTAGCTACAGCTATACCTGTAACCATTATATCATAGTCTAATCTTTTACGAATATCACTATAATGATTTTCCTCAAACATTGTATTGACAGCTTCTTCTTCTGCAATCTCAATAGCTGGTTTGTAATTTAAGTTCATATACAATGAAAGCTCTTCATCACTTGCAGGCAATTCATCAGGGTTCATAATAAAAGGGTCAAAGCCTGTGCCTTCTTGTATTAGTGATAAAACATCTTTGGCAGCCATCTGCCCTTCTATCATTTCTTGATATTTATTTCTTTTTGATTGAGACAAAGCATCCTGAGCATACGCTTTTACTTTGAATAATCTATCAGACATTCCGTTTACTACTATGTCGACAAACTTTGGAATGATTGGAACTGGAGTCCAATCTAAATTTAAATAAGATAAATCACCATCTACGGCTAATTCGTTTTTGTATTTAGCTACTGATTGTTCACCTCTCGCGTAAAGTCTTAATCTATTAAAATCCCTCCACTGATTATAGTATCTACATCCGTTAGAATCTTTACGAAACCATTCGTATTGTATCGCTTGCCCTATCTGCAATCCAAACTCATCAGTTGCTTTCTCAGCATCTGATACAAATTGACTAGGAAATCCTACAGATGAAATGTTTATGTTTACCTCTTTCATCTAATTAATTCACTTAAATATCCTTTATTATTATATCTTGCAAAGTTAAGGTTTATTTTTGATTGTTTTTTCTCAGGTAGATAAACATTCTTTTGATTCGCCATAATTGCGAGTCCTGAACTAATACTTGCATCAAACTTAGTCCTACTACTTATATCAAACCTTGCCCAATCTTGTAAAGTTCTGGAAAAGAACATGTTACCCATCTCGTCTGCTTCCCTGTATGTGCCCTCCATATCTAGACCAACATACTTTTCTATATATGTCTCGATTGCAGCTGCATGAGCCTGTTTTACAGCCTCCGATGAGTTAGGTATCCCACCAAGCTCCCTTTCTGTGCCTGAAAGCCCTCTAAGTGGTTTGTCTGGTCTGTTTATCGAAAACTTCCTGTACCCTCTGTTCTTGA
>Ga0181592_10003511_pt1 | contig 13000 bp, 7 predicted proteins | sample 071ome_20_FD_133755 | JGI IMG/M metagenome (GOLD analysis project Ga0181592, IMG submission 133755) | Coastal salt marsh microbial communities from the Groves Creek Marsh, Skidaway Island, Georgia - 071412BT metaG (megahit assembly) | ecosystem: Environmental > Aquatic > Marine > Intertidal zone...
AGATGTGTTCAGCTTTCGCCAGCTGATGCAGTTGACGCTTTCACAAATAAAACGCCGCCGGTTGCTGGTCCCTGTGCCGCTCGGCATCATGCGGCTTGGCGCAATTTTCGCCGGAATGCTGCCTAACCCACCACTGACAGTCGACCAGATGCGGCTTCTCGAATCGGATAATGTTGTCGGCAAAAAGGCCAAGGGTCTTGCCGATCTGGGAATTGAGGCAACGCCGGTTGATACGATCCTGCCCGGTTATTTATCGCGGTTTCGCCCCGGCGGTAAATTCGCCCGCTAGGAAAGTCGCCCGATAGAAAATCTGGTTACAGCCAGCCCATCTGCAGGGCAGACAGCAAGACCAGACCAAGCACCAGTCGATAGCCAACAAAAATGGTGAAGCTGGCGCGTGCCAGCCATGCCATCATAACGCGAATGGCAACAAGCGCCACGGCACATGACAGGGCGGCAACGATCACCGCATCAATTCCAAGTGCCAGATCCCCATCAGCAATCATGTCGCGGGTTTTCAAAAAGCCAGCCCCGCCGATGACCGGCAAGGACAACAGCAACGAAAAACGGGCGGCTGACAGCCTGTCAAAGCCAAGATACAGCGCCGCAGTCATGGTGACGCCAGAACGCGAGGCACCCGGAATCAGCGCAAAAATCTGGGCAATTCCAATGGAAATGGCAGGCCACAATCGCATCCCTTCGAGGTGATGCATGTGTGAACCGCGTCTATCTGCAAGCCACAACAACAATGCAAAAACCAGATTGGCCAGCGCCAGCGTATGCAAATTCAACAGCCAGACAGGATCATACCAATTCACGATGAACCCAACGATAATCACCGGCACGCTCGCCAACACAAGGTAGACAACAAGTCGTCTGGAATCCTGATAGGCTGGATCGGCAGTCACCACTGCCCGCATCATGCGCCACAAATCGTCTCGCAGGTAGAAGGCAACAGCAAGGAGCGTGCCGACATGTGCGGCGACATCAATCGTGCGGCCTTGATAGGGGTGGTCGGTGATCAGCGGGACCAATACCAGATGACCGGAAGATGACACCGGCAAAAATTCTGTAACACCCTGAATAAAAGCGATGAACAGCAACAGCGGCAACGGCATATCGCACAAATCCTCCGAAATGGATGTGCCGATGGCGGTAGGCGCCCTTGGCAATTATGAGGTTATGCCAAGGTTGCGTGACGAATTGCAAGATCCCCGTTGCTCGGCAAAAGGTACCATTTCGGACCTAAAAACACGTCTGCCAGGCTGGTCATAAATCCTGAATTGCTTTACACTTGCATCATGAAGCAAAAAAGGGTAAAGCTTGCTGACTAAATTACCGAGCGACGGCATTCACCACAGGCAATGGCCGCCGCCGCTTTTTCGTCTCCCCTTAGACGTATTCCGGTTCCGGGGGTGCCACTGGCAAGTGGGCCGGGAGTTTGGGCAGAGGCAACAAAACAGAGGCGATCAGGTGTAGACCGGGTGGCCCAACACGTGTCGGCACAGGCGAACAATACCGCCATGATCAACGCCGCGAAATAGCGCCATCCCAAGGGAGGCAGGAGACAGGCAGATGACATCGAAGATGTTGCAATTTGTGAGCACCGGCAAAGCGATGCCGAACAAGCGCAAGGCTGAGAGCCGCGTTGCAGATTTTGACGAAATCTATGACGAGTTTGATGTGGCCTCGGCAGAAGAGCAGGCGGGCCGTTGTTCACAATGCGGCGTGCCTTTCTGCCAAATCAATTGTCCGCTGCACAACAACATTCCTGACTGGCTGATGCTGACTGCCGAAGGGCGTCTTGAAGAGGCGTATCGCCTGTCATCGCAGACCAACAACATGCCCGAAATCTGTGGCCGCATGTGCCCGCAGGACCGCCTGTGTGAGGGCAGCTGCGTGATCGAAAAAGGGTTCGAGTCGGTAACGATTGGTGCCGTTGAAAAGCACATTACCGAGACCGCCTTTGAACAGGGCTGGGTAAAGCCTGTATCGCCATCAATCGAACGTGCCGAGTCGGTTGGTGTTATCGGTGCGGGGCCGGCGGGAATGGCGGCCGCGGAGATGCTGCGGCAAAAAGGGTACCAAGTCACCATCTATGACCGTTATGACCGTGCTGGCGGATTGCTGATCTATGGCATTCCGGGCTTCAAGCTGGAAAAACATGTGGTCGAACGTCGCCAGAAATTGCTCGAAGATGGTGGCGTCACCTTCAAATTGAATACCGACATCGGGGTTGATGTCTCATTCGAAGACATTCGCGCGGCGCATGATGCTGTGCTTGTCGCAACGGGTGTTTACAAGGCACGCGATATTGCTGCGCCGGGTGTCGGGCTTGGCGGTATTGTGCCAGCGCTCGATTATCTGACCGCGTCAAATCGCAAGAGCCTTGGTGATGAAGTGCCGTTGTTTGACTCCGGTGCACTCAACGCCGAGGGCAAGGATGTTGTGGTGATTGGTGGTGGCGACACGGCAATGGATTGCGTTCGCACCGCAATCAGACAGAAGGCAAAATCCGTTAGCTGCTTGTATCGCCGTGACCGGGCCAACATGCCGGGCTCACAACGCGAAGTTGCCAACGCCGAAGAAGAATGTGTGGCGTTCAAGTGGCTGTCCGCCCCGCAGGCCTTCATTGGTGAGACAGATGTTCGTGCCGTGCAGGCACAGCGTATTCATCTTGGCCAGCCGGACGCAACCGGACGGCAGGTACCGCAGGTGATCGAAGGTTCGAGCCATGAATTGCCTGCCGATCTTGTCATCAAGGCACTCGGTTTCGATCCCGAAGATATGCCGAAGATGTTTGGCCATGATGATCTGACTGTGACCAAATGGGGCACGCTCACAATCGACTGGCAGACCATGATGACGTCACTTCCGGGCGTGTTTGCGGCGGGAGACATTGTGCGTGGAGCGTCGCTGGTTGTCTGGGGCGTGCGCGATGGTCGTGACGCGGCAGAACAGATTGACCAATGGATCATGGCAGGCGCAACGAGCGCCGTTGCCAGCGCGGCAAGCGCGTGAACGCGCCGCAGGATGGAGATAGCAGGATGAGCAACAATCATATGAAATCAGTTTTTGAGTCCAGCACCTATCTGGCACGCCGCCAGCGCAATGAGGCATTGCTGAGTGATGCCGGTGTCTATGGTCCGACATTTGAACATGATGCCTGTGGCGTGGGCTTCGTTGCCTCAATCGATGGCAAGCCCCGGCGCGCGGTTGTCGATGCCGCGATCGAGGCATTGCAGGCGATTTGGCATCGCGGCGCGGTTGATGCTGATGGCATGACCGGTGATGGCGCTGGTATTCATATTGAGATTCCACGCGACTTCTTTATCGAACATATTGCCCGGACCGGCCATGATGATGATGGTGGTCGGCTTGCCGTTGGCATGGTGTTCCTGCCGCGGACTGACTTTGACGCGCAGGAACGCTGTCGTTGTATTGTCGAGCAAGAGATTCTGGCAGATGGCCACAGCATCTATGGCTGGCGGCAGGTGCCGGTTGACGTGACTGCGCTTGGCGACAAAGCCAGTGCAACGCGCCCTGAAATTGAACAGATCATGTTCTCAATGCCGGCCGATCTCTCGGAGGCAGACGCCGAAAGGCATCTTTATGTGGTCCGTCGTCGTATCGAAAAAGCGGTCATTGCGGAGCTCATCTCGGATTTCTACATCTGCTCGCTGTCCAGTCGGTCGATCATTTACAAAGGCATGTTTCTGGCAGAGCAGGTCACGGCATTTTTCCCGGATCTGAATGACCCGCGCTTTGTGTCCAGCTTCGCCGTTTACCATCAGCGTTACTCAACCAACACCATGCCTACATGGAAGCTGGCCCAGCCTTTCAGGGTGCTGGCGCATAATGGCGAGATCAACACCATTCGCGGCAACCAGAACTGGATGACCTGCCATGAGGATCGCATGGCTTCCGACATGTTCGGCGATGCGGTAGAGGATTTGAAACCGGTGATCGCCAAGGGCAGCTCGGACTCGGCTGCTCTTGATGCGGTGTTTGAATTGATGTGCCATGGCGGGCGTGACCTGCCGATGGTGAAAACGATGATGATCCCAGAGGCGGTTGATGTCAGCGCCGACAGTGACCTTGCCAAACTCTATGCTTATTGCAACGCGGTTATGGAGCCATGGGACGGGCCAGCGGCGATCGCGGCCTATGCCAATAATTGGGTTATTGGCGGCATGGACCGCAACGGCCTGCGGCCAATGCGCTACACAGTGACCTCTGACGGGTTGCTGATTGCCGGATCTGAAACCGGTATGGTTGTTGTGCCGGACACACGCGTTGTAGAACGCGGTCGGCTTGGCCCGGGCGAGATGATCGGCGTCAATCTGGCAAGTGGTGAACTGCTGAAAGATCGTGACCTCAAGCAGGCGATGATCAAGAGACGTGACTGGGGCAAATGGATCGGCCGCTCACGTCAGATGGACTCGATCCTTGCCAAGAGCAGCGGCAAAACACCTGACCGGATCCCGGCAGCCGATGCGCGCCGCCGTCAGTTCATGGCAGGCTGGACCATGGAAGACATGGAACTGATCCTGCAGCCGATGGCAGAAACCGGCAAGGAAGCGGTCGGTTCTATGGGCGATGATACACCGCTTGCTGTGCTGTCGAATCGTTATCGGGGCCTACATCATTTCTTCAGGCAGAATTTCTCGCAGGTGACCAATCCGCCGATTGACAGTCTGCGCGAACGTCATGTGATGACCTTGCGTACACGGCTTGGCAATCTTGGCAATATTCTGGACGAGGCTGCAGAGCAATGTGATCATCTGTTGTTGCAGTCGCCGATGCTGACTGTGCCTGAATGGGCTGCGATGAACGCCTATCTCGGAAAGAGTGCGGCCCTGATCGATTGCACGTTCGATGTTGAGGGTGAACCTGACAGCTTTACCGAAGCGCTTGACAGAATTGCCATGGAAGCCGAGGAAGCTGTGCGATCCGGCTGTGAGCATGTGATGTTGAGTGACAGAGCCACATCCAACACGCGCGCACCATTGCCGATGATTCTGGCGACCGGCGCTGTGCATTCGCATCTCGTGCGCCAACAGCTTCGCACCTTTGCATCGGTCAATGTGGCAACAGGTGAATGTCTTGACGTACATCATTTTGCCGTGCTGATCGGGGTCGGTGCGACAACGGTTAATGCCTATGTCGCCGAGGAGGCGATTGCCGAGCGGCATGAGCGCGGTCTTCTGCCAAAGCTGACCTTGCCGGAGGCGGTGGCCAATTACCGCAAGGCTGTCGAAGATGGTCTGTTGAAGATCATGTCGAAGATGGGCATCTCGGTGCTGTCCTCCTATCGCGGCGGCTACAATTTTGAGGCTCTTGGTCTGTCGCGGTCACTGGTGGCGCAATTCTTCCCGCCGATGACTTCGCGCGTATCCGGCCTTGGTCTGACCGGCATTGCGGCACGTGTAACCGAAATGCATCGTGAAGCTTATGCCAGCGAAGATATCTATTTGCCGGTTGGCGGGTTCTTCCGCTATCGCCGTTCGGGCGAGCGTCATGCCTTTGACGGGCAGGTCATCCATGCGATGCAGCATGCCTGTGATACCGGTTCCTACGAAAGCTGGAAAAAATATTCCCGAATGGTGAGCGAGCAGGGCCCCGTGAATCTGCGTGATTTGCTGGATTTCAAGACCGGCGGCACCAGCGTTGCTATCGAGAATGTGCAATCGATCACCAGCATCCGCCAGCGGCTTGTCTCGCCGGGTATTTCGCTTGGGGCATTAAGTCCCGAGGCGCATGAAACTTTGTCAGTGGCAATGAACCGGATTGGTGCCAAGTCAGACTCTGGCGAGGGTGGCGAGGATCCGGCGCGATTCAAATTGCGTGAAAATGGCGATAATGCGTCCAGTGCCATCAAGCAGATTGCGTCAGGCCGCTTTGGTGTGACAGCCGAATATCTGAACAATTGTAAGGAAATCGAAATCAAGGTTGCGCAGGGTGCCAAGCCGGGTGAGGGTGGACAGCTTCCCGGCATCAAGGTGAACGCGCTGATCGCCCGCCTGCGTCATTCGACACCGGGTGTGACATTGATCTCGCCGCCGCCGCATCATGACATCTACTCGATCGAGGATCTGGCACAGCTGATCTATGATCTGAAACAGATCAATCCGGACGCAAAGGTTTGCGTCAAGCTTGTGGCCTCAACCGGCATCGGCACAATTGCCGCCGGCGTTGCCAAGGCGAAGGCCGATACAATTCTGGTTTCCGGACATGGCGGTGGCACTGGTGCCAGCCCGCAATCATCGATCAAACATGCGGGTCTGCCATGGGAGATGGGCCTTTCTGAAGTGCATCAGGTGCTGACAATGAATGATTTGCGGAGCAAGGTCGTTCTGCGCACTGATGGTGGTCTGAAAACAGGCCGTGATGTTGTCATGGCAGCAATGCTTGGCGCCGACGAATATGGTATTGGCACGTCTGCGCTGATTGCCATGGGCTGTATCATGGTGCGGCAGTGCCATTCAAACACCTGTCCTGTTGGCGTTTGTACCCAGCGCGATGATCTGCGGGCCAAGTTTGAGGGCACACCTGAAAAAGTTGTTCAGCTCTTTACCCATATCGCCGAAGAGGTCCGCGAGATTCTGGCCTCACTCGGCTTTACCTCACTTGAACAGATCATTGGCCGGACAGATCTGCTCTCGCAGGTCAGCCGCGGTGATGCTGCGCTTGATGATCTCGACCTCAACCCGATTTTGGTTCAGGTTGAAGGGGGTGATGCCGGTGTCAGCGCGCGCGACATGCCGCGCACCGAGGTTCCGGACACGCTTGATGCTCTGATGGTCGAAGATGCCAGCACCGCACTTGAGCATGGGGCGAAGATGCAGCTTTCCTATAATGTTGAGAACACACAACGTGCCATCGGAACGCGCCTGTCGTCACATATCGTGCGGCGGTTTGGTATGACTGGCCTTCGTGAGGATCATATTTCGGTCAGGCTTCGGGGCTCTGCAGGACAATCCATGGGTGCCTTCGCCACTCAGGGTCTGCGCCTTGATGTTATCGGTGATGCCAACGACTATGTCGGAAAAGGCCTTTCGGGTGGCACGATTGTCGTGCGCCCATCGGCGGCGGCAAGTTTCATCGCGCATGAAAACACGATCATCGGCAACACGGTTCTTTATGGTGCAACCTCGGGCAAGCTGTTTGCGGCCGGGCAGGCAGGCGAGCGGTTCTGCGTTCGCAATTCCGGCGCGACAGCCATTGTCGAGGGGGCCGGTACCAACGCATGCGAATATATGACGGGCGGTACGGTCGTCATTCTTGGCGAGGTTGGTAACAATTTCGGTGCCGGTATGACGGGTGGCATGGCCTTTGTTTATGATGCGGCGGACAGTTTCATGGATTGCGCCAACCCGGCAAGCCTCGAGATCAACCGGATCAACAGCGCACATTGGGCGGCCCAGCTGAAAGCGCTGGTTGTCGAACATCAGCGCCAGACGGACTCGGCGCTGGCATCGCGATTGCTCAATGAATGGGACACTGAATTGCCGAAATTCTGGCAAATTGTTCCAACAGAGATCGTGCCAATGCTCGAACATCCGATCAGCGATGATCTTGCCACGGATGGTGCTGCTGAATCGGCCTGACGATAAGGGCTTGCCAGATATCGAGAAAGTCTGATATTGCACAATTATGTATCAGATTTCTTTGCAAAAACCCGGTGACGAGGCGGCAATCAATGGGCTGATGGACGAGGCATTTGGCCCGGCCAGATATCGCCGTGCCGTCTGGCAATTACGTCCGGGCGCGCCGGTGGAATCACTGTGTCTGGTAGCTCACGAAGGAGATGAGATTGTCGGCTCTCTCCGGTTTTGGGAAGTTGATCTTGCCGGAGAGACCATTCTCCTTCTGGGACCGTTGGCGGTATTACCGATTTTGCGCGGCAAAGGATGCGGCAAGGCGCTTGTCCATGAGGGGTTGCGCCGGGCAAGCGAGGGACCATGGCGGCTTGTTCTGGTTTCCGGTGAGGCAGATTATTACCCGCGCTTTGGTTTTGTTCCCGCACGCGACTATAATCTGGTATGGCCCGGGTTTGTTGAGCCTGAGCGCCTGCAATTCTATGAATTGAGGCCGGGGGCGCTGGCCAGCCTTCCGTCTGGTCGTCTGAAGGTGACAGCGGCGCCTCACAAGCATCAAAGAGAGTTTTGACACCAATGTTGTTCAGACGCTAGATTGGGCGCGAGCAACAGTTTCTTGATGCTCACTTTTTATCCCAACGTCTTTTGCCTCGGATATCGGACATAATGCGCGTATTGCATCACCATGAATTATCCGCCTCAGCGCGCTTCCTTCGGTTGGTCATGGCTGAACGTGACCTGATTTTTCTGCCAAAGATTGAAAAGCCATGGGAGCGCAATGAGGAGTTTTTGCGACTCAATCCGGCCGCCGATGTCCCGGTCTTGATGACTGAGGATGGTGTTGCGCTTTGCGGCGCGATCACGATCGTTGAATATCTGGAAGAGACCGAAACGGCAAAACCGATGCTTTGGGGAACGCCGGTTGAGCGTGCCGAAATCAGGCGGCTGACGGATTGGTTTGAAGGCAAATTCATGCGCGAGGTTGGTAGTCCCCTGCTCAACGAGCGTTTCACAAAGCGCTTTGTTGAGGATGGCCAGCCATCATCTGTGGTGATCCGCACGGCTCTTGCCAATCTGCATATTCATCTTGATTACATTGACTGGCTTGCCGAGCAGGATAATTGGTTGGCGGGCAAACAGATTTCATTGGCTGACCTTGCCGCCGCAGCGCATTTATCGGTGCTTGATTACTTTGGTGATATAAATTGGGATCGCCATGAAGAGGCGCGTACATGGTATGCCAAGATCAAGTCCCGTCCGGCTTTTCGTGACCTGCTTGCCGATCAGATCCCGGGCTTTGCCGCCGCGCCGCATTACAGCAATCTGGATTTCTAGCGCGGTTAGATATCCATTCCCGAAACCAGATCGGCAACGACATCGCGTAACATCTCAAGTTGCGAGACTTCGGAAAAGCGGTGCCCCGCCTCCTTTACCAGATGAACCCTGACGTCATCACCGGCAGCCTGTTCAGCGATGCGCGTGGCCGTTTGCCATGGCACTTCGGCATCTTGCATCCCGTGAAGAAGCCGGATTGGCACGCTGATATCAAGCCCGCCGCGAAGCCGCAGATGTGATCTGCCATCTTCAATCAGATGATAGGGGTAAATCACATCCTCATCCGCATAGGGATTTGGCAAGGCGATTTGCCCGTCCTTTTGCATCTGCTGGCGTTGCACATCGGTCAATTCCTGCCAGATCAAATCCTCGGTAAAATCGGGGGCCGCGGCAATCCCGACAAGCCCGGCAACCCGGTTTGGGCGTGCCAATGCGGCATTCAGCATGAGCCAGCCGCCAAGCGATGAGCCCACCAAGATTTGTGGACCGGTGGTCAATTCATCGATCACAGTGACAACATCTGCGGTCCAGTCGGAAATGCCAGTTGTCTGCATGCTGCCGCTGGACAGGCCATGGCCGCGATAATCAAACCGCAAAAAGGCTCGGCCCTCGGCCTTTGCCCACGCCTCGAGGAACAGAGCCTTGCCACCTTCCATGTCAGAGCCATGACCCGGCAAAAAGATGATGCCGGGGCCACGTCCGGAAAATCGGCTGTAGGCGATGTAGTCGGAGTCAGATATGTTGTGCAATGTCGGATCGGACAATGTATTACCTTTCGGGGTGTTCCCTTTCGGGTCACAGGCTTTTTGGCCACGCATTCAGCAATCCGCGTGTATAGCAGAACCATACTGGAATTTCATGAGCAGTAAAACCAATCAAAAGTCCGGCGGCAAGACATCATTGTCGCCGCCGAAATTCGTCAAAAAGCACAGCCGTGGTGGGCATGGACCAGTCATAGTGCAAATCCTTCCCAGGCTTGTGCGTGGCGGGGTGGAACGTGGCACGATAGAAATGGCAGAGGCGATTATTGCCGCCGGGGGCAAAGCTGTTGTGATATCAGGTGGTGGTATTTTGGAACATCAACTCACCCGCTGTGGTGCCATCCATCACCGGATTCCGGTCTATGAGAAAAATCCCCTGAAATGGGGACTGATCCGCCGTCAAGTGCGCGCCGTCCTGCGGCAAGAAAATGCCGATATTGTGCATGTGCGCTCGCGGGCGCCGGCATGGATTGCTCTGCCAGCGGCCAAAAGTCTCGGGCTGATAACTGTCAGTACCGTGCATGCTCGCTTTCACACAAAGTCTTTTTTGAAGCGAATCTATAATGGCAAGATGCTGAAAACGGATCATGTGATTGCCATATCGGAATATGTAAAATCGCTGATAACGAGAAGCTACTTTGGTGTTGAAGAAAGGCTCTCGGTGATTCATCGCGGCGTTGACGTCAAGGCATTTGACGCAAATGAGGTTACACAACCGCGGATCATCCGGCTTGTGGAAAGGATCGATCTTCCCGAGGATGTGCCGCTGGTTATGTTGCCAGCGCGCCCGACCTCATGGAAAGGTCATGAGATTTTGCTGGAGGCTCTGGCAGGCATCAAGCATTTGCCGTTTCTGTGTGTCTTTCTGGGGGCTGCTGAAGGGCGGGCGTCTTTTACCGACCGCATAGTTCAAAAAGGGGTTGAACTTGGGCTTGAGGGGCGATTTCGCCTGACCGAGGCTGTTGAGGATATGCCGGCAGCCATGATGGTGGCCGATGTTGTGGTGATGCCATCGATCACGCCTGAGCCTTTTGGTCGCGTTGCGCTTGAGGCACAGGCGATGGGCCGCCCGGTGATTGCGTTCGATCATGGCGGGGCTGCAGAATCGATTGTTCACGAGAAAACCGGTTGGCTTGCCAAGCCGAATGATGCGGATGATCTTGGCCGCTGTATCGCCGCCGCGTTGGAGATGAGCGATAACAAAAGGCGACTCATGCGCAAAGCAAGTCGCAATCATATCGAACAATCTTTCTCAACGGCCAAAATGTGCAGCGAAACAATTCGCGTTTACGCCCGGCTTTTGGCCAAAAAGGCGGCTGCCGAACGCTAGTGGTTAAATATTTGGCCGGAAAGTTGCATGCCGGTGAGGTTTCGGTGTTAAGAGGGGTGGCTGTGGGGCTTGAGTTTGCCTGCGTCTGCCGCTAGTTTGCGCCTATTCGAAATATCCCTGTCAGAGGTTTTCATCAGAACATGCCTGTCATTACCCTTCCAGATGGTTCAGCCCGCGAATATGACGCGCCGGTTACCCCTGCCCAGGTGGCCGCTGATATTGGCCCGGGCCTTGCCAAGGCGGCTTTGCTTGGTGTGGTGAATGATGCCGAGTGGGATTTATCGCGCCCGATTGAAGAAGATTCATCGCTTGCGCTTGTTACCGCCAAGGACGACAGCGCGCTGGCCCTGCTGCGCCATGATTGTGCGCATGTGATGGCCGAGGCGGTACTGGAGATTTATCCGGAAACGCAGGTCACAATTGGCCCATCGATCGAGAACGGCTTTTATTATGATTTTTATCGTGAGACCCCGTTCACCGAATCCGATCTTGAAGCGATTGAAGCGCGTATGCACGAAATTGTTGACCGGGATGAGGTGATCAGCCGTGAGGTCTGGAGCCGTGATGAGGCGGTGGCCTTTTATCGGGAGAATAACGAGCCCTTCAAGATTGAGCTTGTAGAGGCCATTCCGGCCGATGAAACCGTGACCTTTTACCGGCAGGGTGACTTTATTGATCTGTGCCGCGGCCCGCATCTGCCGTCCACGGCAAAGCTTGGCCATGCGTTCAAATTGATGAGCGTTGCAGGCGCCTATTGGCGCGGTGATTCCAACCGCCCGATGCTGCAGCGGATTTATGGCACTGCATGGCGCACCGAGAAGGAGCTTGCGGCCTATCTGCATATGCTCGAAGAAGCGGAAAAGCGTGATCACCGCAAACTTGGCAAGCAGCTTGGCTTTTTCCATTTACAGGAGGAAGCGACTGGCTCGGTCTTCTGGCACCCGAAGGGCTGGGCCATGTATCGTGAGATCGAAGCCTATGTGCGCCGCCGCCTTGAAGATGGTGGCTATGGCGAGGTGAAAACGCCGCAATTGGTTGACCGTAGCCTGTGGGAGGCATCGGGCCATTGGGACAAGTTTCGCGAGAATATGTTCACCGCACAATCCGAAGATGACCGCACGCTTGCCCTAAAGCCGATGAACTGCCCATGCCATGTGCAGATCTTTCGTCAGGGAATTAAATCCTATCGTGATTTGCCGTTGCGTATGGCGGAATTTGGCTCTTGCCACCGCAATGAGCCATCAGGTGCGCTTCATGGCATTATGCGGGTGCGTGCTTTTACCCAGGATGATGCGCATATTTTCTGTACCGAAGACCAGATTACATCGGAGTCGGTCAGGTTCTGTGAATTGCTGCAATCGATCTATGCCGATTTCGGCTTTACCGATGTGCGTGTAAAATTTTCCGACCGCCCGGAAGTGCGGGCCGGTGAAGATGACGTATGGGACAGGGCCGAGAGCGCGCTGACCGATGCAACAAAGGCGGCGAAACTTGAAACCACGTTGAATCCGGGTGAGGGTGCCTTTTACGGACCGAAGCTGGAATTTGTTCTGCGTGATGCGATTGGCCGCGATTGGCAATGTGGCACCCTGCAGGTTGATTTCGTGTTGCCGGACCGGCTTGACGCCGAATATGTCGCCGAAGATGGCAGTCGCCGCCGGCCAGTGATGCTGCATCGCGCTATTCTTGGTTCGATGGAACGCTGGATTGGCATTCTGATTGAGCAATATGCTGGCCGTATGCCGGCATGGCTGGCCCCGGTTCAAGTTGTCGTCGCGTCAATTACTGACAGTGCCAATGAATATGCCGAGACAGTGGCGCGCACCGACGAGGCGAAGGGTCTGCGTGTTGAGCGTGATTTCCGCAATGAAAAGATCAGCTATAATGTGCGGGAGCATAGTGTGATGAAAGTGCCTTTCATTCTGGCTGTTGGCGGGCGTGAGGCAGAGGCATCAACCGTGGCGCTCCGGCGG
>Ga0181592_10003516_pt1 | contig 12987 bp, 10 predicted proteins | sample 071ome_20_FD_133755 | JGI IMG/M metagenome (GOLD analysis project Ga0181592, IMG submission 133755) | Coastal salt marsh microbial communities from the Groves Creek Marsh, Skidaway Island, Georgia - 071412BT metaG (megahit assembly) | ecosystem: Environmental > Aquatic > Marine > Intertidal...
AAAAAGCAAATCCTCAGCAGTAACCCTTTACATCACTGATATTGTTGTCGAAGCATTTCCCACATGAACCAAATTTCGCTGATGCTTTCTCTCTTCATCCTACTCGCGGCGACCGCAACTATCGCTTCAGATCTCGTCGCGATCCCCAACTGCCAGCTCTTGGAAACCGAATGGGCCGATGGAGACAGCTTTCTGGTTCAGACACCTGGCGGAGACGAGCACACCATTCGTCTCTACGGAGTCGATTGCCTCGAGTGGCATGTGACCGACGAGAGTGATGCACGCCGCCTTCGTGCTCAGAGACGCTACTTCGGTATCACTGATGTCGAAAAGTCTTCCGCCGAGTCGATACAAGTCGCCAAAGGATATGGCGAACTTGCCTGGACAGAGGTTCGCCAAGCTTTGGCCAAACCCTTCACGATCCACACGGCCTACGCCGACGCTCGAGGTGACGGCAAATACCAACGCATCTACGCATTTGTCGTCTTGGAGAATGGAAAGGATCTCGCTGAACATTTGGTTCGGAGAGGACTCGCCCGCGCCTTCGGGGTTTCGCGTCAAACCTATGATGAGCGCAGCCGTGACGAATTTCAGACGCACCTCAAAGATGTGGAGTTACTCGCCGCGAGAAGCGGGGTCGGCGTCTGGGCAAAGACGGATTGGGAAAGCTTGCTCGATGAGCGGATGACCCAGCGCCTCGAAGACGAGGAACTTAAACTCGCCACTGCCCGTCCCACGCTCAAAAAAGACGAGACCCTGAACCCTAACACCGCTCCCCGGGATGCCCTCATGAAACTTCCTGGAGTAGGAGAAACCCTAGCCAACCGGATAATTGAAGGGAGACCGTATCAGTCAGTCGAGGACCTGATGCAAGTGAGCGGAATTGGAGCAAACACACTGGAAAAAATTCGCCCTCACCTAAAAACTCCTTCGAGCCCAAAGCATCAATTCAGTTCATGGCGCAGCCTTTCGGTGCACCTTCCAAGCCACTCTCTTGTCGAAGATCACTCACACCTGTGAACGATTCATTCATTTCTGGCGGCACATGAATGCTTGGCTTATTCACTCTGACAAATTCATAATCCCTTGACATAACTCAGGATTGCAACAGTAATGAAAGGCGCTTGATATTCTCCGTCTCGAACGCGTTGAAAAATTCACCAGGCGACTGAATCTCTGCTTCGAAGGTCTCTGGTAAAACGTAGGACCTTCCTCCTCATAAAAAACAATCGACATGCCACGAATAGTAAAGCAGACCGCCACCCTATCGCTCAGCTCAATTGCATTATTTTGGGTTAGTTGTTCATCCACCGTCACCAGTCCTCAATCCTACATCAACGAGGTAATCGAACCGGAACACTTGTCACCCGTCTATGAGTGCACTGACATCATGCTGCAAGCGATTCGCAATCAGTCGGTCACACCGCCACCGGCAACCCGAGCGTTTGCGATGGCCCACCTTTCCGGATTTCTAGCCGTCAACGGCATCGAACAGAAATACAACTCAAAGTATTGCGTCCAGGCCGCACCGGAAAACACCCACCAAGAGGTGGCTTATCTAGTTGCCTTCACCGAATCCCTCTCGGACGCTTTGAATGCCTCATTCGTGTTCGATCAAAGACGAATGCTCGCGCGTTACACGGACGGCGAGGCTAAAACTAATGGGATCCGCTACGGAAAGTATGTTGCTTCCGTCATCATTGCAGACCGAATCAACGACGGCGCGGAACCCAACCAGGCAAACTTCTACCTTAATCACTACGAAAAACGCACTGATCGCCTCGCTTGGTCCCCCACTGGTCCCTTTTACGGGGCCGAGCGAGGACCGCGTTTCAGCACTTTTAATCGCGGCTTATTCCCAGGATGGGGTGCTCAAAAAAGTTGGGTCATGGAGGACAAAACCCAGTTTCGGGCTATCCCGTTCATTGATCCTGACAGCGAAGAATTCGCAAACCAGTACGAAGAAATCATGGCCCTCGGGGGAAGCGAAAGCAGCGCTCGAACCGCTGACGAGACGACGATTGCATTTTTCTGGGAAGATGGGCCCCGCGGGGTCACACCACCAGGTCACTGGCAAATCATAGCAATGAATATCACCCAGAAGATGGGGCTATCCCTGCTAGAACAAGCCAGGTTATTCGCCCTCCTGAGCATGGCCCAGGCCGATGCGGCCATCACTACCTGGGACAGCAAGTATCATTACGATATTGTCAGGCCTGAAACGGTGATCAGAACAAGAGCGGCAGAGTTTGGCCAGAAAGGAGACAGCGCATGGAAAAGTCTCATTCCAACCCCCTCATTCCCGGCCTACACCTCAGGCCACTCAACCTTCAGTGGTGCGTCGGCCCGAATGCTGGCAAACTTCATCGGAACCGATCAGGTCTCTTTTTCAAGCAAATCACCAGATCTCGTGAACTGGCCGGAACAACTTACTGGGGTGACCCGATCCTACACCAGCCTATGGGAAGCCGCTAAAGAAGCAGGAATGAGTCGAATATATGGAGGTATCCACTGGCAAGCAGACAATACGGAGGGCCTGAGAGTTGGCAGAGAACTGGCTGACTATGTGTTCAAACACGCGTTTGCTAGAAACCAATAACATTTATTTGCTCGTCACGATGAAGACTCGCTATCGCTTGCTACTCCTCGCAGCCTGCTTGAAGGCATCACTCCTCGGAAGCGCTGCCGCCCAGGATGGGTTTTCTTTCAGCTACGACACGATCTCGTTCTTTGAAAAACCCACGGCCTTCGAAATCGGCATTGGTACTCTTAATACCAATCTCCTTATTGACCAGTCGATCCTTTACCGAGATTCCACTACCGATTACTCAGCAGCGACCCAATTCCTCAGCCTCTTCAATTTCGGGACACAACTGGCTAATGGCTGGCAGTTCAATACACAGTATCTGGCCAATTACGTCGGCTTTGACGATGACGACTACCACGACAACCTCGCCCTATCTATCGCAGATTACTGGGGAGTGATCGCAATTGGTCAAGTCACCGGGAGTGTGTTTGAGCAAACAAGGCGGCAGCGGGGCGCCGGCAACGCCAATCTAGCTTTTGATCAATTTGTGGGGGGGCTCAAAGACGAAGGAATTTTTTACTCGGTTCGCTTCAACTCGTATGAGTTTGCTACCACCATTGATAAGGAGGGAGGGTTTGAACTGGGAGCAAACTCTGAGCGTCCCATTGGAGCCAGCAGCTACTTCGGTGCAGTCCGATTCCGCAAGGGAGAGACGATCACCGGTGGAGAAATCCAAGACACGCTCGGCGGTGCCGCCGTTTTTGCCTACACATACGCCAGCCTCACTGTTGACACCCAGTTGGGTATTGAGCGCATCGATAGCATCAATTCCGATGAGATCGAGCACCTCTTCAGTTCACTGGGCTTGAGCTACAAAACGGGACCCTTGACCATCTCCGCAGAAGCTGGACTTGCAAAGCTCGATGGCCAAAAACGATACAGTGCCGCTTTCGGATCGCGATGGGATCTTGCCCGGGGTTTATCCCTGAATCTCGGTGTGAATTACCAAAACGTGGAAGATAGCACCGAAGAAACCATCGCCAAGGGGTCTCTGCGGTATGAGTTTTAATGAGTTGGTTTCACCGGATTACGCGCTGGAACGTGACTTATTGCGACTCCTCCAACCCGGGGCGATGCGGGAGGGCGCCGAATCAAACGCGCACTACACATCGACATGCGCACTATTCAATTTGCGGACGAACAACTTCTGGAACGTTTTAAACACATTCGCCTGCTCCGCCCCTATTTGGAAGCCAAGCTGGAAGAGATCCAAAAGCATAACAGCGATGTTGCTGACGACTTTGCCGAACTCATCAACGGCCGCCGGCTAACAAATGTCGGCACCTTCTGCGCCTACTGCCTCGCCTACCTGCGCAACCATCCAAAGATCCATCAAGAAGGCATGACGATGCATGTTAGGCAACTCGCACCTAAGGACAAGCGCCTACCACTCGAAATTTACGCCCTTGCCAACGATACGGCATGAATACGTTATGAAGATATTCAAGCGGACCTCTTTGACCACTTTCTGTCAATTTTGCCTGAGTTCGAACTCAGTGCTTACCAATCACCCAGCGGGGCCGACCTTGAAAGAACCGGCGCACTCATTTCGAAGGCACCCTAAAACACTTCCGGAATACGGCCCCGAAGAGCCTGACTCTCGGGGAAGTTCAGTTGTAATCCCACAATCCCGGTAGGATCGACGCACTGATAAGAACTCCTTGAAAAGGCAAATTCCAATCAGTTGACGTGTAACGACATTGCCCCGCTACCGTCGCCTCTCGCCAAACTCAGGCTACTTCAATAGTGTCCGGTTGCGAGTAACCCCACTCTTTGAGAGCGAATCCCCATTCATCGTGAATTCGATCGACCTGGGCTCTTGTCAGGTGGTAACGGTTGCGGCGGTAGTTAAGATTTTGTTCCACGTATCGCCCAATCGACTTCATTGCGGTATCTTTATTGCGGAAATCAAAGTGGTCGAAGAATCGGCCGATTTCACAGGCAGGATCAGCGACGATCGTTTCGTAGGAGGTTTCGAGGAGGCGGTCGCCGACAATTTGGCGTTGGGCGAGATAACCATCCATGACCCGGCGGTATTTGTAGAAAACCATTTCTTCCAGATCGATCTTATCGAAATCCTGCCAGGCAAAGGCATTCAGGAGGCGAGGGTAGTGATGAAGCATCGAAGCAAACACATCAAACGGATTGCGCACAATGTGAATAAAGCGAGCGCCCTCAAATAAGCGGTTGAGTATTTCAATCCGAGCGGTGGACGCGGGGTTTTTGAGAAGAAGAGGTTTGTCCTTGCCGGCGATGGAAAGTTTGCGAACAAGAAGACGGTAGGCGTCTTCGAATTTGATTTGCTCTTCGTCGGAAACACCCTCCATAAAAATTGAACGATTGAAGTGTGATTTCATGTTCTGGGGATAATAGAACACGTTGTAGTAGCAAAGCTGATTCATATTACCCAACGCCATTTCCTCCTCCTGAGGTTCCTTCAAGCCCATTTTCACGGCATCCATTCCCCGGTCCTTCGGTATGGCAAGCGACATCGCGGCACGACCGATAAAACGAGTCGGGTTGAGAAGGTTGTGGGGCATCGCTGTTTGTCCAAAGTCGATCGTTGCGAAATGGCGGGAGGATGCGATCAGGTTGTGAAGATGGGTCGTCCCGCTACGCCAGTGACCAATCAGAAAAGTGGGTGGGTGAGGTAGTTGATAGTTCTCCACCTTTTTGGAGAAAATTACCCTTTCCATCTTCGTGAACGGATGGCGTGCCAGGACGGCGAGGCGGCTTTTCGCACGCTGTGCGGCTGTTCTCTGGCTAAAACCACCATGCGAGGAAAGATGCGCCTGAAAGTTCTCCCAATCACAACCTGCGAGAGGGTGGAAAATGGGTGGGGGCTCTTCCATCGCCCGCTCAATGGTCCAGCGCACTTTCATGAGGCTTCGATGCTCGGTTCAGGATAGGGTGGAAGCTAAAGATTTTCAATCATGCTCTGTTGTCAGGTAAGGCTGAGGGGGGGCAAGAGAATCGTTCGGATTGGGGAACCAATCAAACCTTGTCCATCCGGGCCGAGGAAGGCAGTTTTCCGTAAAGCCTGTTCTCTGCCAGTCCGCAATGCAGTGGAACAGTGCGGGTCGGCAGCCGGGGGGGATTTTACTGTCGACCACTTCAGCCGAGGTTTCTGAGGCAGCCGCTTTGTTATTATTTCTGGTGGTTGTAGTAGGTTGCGTAGCCATCGCCTACCGGGCAGTTGCCCCCCAACTCCAGGCCGATGGTGAGGCGGGATGAAGTCGAGTTCTTCCTGCGTTTACATGGATTGTGGGAGGGAATCATCGCGCTTCCACCGCCGCCCCGAGCGCCTTACGACATCGAGACGATGGAGCAGTTCGACGTACCGTCGCAATGGGGGTGGAGCGGTGAGATCGAGCCGCCGTCCGAGGATTGGTGGCCTGGAGAGGAAGCAGCCTGGGAAGCGATCGAACTCCCGCTCGACGATGGACAGGTCCTAGTTCTCGATGCCGAAGATCCGTTTCCTGCCGACGAGTGGCCGGACTGACTCAAGGCAAAACTCACATGAGAACGAGCACCCGCCGATTCCAGATACCCAGTTGAGCCGGGGTAGCATCGATGTGCCCGCGTGCCGCGAAATCACGGCAGGATCTGCCACTGAGTCGTCGGAGAACTCTGCAAATGCTTGACCGCAGGGGAAATTTGCGTTCAAAATCTCCTAGATGAGGCTTTTTCACCCCTTCCCCCCCCTCCAATCCGGGGCATTGCGCAGTGATGGAGCATCGGGCTTGAAAAAGCGATTTTCTAGCACTGATAAAGACTCCTTTAAAAACCAAAGTCCAATCAGTAAATCTGAAGCATAGATGTATCGCAGGTTTTGCCACCAAAAAAAAATGCGATTCCGGACAGTCCGGTCCGGGGGGTTTACGTTGATGGAGATGCTTACCGTATTGACGGTCATCGCCTTACTCATGGGGCTTTCAGGAGGGGCTCTTTACGTTTTGACCTCTACCGGGCTCAACACTTCGACGCGGAACTTTGCGGATTTCGTGAATTTCTGCCGAAGCGAAGCGATTGCCCGTCACACAGCAGTGAGGGTTGGAATTATCGTTCCCGATGGTAACGGGGCGTATCGAGAATACAGCGCCTGGGAGTGGAATCGCAAACGCCGCCAGTTTGAGCAGATGAGCGAGTGGACCGGTCTCGCGGGAGGTCTTTCCTTTACCCGGACGCTGCCGGATTACGTCCGCGGTGCCTCTTACGCAGCAGAGGATGCCTCATCCGTGCGGGGAGACTACATACTTGATCTGGACGAGAACACGTTCACAACCAACGGGATCGATGGTCAGCCGGTCGAGGTGAGGTTTTTCCAGTTTAATCCTTCCGGTCGAGTCGAAGCGCCGGGTGCCGAGATGCGAAATCTAACCCTCGTAATCCAGCCGAGTGAGTCAACCGGAGGTGATCAGACCTTTAACTGGTCTCAAATCAATCTCGATACCCTGACAGGACGTTACCGTATTTACCGGCCATGAATGCTGGCAAAAGTTTCCCCCAAGTTTCTGCTTTCTCCCTCGTCGAAGTGACCTTCTCGATGGCGATTGCCGCGGTCGCACTGCTTGCTATTATCGGAATGCTTCCGCAGGCCATGGAAATGAGCCGGGACAGCGCTGATCGCACCGCCATTGGTACTATCATGGAGGACGCGCACGACCGCATGGAGGGGCTGCCCCTCGAGGCAGGCGTTCCGTCCGTCAGTCCTCTTTTCTATGATCAGCGCGGGCGCTATATTGAGGATATCGAGCAGGTGGAAGACCTCCTGTTGGATCGAGCTTTCTTTCGCCTCGAACTCAATATCAGCGAGATCGAAGGGGCAAATGCTCCTGCGCATATTTCGGATTTGAAGGCTGCGGAGATGAAAATATTCTGGCCGCTTCGTGACGATGGTTCTTCTATCGATGCGGAGCCGAAAGTCCGAATTTCCTACTATATCAACGCGCTTACAGGACCGGATTGGCAGCTAATTGAACCGGGTTTCGCGCCCAAGATTGAGTTTTAATGATGGTCCGGTCTCACAGAGTTGCCTGCAAAAATAGCGCGGGAATAGTCTTGCCGAAATCGAGGCGGACGAACGCCGGCTTGTCCCTGGTTGAATTGATGGTGGCCTTTGTTGTCTTTGCGGCATTGATGGTAATTCTTGTTGGCGCTGTTGAGCCGGTTTCAAGAACCTGGGTCGATTCAGAGCGAAAGGTGCTTACCTATCAACGAGCTAGGGGAGCACTGGAACTCCTGAGCCGTGAATTAACTCCTGCGGTGGTGGATACCCGAATGCAGTTTGCTGTCGTTCCCGGAAAAATGCTGGAAGAAGTGGGCGCCCCTTCAGTGGTTGAGGATTCCCCGGTGATTCTCTGGATGGCTCCGCTGGGGCGATATGGAGATCTCAGGTGTGTAGGCTATTACCTGTTCCGCGACGAAGACCGCCAGTCATTTCGTCTCAAGCGGATCTTCGTGAAACCATTTGTGGATGACCGGAAGGAGAATCCGTATTTCCCGGCCGTAGGAAATTCGGAGAATATCGAGAATCTTAAGGAGGAGAGTCTGTATCTGAGGACGTCTCCGGTGAAGCCAAACTGGTTCCTCGATCAGTGGGACGCTGAGGCGTTTGATGAAGAAGACGCCTACAATCAGGACGCCATTGTATCGACTGCAGCTGACGGTGTCCTCGCGTTTTGGGTTCAATGTTATGATATTCTCGGGAACCCGGTCCCCTGGCTTTCGAATGTAGACAATCATCCGAAAAGTGAAATGATCTACAACTCGGCGGCCTACTTTCATCAAGCCAACGTTGAACCGTTCGAGGATGGCTCCACGACCGTGTTTCTCAAGGAAACGAGATACACAATGAAAGCCAATCGATTGCCTGCAGAAATTGAAATCACGATTGTGACTCTCGATGATGATGTGTCGATACAGGGATATGACATTCCGCCAATGGAGACCGTTCTGACCTCGGGCGGAGCACTCGATTTGGAGGCATCGGTTGAGAGTTTTCAGGATGCGCTGAAGGAAAATGGAATTCTTCGATCGAGGACATTCTCGACACGAGTCAAACTGCTGGGAGGATCATAGGTTTGAAATCTAGACATCGAAAGGCGACTGGGCGAAACCGCCGGAAGGGGGCTGCATTAGTCCTGACATTGATTTTTGTCGCCCTGTTGACGGCGATGGTGATTGCTTTCTTTGCGACGATGCGTGTTGAACAACGCGCCTCCCATGCTTATGCGAATACGCAGCGAGCCAAGATGGTGTCGCAGGGGGCAGTCAGTCACGGTATCGAATTATTGAGAGCTAACATTCCGGACCCTGCCTTGATTAGCGAAAGTGCGGAAGTTGCCCCCGGCGAAGTCTGGATCACCAATCCGGGAAGACTCATGGTAGTCGGTGAGAACGGGGACGAAAAGATCGTACCTCTGCACACTGGCGCTGCGGATCGTTCCCCCAATGAGACCGGTGATCCGGATGTTTATTCCGTCGATTTGAATGAGCCACTACCGGGGCGAACCGATCCTCCCATCGCCACAGCTGTCAGCGGTGACGGTCGAGTTGACCTAAAAGCGGATGCACCGCCGATGCGGGTGAAGTGGATTTCGGTTCTCGAGCAACCCGACAGGGCAGCAGCAGAGGACAACAAGATCTCAGGTCGCTATGCGTTTTGGATGGATGATGAGAGTTCCAAGATCAACTTCAACGTAGCTCTCGGCAAGCCCTCGAGGGAAGATTTTGATCCGCAGGGATTCTGGGAGCAGTATGACATGGGTATGATGACACCGCTGTTCACTTCGGGAGCTGGCGATGTTGAGTTCAACAAGAACAGTAAAGACCGTGAATGGGCCCTCGGCCGACCAAGATCAGTCAATCTCGACGTCCTCTTCGATGACCCCAGCGTCCTTGATGTCGACGCGCTTCTGGCCCATGCCTGGTTACGAGGGTTTGCTCGCTATCCGGAGTCGATTCTTCAATTCGTCGATCTGCCCGATAATCAGAAGCGGGAATGGTTTACCGGGCAGCGCTACAACCTGACCTTCTACAGCCGCAGCCCAGAATTTAACGCGTTTGGAAAACCAAGATTGTTTACCACTAACATTCCACTCTCTCTGGAGGCCGGCCCAATGTATCAAATGCCGTTCGTGTACAACGGCCCTGAAGTGCCCGAGCCCGATTTTGACATCAGCGGCGTGCTGCACTTGAACGCGCTGATGGGAAGCATGGGCTTCACCGATGGTGTCAAGAATGAAGATGGTCGTATGGAGCTTGCCGGCAATGTGGTGAATCGTGCCCAGTTTGAAATGCTGAAGCGATACATGTCGCGCAAGTGGCCCGGGTATGGCGCCAGTTTTGTCGATAAATACGGGGAGCGGGAGTGCTACCAGATGGCTCTTTCGATGCTCTTGATGGCTCGCATGGCTACGACAACCATGTCGAATGCTAACCGACCTAATGGTTCCAGTTTCAGTCGGGATTATGCCTGGCGAACTTCATCAACCATTTACTCTCCTCCCAACGGCGTGAGGACCTGGTGGCGTCCTGAGAGGCATTATTGGCCGATTAAGCTGAACAATGATTCGAATGTCAGTGAAGAGGAGGACAGCACCGAGGATGACGATATTGTCCCGATGCTCCCTCAGCACCCCGGTCCTTTCATTACCGAGGTTTTAATGACATTCGAAGTAGTGAATGACAGCAACTCAGGAAAGAAGAAAGTTCGCTTTCGCTACAAAGTCGAATACTACATGCCGGACCTTGGGCCCGAAGTGTTCTTGAAATACTTTCCGGCGAAGGTGGACTATCTCCGTATCGAACCGACGGCAGCAAGACCTGAGGGAATGCCTCAAGTTTATGAGTTGGGGCCGGCTAATCCGGATGCAATGGCTCGTCCTAGGAGACGTAATGACCAGGATTGGAACTTCGACTATAGGCGCATTCGGCGCGATACCAATGGTGAGCCCATCTTGAATCAAAACGGAAAGCCAATATATGCACTTGACAAACTTAGTCTCGGAAATTTGCGAATCAGCCCTAACAGGAACATCAAATTGGTGAGCCGAAATTCAACCAATTACGGCATGGATAAAAACAAGGGGACAGAAAGAAAAGTCGTTGCGAGTCCATGGCGTTATCTAGGAAAGTTTGGCGATTTTCTACCGCATACGAGAGACCGATTTGAGAACGAAACGGGAGGGAACCACGCTGAAGACGAGGCGCTTTTGATCGATTCTGAAACCGGGGTATTGGAGTTCGATGTGAAGTGGAGACTTGGAATGGGAATTCTGAACGATTCGAAACGAACCGTTCAGATGATTCCGCTTGGGGAAACCAACGAACCGGAGCATGTGCTTGAGGCCCAGTTTGAACTGGATACCCGTTTTTCCAGCGGACCGCAGACGGTCTCATGGCAGATATCCGATCCGAGGCTGAGCTGGTATAAAGACGCCTGGGTTCGGGATGACGAAGACGAAGGAACGCCGGGCTATCTCAACGAAGTTGGCGGCAATCCACTTGAACCCGAGGACGATTCTAGCGAGAAGAGCAAGCTGCGATATTTTCAGCGTGGCCCCGGTCGTGTGAAGGCGTTGGAAGATGGTTCTGACAGAAAATTCAATTTGAACCGTCCGGATGAATACAATTCCCGAAGCCGGATCACTTCGAAAGGCTACTGGTCAATGCTGCACACCGGCATCCAGGGGAACCCCGATGCCGGGGAAGAGCCCACTCCCTGGCGCACGCTAGACCTTGGGGGAGGAGAATCGAATGAGGATGGGCCACCCGATTACCTGTTGCTCGACCTGTTGGGGGCCACTTATCCGATGCAACACGATCAGTGGAGAATTAACTCAACTCTTCCCGACGAGTTTTCCACCGTGTCATTTATGAACAGCACGGCCGGGCAGGTAAACCTCAACTCCAAAGTTTATCCTGATAACAGCCCTTACTTTACCCCCCCCGAGCGTAAGCGCCCTCTGGAGGCTGTATTCAAACACTTGAGGACGAACAAAGAGGTGAATCAGTTTGTGAGTGCCATCACAGATCACCAGGAGAACGATCCTTTCCTTTACGTCGGCGAATTGGCAGAGGTTCCCGGATATCTCAGGAATGACTCGGACTCGACGCAGTTCCAACATGAGGAGTTATTGCGGAATATGATGGGCAGCTTGACTACGAATTCGAACACGTTTGGTTTGTGGGGTGCTGCCCAGGTTGTGCAAAAAATTCCCGGGCATAACAATTGGGGGGAGTTTGAAGACGGCGACAGGGTCCTCGCAGAAAAGCGTTTCCACGCCATCATTGAACGATATATCTGGCCGGGGAACGATGGCGTACCCGGGAACGCTCACGTTAATACTTCGGGCGAATGGGATCGGATCGCGCAACAGCGGGCTGAGATTCCCTTTGATGGTAATTTAACGGATACCTTGTTTGGTCTTCCCGGATCGCCCCCCCTGTTCAAGGCGGGTAACTCAAGACGCCTCCGATTGGATCAAGGAGGAACCTATCCTGTTTTTGACGGGCCCCAGAAGGTGGAAATGGACCGGTTTGTCACCAGAGCCCTCGGAAAGGTCGCATGGCATCAAAGTTCTCTTGAAGATGCTTACAATCCGCCGCAACCGGTGATTAAATACCGCGTCGTTTACTTTCGATATCTGGACGAATGAGAGAATATTTTTGGCTTTTTTGCCTCGCTATTAGTTTTGCTATTTCGACCATTTCCGCTCAAGACGAGAACGCAGAGGAGGGAATGAAGCCGGTGGCACCTCAGGTGTTGTGGAAAGCTTTGCCGGGTAACCTCGACGAATGGGTGATGTTGAGGTCGACCGGTGAAATGGGACTGGGTTCATGGCTGGAGAGCAAGGCCGTTCGCGAGTTTAAGCGAAAAGATCCACCTGTGCTCGAAGGGCAGCCGAAGCCGTTGCCGGCACCTACGATGTGGACCCGGATTCTTGTGACCGATACCGGAAAGCACCCGGAGCCGCTAAGCCAGTTTCGTGATTTCTCAACGGAAACGCCCTCGGGAGATGACCGAATTGAAAAGATCAAGATTCAGTCCTGGCCGACCATTACAAAAACCTACGAGGACGGACTGATTGTGGCCAACATGATGGTGGCAGAGCGGTTTGTGGTCGAGTTTGTCCTGAAGAAACAACCCAAGCGAAACCTTCGTTTCTGGGCTCGCCAGATGGACTTCTCTATTCTGACTGGAGTGAGAGATTCTGATGTGATATCTCTTCCCCCTGAGGTCTTAATGGTGAAGCTCGATCAACTTAAGCCAAAGAGGAACAAGGGTTACCTGATGGGGACAACCTCAGAAGCAGAACTTGAGGCAGAACTGACGGCGGAAGAAGAGGAGTTACGCGAAGTAATGGGCTACGTGCCCGAGGTCGAGGACGAGGACG
>Ga0181592_10003522_pt1 | contig 12982 bp, 8 predicted proteins | sample 071ome_20_FD_133755 | JGI IMG/M metagenome (GOLD analysis project Ga0181592, IMG submission 133755) | Coastal salt marsh microbial communities from the Groves Creek Marsh, Skidaway Island, Georgia - 071412BT metaG (megahit assembly) | ecosystem: Environmental > Aquatic > Marine > Intertidal zone...
AAAGTCAAAACGTTGGGCAAATAAACAAAAATTTCCCATCAATCATCTTGCCCTTGGTTTAATTGAGTGGTTATGGGAAAGGTGGATTGATGGTAGAGTAGAGATGGAGATGACTTCTGTTGATAAACAGGCAGAAGAAATCAAGAAACAATGGGAAGAAGAAGAGAAGATAGAACCAATTATTGAATCTAGACCATCAGAAGTAGAGGGACTTGATGACATCAGTATCAAATCACCACATTTATGAATATACACCTGCTGAGTTTGATGTTGATGTAACTTGGGAAGATGTATTAGATAAAGTACATGATGAGTACGCAAAGGGAACATGCCAGATTGTATATCATTTAATGGAAGTTCCTCCATCATTTGTTTGTCATAGTAACTATCTACCAGGTTCCATAAGAAAGGCAGCAGAAAACGTTTCTAAGAAAGTTCTTGTCAAAGAGTTACACATCTATATCTCTGTTGCTGGTGGTGCTTCTACTTTCGAGAGACATTGTGATGATAAGGATGTTCTTTTAGTCGGAGGAATAGGAAAAGTTTCCTATTGGTTTGATGATGATAAAGAAATTGTTCTAAATCCAGGCGATTCACTTTTCATTCAAGCGGGAACATTTCATAGACCTGTAGTTCATGGACCTAGAGCAACTCTAAGTTTTACATTAGGTCAGTAACGCCCTCCCTAAGAGGGTTTTTTTAGTGTCTAAATATAGTCAGAAGAATATTATTTTGAGTCAAAATGCCTCTTTCAAGACTAGAGAATTTCCTCAAGAACGCTGAAGGTAATATTTTATATGTAAACCCTTCCGACTTTGATGCTACAGACAGTATTGAGAACAGAGGTAATTCTCTGACTCGTCCTTTTAAGACAATTCAAAGGGCACTGATCGAGGCGGCAAGATTTTCGTACCAGACAGGAAAAAATAACGATAAGATCGACAGAACAACGATTCTGACGTTCCCAGGAACGCACTATATTGATAATAGACCTGGATATACTGTTGTAGATAACAGTGGTACTGCCCAGTTTAAGGCAAGAAGAAATAATGGTTTCGTTGAAGTAACTCTGAATGAGTTTACAACAGAAACCAACTTTGACGTACTTGACAGAAACAACGATCTTTACAAGTACAACTCTACTGAAGGTGGCGTAATCCTGCCTCGTGGTACGTCTATCATTGGTCTGGATCTCCGTAAAACCAAGATTCGTCCTCTGTATGTTCCTGATCCTGAAGACGATAGGTTCACATACACTTCGATCTTTAGAGTTACTGGTACTTGTTACTTCACGGCATTCTCTCTGTTTGATGCCGATCTTGCTAAAGTTGCATATTATGACTTCGACAGTAACACTAAGAAACCAACATTCTCTCACCACAAACTGTCTTGCTTCCAGTATGCAGACGGTGTAAATAATGTCATTATCGACGGTACGGATTCTCAACTGACCGACCTCGATATGTTCTACTATAAGGTTGCTAGAGCATATGGTGATGCTTCTGGTAGACCTGTTGGAGACTTCCCAACGTTTGATGACTTCGAACCCAACATCGACGAATTTAGAATTGTTGGTGACCTTGCTGCTGACCCAGTTGGCATCAGTTCTATTAAGTCTGGTGATGGTAATACTGCCTCTACACAGATTACTGTAACCACAAACAAACCACACAATCTTTTCAAAGAGACTCCCGTTCTTATTGCTGGTATTACTACATCCATCAATGCATATAACGGTTCTTTCGTTGTTGATGAAGTCTTAAGTGATACTGAGTTTAGATATATTTCTCCTCTTGTTCCTGGCAACCCTCTGCCAATTCCCCAAGAGATTCAGAACTCCTCTGTTATTATTGAACCTGACACTGTAGGATCTGCATCTCCATACATCTTTAACTGTTCTCTCCGTTCGGTTTATGGTCTGAACGGCATGGATTGTGATGGCGACAAGGCGACTGGATTTAAGTCGATGGTTGTCGCACAGTTCACGGGTATCTCTATTCAGAAGGATGATAATGCATTCATTCTGTATAACCCAGACACTGCAATCTTTAATGATGATACTTCTGTTGCTGATGCTGAGAGACCTCTTCACAGTAACTCCAGTGCCATTTACAAACCAACATACGAAACCTCTCACATGAGAGTGAGGAACAACGCTGTTGTTCAGATCGTTTCGGTGTTTGCTATTGCGTTCGCAAGACACTTCCAGGCAGAAAGAGGTGGTGACGCCTCTATTACCAACTCTAACTCCAACTTCGGTCAAACTGCTCTTGAGTCTAGTGGATTCAGACCATTCTCCTTTGATAGAGACGATGTTGGTTATGTTACTCACATCATTCCACCTAGAGAACTTACAGCAGAAGACACCACAATCTCTTGGTTGACTCTGGATGTTCAGAAGACTATTGGTATTGCTGATACTGGTAGACTTTATCTCTATGGATATGATACTCAGGAAGTTGTTCCACCTTCTCAGGTTGACTCTTATCGAGTTGGTGCAAGAGCAGGTGATACTCTGAAACTTGCTCTGGTAGATACCACTACTGGTGCTGCCGTTCCTAATGTATATTCTGCACCAATCTTGATGCAGTCTGGTGCCTCTGGTATCACAACTTCGTATCGTAAGGTATACAATGTTGTTCGCAATGCGGGCGTCAACTTTATTGTTTCTAACGTCTTTACTCTGATTGAAAACCATCAGTTACTCACTGGTGAGAAAGTTAGAGTCTTTTCTGACACTGGTGAGACACCAAATGGCATTATCAATGATAAGATTTACTATGCCATTACTGGTGGTTCTCTTGCTGCAAATAGAATTCAACTTGCCGCAACTCTGAACGATGCTCTCTCCCGTAGACCTTTAACTGGTCTCTCTAATGGAGGCGGTAAACTTAAGATCATTTCTACGGTTTCCGATAAAGAACCTGGACAACTCGGACACCCAATTCAATTTGATAGTGTAAACAATAACTGGTATATTACTGTTGACCCAAGTTCTGTTTCCAACACCATTTATCCAGCACTCTATAGTCTTGGAGTTGGTCAGATTGGTGAAGAATCAGGATCCACATACCTGGAAAGAAGAGTAGATAACAGATCTCTGCAAGATAGACTTTATAGAGCAAGATACGTTATTCCTAAGGAACACGTTGATGCACGTCCACCTACTCCTGGTTTCGTTCTTCAAGAATCTAAGACAGTTGGTATTACATCTGCCTCTTATCTGAGTGCAGACTTAACTAACCCAACACAACTTAGAAACGTTAAGATCGTCAAGAATGCTACATGGGCAAATGATATTATTACCATTACGACAGAAAAGGATCACAAACTTGCTGTTGATGACTTAGTAACTCTTAGAAATATTGATTCTGTCAACAACCCAGACGGAACCTACAATGTTGGTTTCAATGGTGAGAATCCAGTTACGAGTATTCTGAGTAGAAAACAGTTCACTATTGCTGGTATTACAACTGATCCTGGTGCATTTAAGAACCAGATCAACCAGAGAACAACACAGGCACAGATTGAGGCACTGCCTACTGTTCAAAGATCTAAGTCTAAGGATAGTCTCTATGTCTATCGTGTTCAAGAAGTAAAACCACATATTCCTGGAACATCTGGACAAGATGGTATCTACAACCTCATTCTTGTCTGTGGTTCTATCCCTCTTGATAAAGATCTTGGTTTCGGTGTTTCCTTCAAGTCATTCTCTCAAGACGTTAGAAACCTCTATCCACAGCAAGATAGAGATAATTACAACTCTGATCCAGAACCTTCTGTATCGTTTGCACAACCTTCCGTCATCGGTAAGGTTATTTCTAACGACAAGAAGAAGTCTCTCACAAGAGAATCCCTCAACTACTTTATGCAGGGATTCAATGTTGGTACTGCTGTAACTGGTGCTGTTGTTTCTGGTACAGGTAACACTACTATTACTCTCTATAGTGAAGTAGAACACAAGTTCAATTCCATCAAAGAAGTTAATATCATTGATGGTGGTGCTGGATACAACAACAGCACAGGTATTGCAACTGTCATTTATGCCGCAGACTTCGTTAATAATGCCTTGATTGGTAGAGGTGCTGCAGCAGAAGTTCAGATCTCTGCTGCTGGTACTGTTTCTAGTGTCAAGATTATTGATGGTGGTTGTGCTTATGGTGTAGGTAACACCATGACCATTGATCCATTCCCAGCAGGTGCTGCAACATCTCCTGCTGTTGTTGAAGTTGTTTCTATCTTCGACAACGTTGGCGATGGTTTGGATCTCTCTGGTTTCGTAGATCCATTGTATAATGGAACTCATAAGATCGTTGATATTCCTACTTCTAGATCTGTTTCTATTGAGATTGATAAACCTAATATTGTTTCTCCTTACTATGAAACTAGAACTGATAGAAGACTCCCACAATACTCTCTCGCCAACCCTGGTGTAGGTATTACTTCTATTGAAATGACTGGTGCAACTGGTGTTGCAACTGTTAGATGTACTAACAATCATACTCTGGTTGCTGGACAAACATTTACTATTGTTGGAACAGGCAATTCCTTCTTTGATGAAAGACCATTCGTTGTCGTTGATGTTGATCAGAATACACCACTGACGGATATTCACTTTAACGTCGGTGTACACACTGCTGGAATCGTCACTGCTTATAGTATTACTGATGCCAGACTGTTTGGTCATGGCATGAGAGCGAGAGCAAGATCTCTTGGTCTGGGTGAGAACAATCTGGGTGCAAGAGCGGCAACCTTCTACACAGGTATCAGCACAACTCTTGCTGCTCCAATGACAGCAACTGACTCTACAATTACTCTTACCAACACTGCTGGTTTCCGCAAGGGAGATTATTGTTTAATTAACGCAGAGATTGTCAGATTCACCAACGATAACGTTAACTCGGTTATTCGTGGTCAGTTTGGTACTGTTGCGAGTGCTGCTATCTCTGGCGCAACGATTAAGAAGATCGAAATTGTTCCAATGGAACTTCGTAGACCTTCTATTCTTCGTGCCTCTGGTCATACATTTGAATATCTTGGTTATGGTTCTGGTAACTACTCTACATCTCTGCCACAAAAACAGGATAGAGTTCTGAGTTCTGATGAACAACTCGCCGCCCAGAAGAAAGAGGCAAATGGTGGTAAAGTCGTTTATACTGGTATGAACGACGCTGGTGAATTCTTCACTGGTTACAACAAACTGTCTGCAATTACTGGTGAGGAAGAGGTCATCGGTGCTCCTATCTTCACCTACACTGGTGATGATGCAGAGTCTGAGGCAACTAAGAAAGTTTCTGGTGTATTTGACGAGATTCTGGTAAGAGAAGGCATCACTGTTGAGGGTGGTGATAACAACAATAGAACTTCTCAGTTCTACGGTCCTGTCAACATGACCGAGAAGTTGACTAACAGTTCCATTGATGGTATTGAAACTAGAAACCTCTTCCTGAAAGGTACTGCCCCTCAGGGTAAAGAACTGACCGTAGGTATCTCAACTCCATTAACTGCAAAGAGATCTGGTGATATTTCTCTTATCACTAACCCCAATACTGGTGGTTATATTGGACACATCTATGCTGAAGGTGAGTGGAGAAGAATGGGTGTTGTCTCTCAAGAGAGAGATAGACAGTTCTTCAAGATTGATCAACTTGGTATTGGTCAGTCGGGTGTTGGTCAATTTAACTTCACTGATGCCCTTGAGGTTAATGGTACGGTTAAAGTTAATCACCTGTATGTTTCTGGTATTGTTACCTTTGCATCTCCACAGACATTTACTGGTGTTACATACGATAGCATCATTGTTAGAAAGATTGCCAACTTCTGGGGTTACAACACTACTGGAGGCATTTCTCCTCAAGGTATTCCCTGGGAGAACTATGGTTACTACAGTATTGTAGATGAAGGCGGTGTATCTAGACTCTTTGATGTAGAAACTGTCGGTACTTATGTTTCCTTCAAACCTGCTTCTCACATCAGCATTGAAGGTCCAATCAATGATACTTACGCTGGTGTAAGTACATTCGTTGGTACACTTGATGTTGGTAATATCGAGTGTGATGGTGGTACAATCAATGTAACCACGTTGACTGCTATCAATGCTGGTATTGATACTCTTGCGGTACGCAAGAATTTCTCTACGCCATCGGGTATTGTTACCGATCTGTATTCTGAGGTTGCCTCTGTAACTAATGGTCTGTATGCGAACCTCGGTATTATTACCGACTTCTACAGCAGCACATCGTACACAAATGAGGCAAATATCTACTCGGGTATTGTCACTAACCTGTATGCCTCCAACAATCTGACCACTCCACAGGCATACATTGCAAACGGTATTGCCACTAATATGAGTGGTACAAACCTGAGTTACGATAACATCATCGGTGTCGCAATGACAGCGACTGATCTTAACTTCACTGACCAACTGTTTGGTCCTACTGCCTTCATTAACAGTGGTATCATTACAGCAGTTAGATCCAGTGTAATCATGGGTCCTGGTCAACAGGGTCAGGGACAACCTTCTCTTGAGATTGTTGCTAACTCTGGTGTTGTTACCTCTCTGGTTGGTACTTACTCTACGCTTACATTCCTGAACACTGGTAACGGTGGTTCTCTGACTTCGCCTAAACTTTATGTCAACTCTGGTATTATTACCGCCCTGGGCGATACTGGCGTCAATATGACAATTCAGTGTGGACCTACTGGTAAGATTAACGCCTTCCAGTTTGTACATACTGCATCTCAAGGTACTCCACCTATCATTACATCTTCTACAACCAAGTGCGTTAACTTAAACGCAGACTTGTTGGATGATATGAATACTTCATCCACAAATCAGACTGGATTGTCTATTGTAAGTAGAGATAATACTGGTAGTTTCTCTGCAAACGTTATTACTGCAAATGCATTTAATGGCGGTTCTGGATCCTTCTCCTCTGGATCTATCAGTGGTAATTTGGGAGTCAGTGGTTCAACAACTCTCAACAACTTGACCGTTAACGGCACATTCAGTGCTGGTGGTACTTTCAGTGGTACTGCTGCTCAGGCAAATGATGTTGAGATCGTTGATACTCAGAACGGTGGATGGTTCTACCCAGTAATGACCAAAGTTCCCGAGAATGATGGTCTTGGTTATAGACAACTGTATCGTGACCAGGGATTCCTGTTCAACGCAAACGTCAACCAGATTGCTGCTACGGGTGATATTGTTGCCTTCTATTCTTCCGACGAAAGACTGAAGGATAACATCGCTCCTATCCCCAATGCTCTTGATAAGATTCTCTCGATCAGTGGTAACACCTTCGAGTGGAACAACGAAGAACATGAAACTGGACACGTTGGCGAAGATACTGGCGTCATCGCACAAGAGATTGAGGCACTCGGATTACCTGGACTTGTTACCACCAGAAAGGATGGATACAAGGCAGTTAAGTATGAGAAACTCACCGCACTCTTGATCGAGGCAGTGAAGGAACTCTCCGCCAAAGTTTCTGATCTGGAAGAAAAACTCAAGGATAAGTAAATGGACGAACCCGATTTCATTATTGATTTTGATCTAGAAGATATCTGCCTTCTCTATAAATCAGTCTCCGTACATTTGGAGACTGATGGACTAGAGGAGGATCTTTCTGAAAGATTGAGAGATCTTCAGACACATCTTTATAGAACTATTTTGGAGTGCAAACTCGCTGGAGGGTTCGAATAAATACAAAAAAAGAGGATATTATGTCTTTGAATTTGATTGATACCAGTGAGATTAAAATTAGCAATGACATGCAATATGTTTCCGTAAGAATCGGAAAAGATCAAAATCATCCAGTTATTGTTGTAGATAATTTTCTGGAAGATCCTGATTATTTCTTGGAGAATATTGTAAATAAAGTTCCTCTTGAAAAGAATAGGGAACAGTTTGATGCTGGTGGTAGTTCTATCCCAGGATATACGGGGCAAATCTTCATGATGTTGCCTGAAGTTAGAAATGCAATAGGATATTTCATTGATAAATTTACCGATTTCGAGATACCTGATCCAGAGAATCTTAGGTATGCATTTCAGGTAAATGCCATTGATAGTAGTCTACAATTTCCAAAGGCACTGATTCAACCTCACGTTGATCCTGCCATGTTTGCGTTTGTTCTCTACATGAACAAGGAAGTTGATACTGGAGAAGGTGATAATTATGCAGGTGGTACAGCATTTTATTCTCATAAAACTGCTGGTTGCATAAACATGGAACATGTATTTGTGAAATTCAAAAGAGAAGAACCTTACTGGAATTACAAAGAATGGGAATATGATTTCCTGGAACAATCTACTGACATGGTTCCTTTGGACTACAAATGTATGGATCCTGTGTGGACAGAGATTCATGAAGTTCCAATGAAATACAATAGATTAGTTCTCTATCCATCATATCTCTGGCACTCTGCAAAGTTTGCTTCTAGTGATTTCAAGGATAGACTTAGAGTTTCTGTTTCGGGATTCGTTGCGAAAGAATATTTCTTATGAATCTCTCGGATCATATACATGATTATCATGATGTATTAGATGCTGATGAATACTTTCGACTTCTGAAGTTATTAAAGAACTTTGAGTTTCCAGACTTTGAAGATATTGCAGAGGATGCAAACTATTCTCTCAAGGGACATAGGCAACAGGTTCTTTTAACTGAGGGTGAAGTATTTGACATTGTTCATGCTGCCTTCAAAAGAACGATGCCAAAGATATTGAATGACTATCGTTGGTGCCTTCCAGATGGAGATGTCTTCGATAAATATAGTGGTTACTGGTTATGTAAATACCCAGAAGGAGGATATCTTTCATATCATACAGATATGGATGCCGACGCTGCATCAGTTACTGCATCATTTCAAATCAATGATGACTATGAAGGTGGCGAAATGGTCTTCTGGAAAAACTATACGTTAGATAAACATAAAAACTCCATTCATGTTTATCCAAGTGCTTTGGTTTATCCACATGAGGTCGCCAAGGTTACATCAGGAACAAGGTACTCAGTCGTTGTATGGTTTGCTTACGATAAAGGAGAACAATGGTAGATTTTGGATCGCTCGAAAAATTAGTCAAGTCGAATGACTATCCGCACTTAGTTTCTCAAACTGATGTAGAGAACGTCAGAAAGATTGTTGATGCCAATCCATCTCTCTTTTCAAAGGCATGGAATGAACGTGGTTCGAAAAGAAGGGATAGTGGATGTATTTTTGTCCGACAATACACTCAGTCTCCTACTTCTGGACTCAAAAACGTCAATATTGATACTCTTTATGGGTTCTTTTTTAAAGCACCTACAGGTATTACAGAGTGGCAACCATATGGTAAAGATGTGATTCATAGAAACCCCATCTTTAACTACTTCATGGGTAACAGATTTCTTGCATTTGATGCAGCAAATCCCACCGAAATTGTGGAAGAACATATTGACTTTGAAATCTTCCCAATGTTCCCTGCAAGTATTAAACACTTGTGTAATTTGATTGGGGATTTAGTAGGCAATCCGAATACATCCGAACTGGAAAGTATTTTCTCTGGTATTGATAATCTTGCCGATCCAGAACTTAAAGATTCATATGATTTGTCACCCACTTATTTGATTCACAATCGTCTCAAAAATAGTGTGGAGATTCTCTTAGTTAGAAATGATGATAATGTCGGGACAGTGAAGGACTTGCTCGCAAATGTTGCTGGAAGTAAGAGAACTAAGATGTATTTGAGTACAAGTAATACCATTGATGTGATGGACTCATTGTATATTGATGAGAATACCTATGTGAATGTAAGTATCACATTTGATTCTAACGGGGTTCAGAAAAAGTTTGGTCAGAATGTGTTGCCCAAGAAGAAGAAAGATGCGCCAGCAGGCACTACTGCCCAAGATAACTTTACAAAGTATCAGTATTACAAACAATGTCATATTGATTCCCTGTCATCTATTGCCCAGTCAACAGAAAATTGTTCTTGGTTGCCCGAAGGTTGGGCACCAGAATTAAACAACTGGGAAAATAGTACCAGTACAGAAAATATATTTGCTACCTTCCAAGTATCTACGGAACATGAAGGCAACTCTATGCGCGTTGCATATGGATTTGTTGGACCTCTTAATGGTCCAGAACCACATTAAACAATCGGATTACTGATAACGATACCCATTGTGGGAGTAGTTTGCTTTGCCGCCGCCTGGACCTCCGCCGTTGCCTCCATTACCACTGTTTCCTCCGTTAGGACCACCGCCGCAACCTTGCTGACCATAACCTCCGCTATTGCCGCTGTTGCCACCGCCACCGCCAGAACCATAACTCTGGAGATCACCTCCACCGCCGCCATTTCCACCGTTTCCGCCATTTCCTGCTCTGCCATTTCCACCGTTTCCGCCATTACCACCAGAGGCACCTGGCCATACTAAATTCCAGACACTTCCGTTCCATTCGTAACCCCTACCTCTGCCACCTGATCCACCATTACCACCATTTCCTCCGTTACCACCATCACCATTACATTCTCTCTTTGTTCCATTACAGAACCAACCGTTACATCTGACGCTACCGCTGTGTTGACCGTTGCCACCATTGCCACCGTTACCGCCATTTCCTCCGCCACCTCCAGCACCAAAGATTCCTACAGATGCCCATTGACCATTCCACATACTATCGGGAATCTTGATAGCACTTGCGATATGTAGACCACTGTTACCAGCACCACCGCCATTATTTCCTGGACGACCAACAATTCTAGGAGTACCTGTACCTACAAGTTCAACTTGAGCACCATTCAAGTCTCCACTATTGTTAATTCTCAGTGCAGGATTAGTGTCAAAGGATCCAGCATGACCACTAAAGATGATTTTTTTGTTTGCCTGAGAAGTCCAGTCAGTGTCTCCATAAATCTCCCATCTTGCCTGGAGATGTACAAAGTTTCCATTGCAATATGCATAGATTGTTTTAGTTGACCCACGGAAATTACTGAAATAAATCTGTCCACCAGTGGGAACATTATTGTTATATTGACAGTTCGGAACATTACCACCTCTATATTTGGAGGATAAGTAATTTCCACCACCAAATGTAGAGTTTAACTGACTCATGTAGATCGAACCACTGGCAAAGTAATTATCAGTTGCCTTTGAGATCTGACCGTTTCCGATAACACCTGACATTACACTTTCACCAGGCACATCTGATGCTACCATTTCCGATCCATTATCAGCATTTGTCACAGAAACAATCTTCTGATTCTCTTCTGGAACTGCAACAATGTCATCCTTTGCAGATGTTGCGAGTTGTCTCAAGATTGATTGATTTAACTCTGACATGTATGGTACAATATGACGCCTGCCGTTATTTATCTAAATATACGCCGAGAAAGAGTTTATTATGAACACAGAAACAAAGTACAAAGAATTAGTAGACAAGGCACTCAAATTGAGAGATGAGTTGCTCCAAATGGAGAAAGATTTTAACGAGAAGAAAGAAGAATTTCTCCGATTGCAAGGTGCCATCAGTGTTTTGGAGGAAATGCAGACAGGGGTTGCCAAGGGATCCTGACTCTGTTATTCTACTTGTGTTGGTGGATGACCGACGGCACACTCCGCGGCAACAAATATCCGTTGCTACGGCACACTCCGTTGCTCAAAACCGACACATTGTAGTACGACACTAAACACGATGTCAAACAAAGCAACATTCGGTCCTATTCAATCGGACTTTTACAAGTATTCGGTGGAGTCTTTCCTCGCCGAGATGCAACCCAAGACCCGTGCGGACTATTCTTTCCAGTCCCGAGTTCGCTGGGCAAACGACAACAAACGTTCCTACATCACTTCGGTGATCCTGGGAATGGCACCCTCTAAGTTTATCCTGGCATCTACAGATGCCTGCCAGGTTACTTCTAAGGTTGCCGCAGACAAACAGTATTATCAGGGATGGAAAGGTCGCACTGTTGATTACCTCAACATCGACTCCAACAACCGTGTCACTACTCTCGCGGAGTTTATTCGCGGAGAGTTTGGAATCCAACCTGGATTCTATGACATTGCTGGTCAAGTTGTGGAGATCATTGAGGGGGAGAACGACATGTTCGAGACTCTGCCTAATGTGATCATGCAGGCATTCTCGAACGCAGTTGTTACCATCGAGATCATTACTTCTGCGACTCGTGATCAACTTTCTGAACTGTTCATTCGTATGAATGACGGTATCTCTCTGAATGGTCCAGAGAAGCGTAACGCAGTCATCTCCGACTTCTCTAACACCATCCGCAATCTTGCCACCGAGTATGAGTCTGTACTGAAGAACTTCTTCTCCAAGGCAGACATCAACCGTCGCAAGGTTGACGACTTCATTGCTGGTCTCGCACTGGTGTACTTCGGTGGTCTGAATACCACCATCTCCGACAAGTCCCTGTGGAGTGCTTATGCATACGGGTCCACTGAGGACAAACTCATTCACAAGTTCGAGTCGGACTTCAAGTCCTTCATCAACTTCATGGGTGATGATCTGAAGGCACTGCCTAACAAGAACTGTGTTCTTGACTTGTTTGCACTGGTGAAGGATCTGAAGGACAACAACTTCAGCATCAGTAACCGAGATGGTTTCATCGAAGGTTACATGAAGACCCACGCCATGAACCTAACTGACCCCACTACCTACACTTACAACAACGGTCGTGAGGCAGTGTATAAGGAACTCATGCGTTCGCGTGAGTCTTCCTTCAACAAACTCCGTCGTGAGATTGTTACGAAGACCTGGAATCCTGAAGAGTTCTGCACTCAACTGGACCCCAAGCGTAACTTCAGCAAGGAACAGAAGTTCAGTGCTGCAGTGAGGCAGAACTGGGTAACTCCCGAAGGTAAGACCATCGACAAGGGACGACTCTTTGACCCTACCGCATACCACGGTGGACACATTGAACCCCACGCTGATGGTGGTTCTACCGATGATGCCAACTGTGCTGTACAGGAAGCGGGAGA
>Ga0181592_10003523_pt1 | contig 12980 bp, 16 predicted proteins | sample 071ome_20_FD_133755 | JGI IMG/M metagenome (GOLD analysis project Ga0181592, IMG submission 133755) | Coastal salt marsh microbial communities from the Groves Creek Marsh, Skidaway Island, Georgia - 071412BT metaG (megahit assembly) | ecosystem: Environmental > Aquatic > Marine > Intertidal...
AAATATCTCCATCGACCTTTCTCATAGCATCAATCCGCTTTTGAAAGGCTTTTACTTCTGGGAGTTGGTAGATAGCATCGTAAAGAACATCTTCGATAACTGCGTCTCGTACCTTTCCTAGCCAAAAATGAGTGTGGGAATCAGCAAGTGGCTTGAAATTTACCAGATCAACAAGTACGCACCAATCTTCGCCCCAAGAGATTTCTATTTCATAAGAGACTCCTTGAAACTCACCAGTAAATTCCTCACCTTTGATAAGTGCTTCGACTTCTTTTTCAATCATTCTTCACCTCTAATCCTACGATAAGCACCCACAGTCACAGGGAACAGATCCGTAGCAATCTCCAAGCAAGCCTCGGCAACCTTTTGAATCTCCCATTGTGTTGGGGGAATTAGATTCATTATTTGCTCCTTGGTTCTGGTTTCTCAAACCAAACATTGCATTTTAGACAACCCGGCTGTGGATGGAACCCACTTACATAGCGATAGTATGTTTTGGAATTACATTTTAAACAATAGAAGTAATGGTTCATTATGCCTCCGATAGTAGTTTAAGCTGGTTATGAAAAAACTCATGGTGAAAACCTTTTCTTTCAAGCCAAACCCAATAAGTTGGTATCGAAACAGGTTTTAAGTTTGTCCAGACTTGAACAATTATCCCTCTTTCAAAAAAGATATTGTCATCAGGCGAACTTCCTTGTACATAATCACCGACTTTCATTTAAAAAATTCTCCCGTCTCGATCGCCTGAGAGTTTATGAATCTTTTCAAAGATTAGTTGTGCCTCTTTGGGCTTTCTCACTACTTGCTCTGCGGCATAACGAGAAAGATTGTTGATCTTTTTTAGCCTTTCTCTCATAGCCTCGTTCTCTGCTGTTGCTTCGTTTTCGTGCTTTGCTGCAAGATCTAGCATTTCGCGTAGTTCATCGTCTGTGCTCTCCATTTCAAGTTTAGTAACCTCGGCACGGAGTTCTTCTCTCAACAGGATTAGTCTTTTGTTTTCTGCTCTCAGCCTATCGATCAGATCGAGGGCTTCAAGAGTAGGAACAACACAGCGAGAAAGGCAGTTAGGGCACTCGCCTTCTTCGTCGTAGCCGTTGCCTTCACAATAAGAACAGACCTCATAGTGGTTTTCAATCATTCTTCGTTCTCTCCTACAACAATAGGATAAAGTTCATCACCTTTAAGGACCCAATGTCGTATAGCAACAATTGTGTCTTCTCCAAACACATTCAAATCTGCCAAGGGTTCTTGTAGATAATTAGGCATCGAACGCCACGACATAGTGCCAACGGTAGCAAAAAGAGAACTTGGGTCTGTGTCTCCTATCATCTCCACATCTTGAGGCGTCAGTAAGACATTCATTAATTCTGCTGCGTGATGAGGGCATTCGTAATCCATCTCTTTACCACTAAAAGAAGCAAATTGATTGTAAAGTATAGTCCCAGCAAGAGAGCCTTCGCTTGGCTTGGATTCAATCCAAAATGGTCCTTTGATTTTCATTCTTCGTTCTCCTTAACTGGAAGCATTCCTGCTGCGGTCATAGCCTCAATCGTCATAGGGAAGTCGCCCTGCTCTTCTACAAGTCGTAGCATTTCTGCTGCGACCTCACGAACCTCCAACTGGGCGTGTTCGTCATTTCGTAGTTTCTGGAAATGAGCGAAAGAGCGCCAATTGAACATAATGTCGCAAGTGATCTGGATGCCGTAGGGAAGGTAAAGACGGGCACTTTCCTTCGCACGCTTTCGTGAATAGCCCTTCTCTTCTAGACGAGCAATGCACTTGTGGTAGCGGTCGTAAGCGTCCTTGATAAAGGCTTCTAGTTCACCGCGCTCTTCTTCATCCCAATCAACAGGTAGGTAATACTTATCAATCTTGAACTCCTTGTAGCGTGCCGACTCTGCGTTGATGTTTACGCCAATGCGGTGCTTGAGTAGGTGAATGTGCGTAGCGATGTCGGTCGTTACGAGAAAGTGAAGAGACGACTTCTCAAACGGCGTGTGGTGACCTTCGGTTGCTAGCATCATAAGCAACTTACCCATTCGGGCACGCTTCTTTGGTCCTAACTGGCGACTAGTGCTAGTCCAAGCCGAGAGTGCGTGTGTTTCATCACTCCCGTAGGTTCCCATCAACTCAACTTCGTTTTTCATTTGTTCTCCGTTACATTAGTAATGTAACAGGTCATAGGTCAGTCGTCAAGGTCTTCAAGCAAAGTTTTTTAGTTTATTTTCCAACACTTTCAGTTTTGCATTCTTCAGTTGTCTTACCATTTTAGGATATAAACAGCCGCCAAAGTGTTCTATTAGTTCTTCTTCTGTTGGTTCTAAACGAACAATCTCATAAGCCTCATCTTCAGTGTTAAAATTATAGTCAGAATCTTCTGGATCTAACATCCCCCAAGACTCGATTTCTTCCCACTCTTTTTGTCCCTCTGTATCCCAATAAGAGCCATCTGGTTCAAAAAACACCGCAACATGCCCAACCATTCTTTTATTTTTAATCCATAAATGTTTATTTACAGCCGCCACTAATGTACCTTCTCCATCAAAAAGAACATTATTGATTGCTATTGCTGCCTCCGCACAAGCACCACTAAAGCCCTCTAAACTTGCTAGTTCTAAGATTTCAAAAACAGTATCTAAATCTTCTTGAGTCTCTGGAGCGCCTTTTAGAATTCCGGGCTCGTCTATGCTTTCCTTTATAAATCTTTTCCAGTTTTCAATTATAAGTTTCATTTTAGATCTTCAAGCAAAGTTTTTATGTCTAGCCCTGCGCAGTCGGTCTTCCCTTTATTAACATGATAATGGCTGACAAAACCGCGTTCCTTACCATAAGTCCAAGCCTGCTCATAAACTGTAGAAGTTTTGCCAAACTGGTTTAGTGGAGTCTCGTAAGGAACATCACAAGCATTGTGAACGGCACCCCATAATGCCTTGAGTGCTTCTATTTGAACTGGATAGAAACCCAAGAAAGGATCAAGTTCGCTAAAATGAACTCTTGCGCCCTCAACCAGAGGTCTTTCTCCAAATCCCTTACGCACGTAGGTTTTCTGATACTTCGGGTAGTAAGCGTTTGAGATCTCGACACCAACAGACTTGCGATTTACGTTGCCTGCGTGAAACGCTGCGTGTTGTAGGTCAAGAGTCTGGTAGATTGTGCCGTCATTGTCAATAAGAAAGTGAACACTTATGCCACGCTTGTCTAAAATCTTTTGGCATTGTGTTGAGGACAAACAGACATCCCAATGGTTGACGAATAATTTAACGTCGCGTTTTGGTCTGCCTGTGTAGTCGTAGTAGGTGCCAGAGCGGGCGGCAAGACCACCACGCTCGGACCATAGAACAAGTTTATCCCATTTGATTGGGGTAAACTCACCATTGTAAACAATGTAGTTTGAATAGTGAGGATCTTCTGGTTTGTGATCATCAATATTTTCTTGTCTCTCGACCCATAGACGACGGAAAGTGGTAGGTCCACATAGACCGTCAGCCTTTAAGCCATAGCGCTTTTGAAAACGCTTGATGGCACGCACCAGTTTGTCGTCAAAATGCTTTTCACCAAACCAAGTTGGATCCCAACCTAGATTTGAAGCAGATGACTGGTTGTAAAAATCCTTATCCATTCAATCGATTACTCCTATAACATAATTCTCTAGTATTAGATAGTAATTAGAATGCTCGACTGTTATTTTCTCAAGCATCTTCTTATCAATTATCACTTGTGCTTCTTCGTGAACAGGAATAACTACGTCGTCTGCCCAACCAAGAACGTTTACTGTTACATAGTCTTCTGTTGGTGCAACATAATCATCTGGTAAAAGAATACCACTTTCGGGCTTTGCTTCCGGTGGAGAATAATCCACAAGAATGTGTCGGTTTACTGGTTTAAACATTGTTTATCTCCTGTTTGATAACTTTTTCATGTATATCATATTCTTTAAAATGCATAAACTTTGTGGTTCTACAACCACAAGTGTCGCACACCATATCAAAATGCACTTGACTTGCGGCAGTAGCACGACCTTCGGAAACAGGTTTCCACTTGCACATCTTGTAAGTCTTATTTCTACATGCCTGTTTATTTTCTCTTTCAGTTAGTAAGTGATTAAAGTTCATAATTCCTCCATTAGAAAACACATGAATCACCATCGCAGAATTTGGTGCCTGCGCCACCTTCATCGGTAGAGAAGCGCTGAACAGGTGTAATGTTCTTTGACATCTCTTCGTATTGTTCTCGCGTTATAGGTTCGTATGGAGCCTGAACATAGCCAGTCTCTTCGTAGCGAAGGAATGAAACAGCCTTGAGTCTGGTCTCATACATTTCGAGAGCAGTCTTGATGTCGGATGCTTCTTCCGGCTTAAAAGTAACTGTGATTGAGACAGAGTTGTCAGCCCAGAAATGCTGATATTGTGCTGCGATCTCCAATTGTTCCCACATTGTAATCTCACGCTTGCCCTTCTTGAAATGCTCTTCGTGAACAGGGAATTCTACACACATAGTATTCGGTGAGTAATGGTCGGGCTCAATCTTATATCCTGCTGCCTCAAGAGCGGGGAGTATATCGCTATCAGCCGCAAAGCGAATACGACGAATGTAGTATTCATCCTCGGGGTAGTGGATACCGGGGGTAGAACCGTTTAGAAGCGAAACTGTTCCAGAAGGCTTGATACTGGTCATACGAACAGACTGAGGGATGCAAAGCCAATCAGAGTATTGTTTGTCTAGCTCACGGACATATTCGTAAGCATTATCACACCAGTTAAGCATCTGACGGCGACCAAACTTATTGAAAGCCTGAACCACACCAGATTGTGAAAGACCGATGCGACGGTTCTTGAGCATCTTTGCGTTGGTTTCAGCCCAGTGAGTATTAGCAAGAGTAACGGTCTTACCATAAAGGTAGGCAATCTTGAGTGTTGCGAGGTAGTCCTCGTAGGTCTCGTGCTTGGCTGGGAAAGTCTCAACAAGACAGCACAATTCGGCGTCTTCCAACTGCTGCTCAACGCAGGGGTTGAAGCCCATAACGTTCTTGTCGTCATCACGGGGAGGATCAGCAAAGCGACCACGGGTTCTTGCGTTATCTAGCCAAATGTAGCCGGGCTCTCCGTTCTTCTGTGACTGTTCTGCGTGCCAAGTGTAGTCCTGACCAACAATAGCGTGGAAAGAGTTGTTAGAACCCCAACGATGGTGAGCCAACTTCTCGGAGTCATTCTTCATCTGTAGGTAATCAAAGTCTTCGTGACCACCAAGAGCCAACGCAGCAGAACGACGAACGTTACCTGCGACAACACAGCGACCTATTAGGTTCTCCGTATCTACGATGTCAACAGAAGTAATTTCTTGACCTATTCTCGCATTGTAAAGTTCATGCAAACTATCATGCAATTCTTTAAGTGGACCATAGCCACTTGAGGTTCCACCGAAGCCTTTTATCTCAGCACCGTATGGACGAATAGCAGAGTAATCAAACTGTGGAACCTTGGCTCCAAATAAGAAACCATTGAGAAGAATCTTTACAGACTCAACCCACCCTTCGCGAGAGTCACCAATAACGTAATTCTCAGTGGTAAACTCAGGCTGCTGGACAGTCAGGGTTCCTGCGCCAAGAGTATCGAAGCCGACACCAATACCCAACATAAGTGCGTCCATCATCCAAGAGAAGAGGTAGCCGCCCTTTGTATTTAGCTCTCGGGTGGAGCGGAAAGCGCAGTTGAATAAACCAGCAGCAGTGCGCTCGTTTACGAACTTGGTCCCCATCATCCAAAGACCACGACCGGGTGGTGTCCACTTTAGATTGAAGAGACGATCGTAGGCGTCCTTTGCCGTCTTTTGTGACTTGTTATCATTCCATTCGAGACCAAGACGATAAACGTGCTGCTTCTGCATCTCAAACATACCCTCAATGACACGTCTACATGTTTGATACCATTCTTCGGTGCCAGTAGCTTCCTCATCGAATTCGCTTAGTCTGCGAGCATAGGTGCGTTTGAAGGTTACATAACCCAGTGGACCCCAAGGAACCTCACGTTCCTTATATTGATCTATAAATGTATCTGATAGTTTAAATCTACGAATGTGTGTTCTCATTTTGCGTTACTCCTTAGCTTTCTGAACTTGTCGTATTTGTTCTTCAATATTTCTCTTTGTTCCTTGACTGTTACAACAACAGGGTTGGTTGCAACTTGTGCTGCAGTACCAGAAGGAACAACTGGCTTGGGCAACATTTTGATGCACACATTCGATGTGTCCATGAATAGGTCATAAACAATACCATCGGGTCCATTACGATTCTTTGCAATAAACATCTTGGCTTTGTTATTCTGCTTGTCTTCGATAGTACGAGACAGAGTACAAATGAAGTCAGCGACGAAACACTTGTTGAATGCCTCGGAGATCTGCTCCATGGTTACAACCTCTGCATTAAGACCAGAACGGTTGGTCTGAGAGGCAGTCCAAACAGGGCAGTTGAATTCGTTGGAAAGCCCTCGTAGTTCCTCGTAGATTGACTCCAGTTCCGTCCTTTTTTCTTTTCGGACTACCACAGGGCGCAACAAATCTGCGTAGTCTACAATGACCATACCGGGCTCTATACCCCTCTTTACTAGACGGGCAAGGTGTGCCTTGATTGTGTTCGTAGATGCAGACTTGGTTGGATATTCCTTGACGATTAGTGTTCCGTCAAGATCCTTGATCTCTTCAAAGATTTCATCCTTGAAGTTACCGAGATCGGATAGAGGATACTGTGTGATACAAGAATCGTAGCGACAAGCAACAACTGTATCCTGCAACTCCAAAGTGTAATGAACAACAGTCTTGCCTTCCTTGATAGCCTGAGATCCAAGGTGAACAAGAGCCATAGACTTACCTGCCCCAGTAGGAGCAATAACGACACCAAGCTCGTTTCTACCAAGTCCACCGCTAGTGATGTTGTCAATTTCGTTCCATCCTGTTGTAACTGGTAGTCTGAACTTTGGCTTGTATCGCTCTTCAAAGTCTGCAATGAAATCGTGTCCAAAGTTGTTCTCTGAACCTAACTTGAGTGCATCGTTGATAACTTTTGAGATCTCATCGAATGAGCAAGTCTGAAGAAGATTAACAGACTTCATCATAGCTTCCTTCAACTTCTGCTTGCGACAGAAATCAAGAGAAGTCTCCTTGATGTAGTCTATGTCATCAGCAATTTCATTTGTATGGACTCTCGCAAAGTAGTCACGAACTTGCTGTTGGGTTACTTCTGACTCTCTATCGAGTTCGGTCCGAAGGATGGAAATCATAGCATTTGTGGAAGGATGCTTTCCATACTTTGTTCTGTATTCCACAATCTTCGCAACAAACGTGCGAAGGTATTCAAGTTCTAGAAACTCAACATCTAGAACTTCAGTGATCTGATCTGCGAAGGGTCTGTCCTCAAATATGAGTTGAACAAGCCCCTCTTGGAAGGACTTACCGTACCTCCCAAAGTCTGCTTTGTGTGCAAGCATGTCTCTCCTAGGTCTCGCACTACTAAATATAACACACCTAGATTAAAAGTCAAGGCGAGTTAGAACTTTTTTTTAGTCTTGACAGTGGCTAACTATTTCATTGACTTAGAGCCACGACACTTCCACTTCTTTCGTGAAAGATCGTTAGCGCAAGGTGGGTTCTTACACTTTTTGATCTTTGCGGATCGTGCGCAGTATGCATCACCCTTCTTGGTACCGGGACGAATGCGATCGCCACCACCCTTAGCCTGCCCAGCTTGTCCAAAAGAACGGCACTTGCCATTTACTCGTTTTGCAAAGCGTTTGCCCTTGGCAGGTTTACAAGGTTTCTTCTTTTTCTTTTCAAACAAACCAACTCTTTCAAACCTATTATTTGCCACTAAAATATATTTACCTTTGTCATTTTGTCTAATATCAAAAATTGCTTGTTCTTTATGAGGGTTATTATCAAAATTCTTAATAAGTTCCATTATATTGTGAATGCCTTCTCTGCCTAGATCGTATTTTAGATGATGAATAGGCACACCCTCTTCTGTCGTCGCCTCTTTGTCATACATTTCAATCAATTGATTACCGAATAAAACAAACAATTCTTCTACGCTAAGTCTAGGTCTTGCCATTACCCCAAGAGTTTTTGCATTACTGTAGTAATCTCTTGGATCACCGCTGTCTAAAAAATCTTGTTCAAATGATTCAAGAACAGTTTGAATTTCTTCTTTAATTACAGTAGAAAGATAGCTTCTGGAAATCTTACCATTGTTAACGCCTTCTTTCAATTCGTCATCATCAGAACGATCAACAATATCATCAAGGTCGTCAGCCTGCTTCTTATGCATAGTAGTAGACTTTTTCAACTGCTTAGAAATCTTCTTTAATTTTTCTTCATCAGCCTTGGTGTGTGATTCTTCCACGACTTCTTGTATAAGTTTTATTAATTCTGTCTTTGTGAGTTTCATCCTTTCTTTCCTGCCTTTGATTTTTTACCCCACTTGCCTCTTTTGCCACATGCGCCGGGGGTAGGTCTACATGAAGGATATTTTGATCTCTTTTCGCTGCCGCTGCGTCCACAGGGGGAGCATTTCTTTCTGCCAGTTTTCTTGTCTTTGCGACAAGTATTGCAGTCAACCCAGCCACCTTTCTTGCCGGGAGCACCCTTGCGACCAAACCAGTCTTTGAGGCTACTCTCGGAAGAAGGCTTAGCCGTTAACTTTTTTTTTTCGGCTATGACGGCTGCGTATTCCTCTTTAATGATCTGAAGAAGGTGATCGTCAAACTCGATGCCTTCGTTCTTTTTCTTTGACTTGTTGCCCCAGTTAGCAGCACCAACCTTGCGGCATTTGACAAGTGCGCCACTGGCGTAGGCAGATGGCCACACATCGTAGCGAGCCTTTACCTTGTGATAGCAGGCGTCTTTCTTGCCGCCACTTTTCTTTTTCTTCTTTTCATCTAATTCAACTTCCTCTTCGTTGAGAAAATCTTCATCAAATTCGTAAAGTTCTTCCATTTACTACACCTCGGTAGTAAATAGTGTCATTTCTCATTACATTCCCTTGAAATTTTGTTTAGGAATGTTTTTAACTCTTCCCAATTTAACTCACCAAAGCCATCTTCTAACATAAGCCTGAGAAGTTCTGTTTTTTGAAAATCACATTCAAAGTTTTCAAGCCCATAATCAATGGTCTGCTTGCCCTGAACAGAGATAAGAGGAGAATATAGCTGCATCATGTCGTAGTTGTGTTCGATAAGGGCACGAGAACTAACAATGTTCTTATAAACTTTTAGTTTTGATTCTATGTTCTCACAATGATCAATGAGTTCATCAATTGTGATAGAACGCTCCTCTGCCATAAAGGGTAGCTTACCAGCAATTGTTTTGAAGCCAACACGACTAACACCCGGAAGGTTATCGCTTGAGTCACCAACCATTGCGCGGGCGAGAGCCATGTTTGTCGGATGGATACCGAGTGACTCAACCACAGTCTTCTTTGTTTCAATCTTATCTGTCGTTGGTCTGTAGACTACAGTTTCCTCGTCACACAATTGCAAGAAGTCCTTGTCGTTTGAGACAATTACCTTTTGCCAACCATCATAATGTCGAGAATTACAAACATACGAAATGATATCATCTGCCTCAACCCTTTCCAACATAAGCTGAATGATGGGCATGTGGTTGAAGTATTCAATTGTTCTCATCTGCTGCCACAATTTGTTCTGTAGCTCTTCATTTTCAGTTAGATTGTGAACAGCGCGGTTCAAACGCAGGGGCTTACGACCTTCTTTGTAGTTTGAGTTCAGAGTCTTACGCTTTTGTGAACCATTGGGTCCATCCCAGCAGATAACAATTTCATTTGGCTTTGTAATTCTTACCAATTTTTGTAAAATCTTGAATGATCCCTTGATGCCACCGATTGGCTGTCCGTGCTGAGACAGACTGGGATCAACAATAAACGCCCTCAAAAACATATTGAGGGCGTCGATAACGAGTACACGCTTCATAGATTACCTCCACCCCATAATATAACAGGGTGGAGGCACGCTGTCAAGAGGCTTTGTCTACCTCATAGAACTCTGAAGCATCGCCTTCACGCTTATCAAACTTCTGGACTACAACTTCATCCATCTTTTCCATAACATGCTTCTTAAATTCTTCGTCTTTCTCAAGAAGAGTTACCCACTTGCTGGGCTGGAACCGCTTGGAGTAGCTGCCATGCTGAAAAGTATACCAAGAACCTGAAACATCCATAAAGTTCTTGAGAGCCTCAAACCAAGATGCCTCATCTTGAACGCCAACATGGTCTGTTCCCCAAAGAATACGGAATGTACAGTTTCTTCCCTGTGTTCCAAAGCGAGACTTTTCAAGTTTTACCTTAACCTCGGATCCAATACGGAAACCGTTGTCATCTTCGATGTATGCTGCCTTGCTCTTACGACCTGTAAGCCAGATACGAAGAGAATAGGAGTAGTGCATTGCCTTACCGCCCGGAGTGATGTAAGGGGTTGTCATTGCAATTTGACGAGCCATCGGTCCCTGTGGGATGTTTGTCTTCAACTGGTTGAGGACAAGGAAAGTTGCCTGTTTATCTGCAAGCGGCACAATCAACTTTGACATACCCTTGGCAAGAATACGTGCCTTGGTTGCCACTGAAGATTGTGGGTTGAAGTCCCCTTCAACATCTGATACTGAGGGAGTGAATGCGAGGGAGTCCCAGATAAATAACATCTTGTCGTCTGTCGCACCAAGAATGTCTTCAATTGTCTCAAGCACAAACTCAACAGATGGTGTCTGAATATACATAAGTGTTTCTAGATCACAACCTGCACGTTCCAAAAAACCGGGATCAATTGCAGACTCTGAATCAAAGTATACAACTCCAATACCCATCTTCTGTGCATTTGCTGCAATCTGTGCTGCGAGGAAAGACTTACCTGTTGCCTCAAGTCCTGCAAGTTCTGTTACCTTTCCAACTGGAATACCTGCGTACTTGCCCTTGCAGATAATTGAGTCAAGCCATCGAGATCCTGTAGGAATCCATAACTTTACTTCTGTCGGGTTATCTTCACGAAGGTCATGTGCGACATTACGCTTTGCCTTCTTGTTTATCATTGCTCTAAGATCGGACATAGATACACGCCCAGCCTTAGCTGTTGCTTTAGCCATATAGTTCTCCTTTATTTAATTTTTCTTTTCTTTATTTTTCTTTAATTTCGAGCCGAAGCTCATTAGTAATTATAACATACCAAAAGCAAAAGTGCAAACAAAAACCCCCACCTTTTTAGGGGTGGGGGCGACTGGAGCGGTACGCTTTTACTAGCCAGCCATCAGATCATCAAACGCCTTATCAACGCTTGACTTCTGGTTGTATTGTGTAGTCTCACGGGAACGAGACTCAGCAGACTTGTCACCCGAAAGCATGGAGTCAAGAATTGCACTGACTTCCTTCGGGCTATGACGGGTGAAAAGTGCGTCAATGTCGGGCATGTTCTGGAGCAGACCCGGAATTGCGTCTGCATCCTCAAGAAGTGCAGTGGTGTTACGACGCATCTTCATGTTGGTTTGTGGGTATGCACCCGGACGAGTTGGCTTGGTGTAGGTGATAGTGATGTCAGTGCCGCCCTTGGGATCGGTGATGTCACCATACTCTGGGTCAAGGATGTAACCAAGAAGCAGTTCGTATGCCTGTTTGCCGTAACCATAGACCTTGATGCCCTCGGACTCAAGACCACGAACAACTACCGGTGAGAAGTAACGAGTGCGAACAAAGAGAGACTTTGCAAGCTTCTTGGTTTCCTCGTCGTTGCTTTCAGTACCATCACGCCAAAGCTGTGATGCAAAATCGCAAATCGGGCACTCTTCACCGAAGTTGCGCTTCGGGCACATCACACCAGCGCGATGACCTTCGATGTTGTAGTGGAAGAAGACTTCCTTGAGTGGGTCTCCGTCTGCTGCGGGTACGATACGAATGTCAGTATCTCCCTCTTCTGGCTTGAACCACACACTGGTTCGGTCGCTCTTTCCTTCTCCACGAAGTGCGGCGAGCTTCTTCCGCATAAGTTCCATGTTGATTCCCATAATGTTCTCCTTGTGTTGGGCTATAGTATGACGAGCGTTCCTCGCCATCTCAATGTAACACGCTCTCCAAGTCCTGTCAAGCGTATTTGTTTTGGGTGATGTTTAGAGCGTTCCCTTGCTCATCTCTAATGTAACGTGATCAGCCTGTGCTGTCAAGTACTAATCCTTGAATAAAATTTGTATGTGCTACGCAGAATCCAAAATCGCTTTCGTAGGGTGACTCATAGATAGCATAAGTCACATTCTTGAATGCATTCCGGGGTTTGCTTTTGAGACTCTGGACTACCTTCGCATGAAGCTTGCCATCGTTCTCTAAGCGCTCAGTTGCTATACATAAATAGTATGCTACGTCACGATCTTCCTGTAAATCATAGTACCATTGCTCACTTAATTTGTCAACCGAAATGATGCCAACAGAGCGTATTTTCTGTACCTCTGAGGGCTTGGAAAGATTACCTACAAGCGGTGTCGTATGATCAAATACATTTAGATAATGAACAGCATAATAGATGTTTTTGTTTATCATCTCAAAGTATTTTTTTATTGGTATCTCACCTATTGTCTTCTCGATGGCTGGGTTAGAGAAGATTGTAAAACTGTTGAACAAACCAGATCTTGCGTATTCTTGTAGGATACCAAAGATTGCTCTCTCTTGTAATTTTACTTCTCCAATTAATAGGTCTACATCTGGCTTTATGTAGAAAATGTCTATCTGCCTGTCTCTTATCTGCTCCAGTATTGCCAGTGTATAGTTTGCAGAGAACGATGAACCGCAAAGGAACACCTGAACTCTGTTTTGTATTGCTTCTTTTGTCTTGTAAGAAGATAGTTTGGGTGCCTCTCCCTCACAATCTTCTGCTTTACTTACTCTCTCTAGTTTTCTCGTATACTTTGTGTTTTCTTGCTCAGAAGAGAAGAAAAAACAATTA
>Ga0181592_10003533_pt1 | contig 12963 bp, 10 predicted proteins | sample 071ome_20_FD_133755 | JGI IMG/M metagenome (GOLD analysis project Ga0181592, IMG submission 133755) | Coastal salt marsh microbial communities from the Groves Creek Marsh, Skidaway Island, Georgia - 071412BT metaG (megahit assembly) | ecosystem: Environmental > Aquatic > Marine > Intertidal...
ACTACCTACTGATCGAATGATATTTGCTATCGCGTCGCGAACTCCATCCCGATAGCTGGACCAGGGGGTGATATCCGATGCCTCACAATCCGGATCGACCCAGGCATTAAACACCGCTGCGATTATCTTTTGATAATCCTTACTAGACTTCATACCGCGGCTCGCCTTGTCTGCGAGGGATTCATCCTCAGCAGTAAGCTTCGGCAACAGCGCCTTCAGCTGCTCTTCGTTATTGATTTCATTAAAACGCTCATCGGTTTCGATCTTCCCTTGGAAGTCTAGCCCGGCCATCACGCGATGAGCGGTCTCTAGCTGCCGGGACAGACTGCCACTGTAGGCGGCGTCTATCAACAATCCGATAGTCTGAAGATACTGACCGGTGACGTCAGCCTGACGCTGACCAAGCGCTGACAACTGATCGTAATTCGCGGCCCCAAAAGACGCTTGACCGTGACGAATAAGATAAATCGATGCCACTAGTGGGCCTCCGCAGTTTTTTGATGAGAAAAGCGTATGCGCTTTGGATAAGGAAAAAAGTCTTCCACGTGTCCAGACTCTATCCGTGCCTGCAACCCCGTCCAAAAATCAGCGTCATAGATATCACTGTGCAGTGCATCAAAAGCCTTTCTTGCTCGCTGATTGCCTGAGAAGAACAGCTTGAACTCCTCGGGAAACACATCGTTAGGTCCAACCGAATACCAGGGCTGACCCGACATCTCCTCGAATTCATCCCGAGGCGGAGGGATCCGCCGGAACTTGCATTCGAGAAGTGGCTGGATCTCATCATAGTCGTAAAACACCACACGCCCGTGGCGCGTAACGCCGAAATTCTTGAGCAACATATCCCCGGGAAAAATATTGGCCGCCGCCAGCTCTTTGATTGCCTTGCCATAGTCATCCATGACTGCTTCCACCTCCTCGTCTGTGGCCTCTTGAAGATAGAGATTGAGCGGCGTCATGCGGCGCTCAACATAGCAATGCTTGATAATGAGCGCTGTGCCGCTAGTATGAATCTGGGACGGGCAGGTATTCAATAACTCAGCCATCAGCTCTTCGGAGAACCGAGCACGATCAAATACAAGATTGGAAAATTCTTGGGTATCGGCCATCCGCCCGGCCCGATCCCAACGCTTTACCAAGTCATATTTGCTCTTCACCGCCTCGTGGGTCATGTCCTTTGGAGGAGTAAAGCGATCTTTAATAATCTTGAATACGAACTCGTATGAAGGAAGCGTAAACACCGTCATCACCATCCCTTTAATCCCGGGCGCGACAATAAATTCGTCCTCGGTGGCCCGCATGTGGCGATAAGCCGTGCGGTAGTAGAAGGTTTTCCCGTGCCGGTGATGACCAATGGCGCTATATATTTCCGAGGTGTCTTTCTTGGGCATCAACTGCTGTAGGAACAGTACATATTGGGAGGGTATCGAGGCATCAACCATGAAGTATGTTCGAGTGAAGCTAAATAACAGGCTGACCCGATCGGAGCCGAAAAGGATAGCGTCGATATATACCGCTGGCGAATCGTCGTCATTATTGTGCAGTAAGGGCAACACGATCGGCATTTGATTCCGCCCTGAAACAATCCGCCCCACGATGTACACCGCCTTGTTTCGATAGAAATGGTGTTCCAGCACCTGAATTTCGAGAGATGGATTGGCCAGATCAAGATCGTTGCCCAACTGCTTTTCCACCGCCGCTACGATACTGGCTACATCACGGGCTTTGTCTTCATAGGGAATAGAAAGCTGGTAATGGGTAAGCAGATCCTCTAAGGCTCCAGCCAAGCCGCGCCTGCGAGTGAACCGCATAACGACCTTGCTAACGTCAACCGGAGGCATATCTCCTTGAGGTGAAAAAACGAAAGCGTGCTCGTCTCGAATGCGTCGATGACTGAATACCGCGTTGTAAATCGAATTGTAGAAGGTCTCGGCAATTTCAAAATTGGTCATGCCACGAACCAGATCAGCGTATATCGCACGGGTCTGGGTCCAGAAATCGAAGTTTGTTAATTCGTCTCCTGCAATATAGGTCGCGAACTCAAGGGTCTCGAGCACCTTCTCCTTGTAAAGCGCAATACGACGGGTCGAAGCCGCATGCATAAGCTGCCACTCGGCATTTTCAAAACGCGTGCGAGCAGCGAGCGTAATGTTTTCAAACTCGGCAAAGTAGGCTGCGAAGCCATTTAAAATAGTTCTGGCGAGTCGCGTCTGCTTATCCACTACTCTCACTCATGCTCGCGTGCTCAGCGAGTATCCAAGTTGGACGGAGAGCAAGTTTATCCCACGCCGGCCGCGGTTGATATCGAGCAAAAAAAACCCGCCACGTGGCGGGTCTTTTGCAGATCCAGAGGTGGTTATGCGGCGTAGGCCTTGGCCGCATATTGAGCGCGATGGTAGGTCGCATCCCCGAAACTTGTAATGATCATCATCAGCCGCTTGGCGTAGTGACCAATATCGAGCTCGTCGGTAATACCCATGCCACCGTGCATCTGGATCGCCTCACCGTAAACCTGCTTACCATTTCGATCGATCAACACTTTCAGGGCATTGATCGTCAGATCGGCACTGGCGGGATCCTCCTTGAACTCGCAGACGGCTTTGAACAGCAGCGACTTGGCCTGTTCGTAGGCAATCATGGTATCTACCATGCGATGCTGCAACGACTGGAACGAACCAATCGCCGTACCGAATTGCTCACGGGTCTTGGTGTACTCGAGAGTTTTGGCGTTGAGAGTGCCCATACAGCCCACCGCTTCAGCGCAAAGTGCGATGATCGCCTCTCGAACAAGAGACTCAACCGTCTCCATGGCGCCACCCTCGGTACCTAGCCGCATATCAGCCAACACCTTAACGTTATCAAACCGAATGTTTGCACAGCGCTGTCCGTCCATCATGGGCACTTCAATACGCGAGACACCCTCGGCGTCAGCATCCACGACAAACAAGGAAAGTCCTTCACGATCGTTCTGGGGTCCCGAGGTTCTGGCCAACACCGCGATCTTGTTGGCGTTCATGCCATTGAATACCACAGTTTTTTCGCCGTTGATGGTGTAGCTATCTCCCTCGGCGGTCGCAGTGGTAAGACAGTCTGCCATTTCAAAACGGCTCTGACGCTCAAGGTAAGCAAAAGCACCCAAAACGCTGCCATCAATAATGCCGGGAATAAGCGCACTGCGCTGGCCTTCGTTACCTGCGCGCTTTAACAGCCCGCCCAGCAATACCACCGTTGGAAAATAGGGCTCAACTATCAGGCCTTTCCCGATCTCCTCCATGATCACCATGGTGTCGACGATATTGCCGCCAAAACCACCGTCCTCCTCGGAGAAGGGAATGGAGAGCCAGCCAAGCTCGGCAAACGTTGACCAGGCCTTGTCGCTCATACCACTGTCAGAGGCGGCGATTGCCCGCCGGGTATCCCAGTCGTAATCATCCTGAACAAAACGGGCGATGGAATCCCGAATCATCTGCTGTTCTTCTGTGAGATCAAAATTCATGATGTTTTGTCCTGTCTCTTACTCTAGGCCAAGCACGTACTTGGCAATAATGTTTCGCTGAACCTCATTCGAACCGCCGTAGATGGTGGATGCACGCCCATACATGTAGGACACCCGTGCCTCCGGACCAAAGCTGTGGCCAAGGTCTTCTTCACTCATATATTTTGGCAACACACCTTGATAGTAGGCAGCCAATTCCATTCGCAACTCCTGAGTTGCCTGCTGAAGCTCGGTGCCTTTGATCTTCAATAGGGATGATTCAGGCCCCGGAAAGCCACCTGCGGCCATGGCGGCAATAGTCCGTAGATCGGTGAACTCCAGCGCCATGATCTCAATTTCCAGATCGGCAATACGAGCCTGAAAACCCGGATCCTCGATCAGGGGTCTGCCCCCATTGATCTCCTTGGCCGCGGCTTCCTTGATCAACCGAATATTGCGCTTAGACTGTGCGACGTCGGCAATACCCGTCCGCTCATGGGCGAGAAGGGCTTTTGCCACTGTCCAGCCCTTATTGACCTCGCCGACAACATTCTCAACGGGAACACGGACGTTGTTGAACTCAACTTCATTGAGGTTGTGCTCATTATCGATACCGATGATGGGGTTCACCTTGATTCCCTCGGACTTCATGTCGACCAAGATAAAGGTGATGCCTTCCTGCTTCTTTCCTTCATTACTGGTTCGCACCAGAACAAAAATCCAATCCGCATACTGAGCATAGGAGGTCCAGATTTTTGCACCGTTTATGACATAGTGGTCTCCGTCCAACTCGGCCTTGGTCTTGAGTGATGCAAGATCGGAACCCGCGCCGGGCTCGGAGTAACCCTGACACCACCATACCTCGCTATTGAGAATGCCAGGCAGAAATTTCTCTTTTGCTCCGGCGTGCCGAACTGATAAATCATCGGCCCAACCATGCCTATTCCAAAAGGAATAACGCCCGGAATCCCTCGAGCAGACCGCTCTGATTCGTAAATATATTTTTGTGTAGGCGTCCAGCCTGTACCGCCGTACTCGACCGGCCAGTTGGCGGCGATCCATCCCTTTTTGAAGAGACGCTGCTGCCAGTCAACGATAGCTTCCTTAAAATCCTCTGACTTAAGGCGTGACACCAGCTCGTCATCGAACTGCTCATCGAAAAATGTTCGCACCTCGTCACGAAACGCCAAATCTTCTTGTGCAAAAGAAATATCCATATCAACCTCGATTTATCTGGGGCGGCTACGCAGCGCGGACGCCGCTTTTGAACCTGGAGTATGTTTTTCTACGCTACGGAATGTAGGGAAGTTGGCGGCGGTTTGCAAGTCTCTTTTAGGGCCTAAGCAGCAAGCAGTGCCCTTAGGGGCGAAAACGACCCCGAAACAGGCCGGATACCCCGTAATACGTCGATGAGGGATCAGTAAAGCAGGGAAAAAAGCTTTCGCTGATATTCAGCAGACACCGGATCGCCCTTGCCAATCGTGGCCAGCATATCCAAGTAGAGCCGCTTGGCTTCGCCGTTATTCCAGTCACGGTCGGCTTTCAGTATCACCAGCAGGTGTTCCAGGGCTTCCCGGTACTGGCCGTGGGTGCCCAGCTGCACCGCAAGCTTTGAACGGACCTCATGGCTATCAGGATTAGATGCCAGCTCAGCTTCAAGCGCCTCTACTTCGGGGGAGCGCGCAGCTTCACGCTTCAACTCAATCTGTGCCATCAGTTGCTCATAGAGTGCGTCCTGATCGACCATCCGGATCTCGCCCAGAACCGCCTCAGCGTCATCGAGACGATTGGCCTCTATCAAGGCGCCGGCATAGGCAAGGGTCACTTCGGTAAGTTTGTTCGACTCCTCCCACACGCCTCGCAGCAAATTCACCGCACCGTTGGCGTCGTCGTTATCGAGCATCTCGGTAGCCTCAGCGATCTTGGCATCCCAAGGTGAGGGTAAATGCTTTTGAAGCACCTCTCTTATGGCAGATTCGGGTTGAGCACCCGCGAAACCATCGATAGGCTGCCCGTCTTTGATCACCATCACCGTGGGCAGGCTGCGGACGCCAAGTTGCGACGCCAGCATTTGCTGTTCATCGGCGTTGACCTTGGCCAATAAAAAGGCGCCCCCATACTCGTGAGCCAGTTTTTCCAACAACGGCATCAATTGCTTGCAGGGCTCACACCACTCTGCCCAAAAATCCACAACAACGGGCCGATTGAAGGACTCGTCAATCAGCAGCTGCTGAGCATTCGCCTCGGTAATCTCAACAATGTTAACCGGCGCATCCATGTCTAACCCTCTCTAAAGCCAAGGACATCCTGCATGTCATAACGTCCGGGGGCTTTGCCTGCGAGCCACTGGGCCGCGCGCACAGCGCCTCGAGCGAATGCCATTCTTGAACTGGCCTTGTGACTTATTTCTAGGCGCTCGCCTTCGGCAGCAAAAATCACCGTGTGATCCCCGACAACGTCGCCCGCGCGAATCGTGGCGAAGCCTATGGTAGATCGATCACGGGCTCCTGTTTGCCCTTCACGCCCGTAGACTGCGACCTCCTCAAGATTCCGGTCGAGGGCCGTTGCAACAACCTCCCCCATACTGAGCGCAGTACCCGAGGGTGCATCCACCTTGTGTCGATGATGCGCCTCGACAACCTCTATATCGACCTCATCGCCCAACACCGTTGCGGCCTGTTCCAACAATTTGAACGCCAGGTTTACACCGGTGGAAAAATTTGACGCTCGACAAAGGGCAATAGTGTCTGCAGCCGACTTAAGCTGGTCTCCCTGAGCAGCCGTTAGTCCCGTTGTCCCGACAACCATGGCCACGCCATGTTCGACGCAGACAAGAGCATTGGCCACAGTCGCTTCAGGCTGGGTGAAGTCGATCAACACATCGAGATCGGCAATCACCGCAGCCAGGTTATCGACCACGTGAGTGCCCGACGGTGATCTGCCAATCAGTTCTCCTGTATCAGCACCCACCAGAGAACTACCAGACCGCTCAATCGCAGCGACTAATGAGACATCAGACGGGCTGTCTGCAATGGCCTCAATAAGCATTTTGCCCATGCGGCCTGCCGCACCGGTAATCCCCAGTCGTACACTCACGACTTGGTCATCCCGTCAAAGAATGACTTCACTCCCTCGAACCAGCTTGACTGCCGCGGAGACTGGGAATCCCCACCTTCGCTGAGAGTGTTTCTAAATTCCTCCAGCAACTGTTTTTGTTGGGCGCTCAAATTAACCGGCGTCTCAACCACAGCGCGACACATCAAATCCCCTACCGGGCCGCCCCGCACCGGCTGCACCCCTTTACCACGTAATCGGAACATCTTCCCGGTCTGGGTCTCAGCCGGAATTTTTAATTTCACCTTGCCATCTAGAGTAGGCACCTCGAGTTCACCACCGAGGGCCGCATCGACAAAGTTAATCGGCACCTCACAATACAGGTGGCGGCCATCGCGCTCGAAAAGCGTGTGCTGACGTACAGCTATTTGCACAAACAGGTCGCCATTGGGACCACCAGAAGGCCCTGCCTCGCCCTCGCCGCTCAATCGAATGCGATCTCCGGTATCGACCCCCGGTGGAACTTTCACCGACAGAGTCTTGGTCTTTTCAACGAGGCCCTGCCCGCGACATTCGCGGCATGGATCCGAAATGGTCTTGCCAAGACCTCGGCACGTAGGACAGGTTTGCTGCACCTGAAAGAAGCCCTGCTGCATGCGAACCTGACCCGCACCACCACAGGCTCCACAGGTAACGGGACTGGTACCCGGCTTGGCACCGCTACCATCACAGGTGTCGCAGTGTTGCAGGGTTGGCACCCGAATTTCCTTGGTCGCGCCACGCACCGCTTCCTCGAGCGACACTTCCATGGTGTAGCGCAAATCAGAGCCGCGTTGAGGGCCCTGTTGACGGCCACGGCCGCCGCCGAATATATCCCCGAAGACATCGCCAAAAATATCGCTGAAACTGCCACCGCCCTGAAAGCCGCCCCCCATCTGTGAGTCGACGCCCGCATGACCAAACTGATCGTAGGCCGACCGCTTCTCCGCGTTCATCAAGACGTCATAGGCTTCGGTTGCCTCTTTAAACTTGGCATCCGCATCGGCGTCATCAGGATTACGATCCGGGTGGTACTTCATCGCGATACGCCGATATGCCTTTTTGATATCGGCCTCCGACGTTGATCGCTCGACTCCGAGCACCTCGTAGTAATCGCGCTTGGACATGGTTCTCCAGCCTGTTTGGGACGAAAGACGTCCTTAAAAAAGTACGCGGGCCTTTTGAGCCCGCGCTGAACTTAACACGTTACACCCGGACCCGGGTGGTGAATAAGTGGTCCACGGGATTCCCATGGACCTCACTATTACGGCTTCGCGTCGTCTTTAACTTCCTCGAACTCCGCATCTACCACATCTCCATCGTCGGCCTCTGCCTGGGCATCTGCAGCAGCCCCCGCCGCATCTGCGCCCGCCGCTTCCTGAGCCGCGTACATCTTTTGCGCCACGGGGCCAGTAGCCTCGGTGATTTTCGCAGTGGCCGCCTCAATGGCCTCCTTGTCCTCACCTTTCATGGCTTCCTCCGCCTCGCTGATGGCCGCCTCAATAGCTGCACGCTCATCGACAGTGGAGTGCTCGCCAGCCTCTTCTAGGGTTTTCTTCGCGGCATGGATCATCCCGTCACACGTGTTGCGCACGGTAATCAGCTCTTCGAACTTCTTGTCCGCCTCAGCATTTGCCTCGGCATCCCGGACCATGTTGTCGATCTCATCCTCAGACAAACCACCGGAAGCGGTGATACGAATCGACTGCTCCTTGCCGGTGGCTTTGTCCTTGGCTGACACATTCAAGATACCGTTGGCATCCAGGTCGAAGGTCACCTCGACCTGAGGCACGCCTCGAGGTGCGGGCGGAATATCCGCCAGATCGAACCGACCCAACGACTTGTTCTGTCCCGCCTGCTTACGCTCTCCTTGTACCACGTGAATGGTCACCGCAGTCTGGTTATCTTCTGCCGTCGAAAACACCTGCGATTTCTTGGTTGGAATCGTCGTGTTCTTCTCGATCAGTGGTGTGGCAACACCACCCATCGTTTCGATACCCAAAGTCAACGGCGTGACATCGAGGAGCAGTACGTCTTTAACGTCGCCAGAGAGTACAGCACCCTGAATGGAGGCACCCATTGCAACCGCCTCATCCGGGTTCACGTCCTTGCGCGGCTCCTTGCCGAAAAAGTCAGCAACCGCCTGCTGAACCAAGGGCATCCGAGTTTGCCCGCCCACCAAAATCACATCCTGGATTTCAGACGGTGACAATCCTGAGTCTGCCAGCGCGGTCTTGACCGGCTCAAGAGATCGCTTCACCAGATCTTCCACCAAAGACTCCAGCTTGGAGCGAGATAACTTAACGACCAAGTGTTTCGGACCCGTCGCGTCTGCAGTAATGTAAGGCAGATTAACCTCTGTCTGTTGAGAGCTTGAAAGTTCGATTTTGGCTTTCTCAGCCGCCTCTTTCAGTCGCTGCAGTGCCAGAGGGTCGTTGTGCAGGTCAATGCCATTTTCTTTCTTGAATTCATCGGCCAGATACTCAATCAGACGCAGATCGAAATCTTCTCCACCGAGGAACGTATCCCCGTTAGTCGCGAGTACTTCAAACTGATGCTCTCCGTCGACTTCGGCAATCTCAATGACCGAAATATCGAAGGTGCCGCCACCGAGGTCGTAAACCGCAACGGTGCGATCGCCCTGCGCCTTGTCCATTCCGTAGGCAAGCGCAGCCGCCGTCGGCTCGTTGATGATTCGCTTGACCTCGAGGCCTGCGATCTTGCCAGCATCCTTGGTCGCCTGGCGCTGTGAATCATTGAAGTAAGCAGGCACTGTAATCACTGCTTCGGTGACAGGCTCGCCCAAGAACTCTTCTGCCGTTTTCTTCATCTTGCGAAGCACTTCTGCAGAAACCTGAGGGGGTGCCATCGAGTTGTCTTTTACCTCGACCCAAGCGTCACCATTGTCTGCCTTAACGATGCTGTAAGGCACCATCTTAATGTCCTTCTGCACCACGTCATCATCGAACCGGCGACCAATTAATCGCTTCACCGCAAATAGGGTGTTGGTTGGGTTGGTTACCGCCTGACGCTTAGCGGATTGACCCACCAGAACCTCACCATCGTCGGTGTAAGCAACGATAGACGGCGTCGTGCGTCCACCTTCCGAGTTTTCAATGACCCGAGCTTTTCCACCCTCGAGTACCGAGACACAGGAATTAGTTGTTCCCAAGTCGATTCCAATAATCTTACCCATGATGTTCTCCTTTCACCGGCGTCCTGGCCTGGTGTATGTAATTGATTCCTTAGATGGGGTTTTCAAAACCTATTTCAAGGTTTTTTGTAGGGTTTTTACTCTGCTGCCTTGCTCACCATTACCATCGCCGGGCGCACCAATCGGCCGTTCAAGGTATACCCCTTCTGCATCACCGCGATGACCGTATTGGGTTCCACATCGGGGTTCTCCACCATGCTCATCGCTTGGGCAAGCTGCGGGTCAAACGGCTCCCCCTGAGGGTCCACAATTTCAACGCCAGTCTTTTTCAAAGCGTCCATAAAGCTTTTTAAGGTCAGCTCGAGGCCCTCGCTAATAGATGCCTCAGCACCACTATCCGTGGCTGCCGACAGGGCACGCTCCATGTTGTCCACCACGGGTAGCAGCTCTCCAACAAAGCGGTCGAGAGCAAATTTCCGCGCTTTGTCTATCTCCTGCTCGGCGCGGCGCTGAACGTTGGCGGCGTCCGCCTGAGCTCTGAGGGCGGAATCCTGTGCGTCCGCAAGGTCGGCTTCCAGTTTGGCCACCATTTCCTCAAGGCTCAGCTCCTCCGTCGGAGACTCAGCCTCCGCGGCACTGGCTTCGCCGATGTCGGCCTCAGCGCCAGCAGCAGTTTCAAGCTCCTCGCTCTCACGTTCTTCATTGTTTTCTGGCGTTGGATCGGCCATCCCGTCATCCTCATCGGTAGCAATAAAAACAGACCGGTCAGCACGAGTGAGCTGCCAAGTCGGGCCTTTGACGGGGAATTGGGGTCTGGAAAGGTATTTTTCAACCCGATCGGGAGATAAAGCGGTGTTTTAGCGAGAGAGTGCCGCGCTCAACATACGGGCAGTGACATCGACCATGGGTATGACTCGTTCATAAGCCATGCGTGTGGGCCCAATAACCCCCAAAACTCCCAGGGTGCGACTTCCTTGGGCGTAAGGGGCAGTGACGACGGAGTAGTCACCAAAGACGTCATAGCCCGCCTCCTCTCCAATGAAAATTTGCACGCCCTGAGCCCGATAGGATCGCTCCAAAAGCTCCAATAAATCGCGCTTTCGTTCGAAGGCATCGAACAGTTCCCGCAATTTGCTCATATCCTCCGGACCAGCCTGACCAAGAAGGAAATTTTCCCCAGCGACCACGTACTCTTCGCTGTCACCCTCCTCTTCGAGCGCTCGATTGGCCAAATCAAGGGCAGCCGCCATGTATTCGTCGATACGTGCCCTGGCCTCCGCCATTTCCTGCACCAATCGCGCTTTTACTTCGCCGAGATCCGCACCCGCGTAACGCTGGTTGATCAGCTCAGCTGCGGCTTTTAGCTGTGCCTCGGTTAAGGGGCGCGGGAGTTCTATGACCCGGTTTTGTACCTCGCGCTCGTTAACCACAAGGATCACCAAGACGCGATTCTCTGAGAGAGGCAGAAACTCGACCTGTCGTAGCTGGTTGAGCGTCGGACGAGGCACAGTGACAATGCCGGCTTGGGAGGTAATTTGAGCGAGCAGGGAGGAGGCCGAGTGCACCAAATCCTTGGCACTGCGATTCGGATTCAACTCCTCCTTGAGTGCCAGTACCGCCTGCTCCTCAATGGGCTGAACCTGCAGCAGGGAATCCACAAAGAACCGATAGCCTTGCGCCGTGGGGATGCGGCCCGCAGAGGTGTGTGGGGACTCCAGAAACCCGCGGTCTTCTAGGTCGGCCATGATATTGCGGATAGTAGCCGGGCTAACTGTCAGCTCGGTCTGAGCATGCAGAGTTTTTGATCCAACGGGGTGCCCATCCCGAATGTGCATCTCCACGAGGGTTCTCAGGAGATCTGTGGCACGAGTTGAGAGCTTGTCGTTGGTCATAGCGGCCCTGCGAGTATCTGTCCCCCATTATTACCACAGGCTGCAGAGTGGACAAAGAACTGCTTAAGATCTTTCCCCGACCCGATAGGGTACGCTATAAAACAGCAAAGTCTTGGGAAGGCGCATGCTCAAACAAATCGTTATTCGCGATTACGCCATTGTTGAGTCCCTCGACCTCGATCTGGAGGCCGGGATGACTGCTATTACGGGGGAAACAGGGGCTGGCAAGTCGATCATGCTGGACGCCCTCGGACTCTGCGTTGGGGACCGTGCTGACGCCCGAGCAGTTCGGCCGGGGGCAAAACGCGCGGACATCAGCGCCCACTTTGATCTTGAACAAATCCCGGACGCACAAGCATGGCTCGAACAACGAGAGCTCGAGGCGGGCAGCACCGATTGCTTGCTGCGCCGAGTGGTCGGATCTGATGGTCGATCGAAAGCTTTCATTAATGGCACTCCAGCAACCTTGGCAGACTGTGCGCAACTGGGTGAACTGCTCGTGGATATTCATTCACAGCACGCCCACCAGTCACTGTTGCGCGGAGACAGCCAGCGAGCGCTCCTAGACGACTACGCCGGGGCAACGGGCCTTTCTGCTCAGGTTGCGGGGCATGCTCGCGAATACCTAGACCTCAGCGCCAAACTTGATCGCCTGAAAAATCGCAGTACCGAAGACAACGCCAAGCGAGAGCTCCTGCTGTATCAGGTGGGCGAGTTGGAGGAGCTGAATTTGGGTGAGACCGAGCTCCTTGAACTGGAGGCCGATCAGCGCCAGTTGAGTAATGCAGGCTTCTTATTAGAAAGTGCGGGAGCATGTGCCGAGGGCTCCGAGTCTTTGGGTGAGCAACTCACCAAGCTCAAACAGTTCATGAGTGATGATCGTCACGAGGGAGAGCAGGTGAGTAATATCCGTGACATGCTCTCTAGTGCGGAGATTCAGTTGAATGAGGCAAAACTCGAGCTCGAACGGTATACCGACAAGCTGGAGCTCGATCCCGGTCGCCTGAGCGAGGTAAATAGTCGCCTCGACCATATTTATGACCTCGCCCGTAAGCACCGGGTTATGCCGGAGCAGCTTCACGGTCTTTTATCGCGCCTGACTGCCGAGCTGGATGAGCTTCAGGCAGATGATGATCAGCTGGAGACACTCCAGACAGCCATTGCCGATGAACTAGCGGCCTACCGTAAGACCAGCAAAAAACTGTCCTCAGTACGTAATAAGGCGGCCACTACACTCGCTGAGCGCGTGATGGCGACTCTTGACGCACTCGCCATGGAACGCTGTCAGTTTGTCATTGATCTGGACGCGAGGGGATGTGAAGTCCACCCGGGAGGCGCCGAATCGGTTC
>Ga0181592_10003535_pt1 | contig 12953 bp, 11 predicted proteins | sample 071ome_20_FD_133755 | JGI IMG/M metagenome (GOLD analysis project Ga0181592, IMG submission 133755) | Coastal salt marsh microbial communities from the Groves Creek Marsh, Skidaway Island, Georgia - 071412BT metaG (megahit assembly) | ecosystem: Environmental > Aquatic > Marine > Intertidal...
AAACAACTGGAGAAACTATTATTACATTCAATGAGTTTATACCATATTTAATTCCTGCAGGAACTCAAGTAGAACTGAAAAGAATTTCTAGAATTTTAACAAGTTCACACTCATTTGAATACGTTGGTTCTGGTACAAGTATAAATACAGTAACACCTTTACAAGGTGCTCGACCAATTAAAGAGAATGAAATTGTACAACTTGAAGGAGCACAAGTTCCTTTTACTAGTACTGACCAAAAAGGTAATTTTGATATTGGGGAAGGTTTCCAAATTAACCAACCAACTTCTACAATTAGAGGAAGAGCATTTAGTAAAGCTATCCAAGCAGAATTGACACCCTTAATACTAGCATTAGGAAGATAAAATGGCAGTAGCACCACTTAATAAATTCATTAATATTTCTGTTCCAGTTGCTCCTGGTGAACAGGTAGTATATACAACACCAACAGGAGTCTCTTCTATTGTTTTGTTTGCTCAGGTTGCTAACGTTGCAAAGGGGGAACAATATCCTGAAGTGACTTGTTTAAAAAGAAGGAAGTCTAGATTAGGAAATTCTAGTGATATTAGAATAGTAAAAGGTGCTAGAGTGTATCCTAACGACACTCTAGTAATTATTGATGGTAGATATGTTTTAGAGAAAAGTGCTTTAGTTTCCGACTCATTAGTTGTTCATGGACCATTGAATAATGTTGGAATTAGAACTATTACGGATTGTGATTATGATACTTTTACGGGAATAACTACAGTAACTACAACAGCAGACCATGATTTTGTTGTTGGTGATGAAATTACTATGGCAGGTCTTGCATTTACATGTTTTCCTGGAAGTGGAATCACTACTAGCATTTTCCCTTCACCACAAATTACATTTACTGTTACTGATGTTCCTCTTAGTAATGTATTTGTAACTAATGCTGGTGTTGGAGCTGGTATTACTCATTTTTATCAACCAAATACAGGATTAGTTGCTCCTGTAGAATTAGAATTTAGCTGCAGTATCTTAGAGAACAGTATCGTATGAGCCTACAGCACATCACCGGTAGAAAAAGAATACCTAATTTTGCTGGTCTTACTACTAATAGAGACCTTCAATTACGCATTGAAGAAGCAGAACCCAATTTAGGTTTTCCTACAGAAAAAACTTTACCACTTAAAAGTGAATACTATCAGTTAGTAACTTATGAAGGCGGTGATGTTGGCGAAAGATATTGGCAGACAGCTCCAGGAACTGCGGTAACTGGCATAAGTCTTTTTGATGAAGGTTTTATTGTAGGTACTGGTAGTAGTATTACCAACCTCAATTTTTCTGGAGTTGCTATCGCAGCTACTGCGACCAACTTTGATTCTATTGGATACATTACAGTTACTCCACCAGGAAACAACACTGAGATATTATTCAAAGAAAATGATGATTTTTCAACATCTTCTGCTTTTACCTTTAATAAATTTACTGATAGCTTTAGAGTTGGTGTTGGAGGATCAGTAATAACAGCTTTAGGTGATGGTAGAGTTGGAATTAGATCCGCATCTCCAGAAAGACAATTAGATATTATTGGAGATCTAAAATTAACAGGAAGACTTTATGATACTTTAAATAGACCTGGAGATAATACTGATATTATAACAAGAGTTAATGCTGGTGGTACAGATGGAATAGAGTGGATCTCTAGAACATCCTTTTTATCCGGAGCAGCAGGAACAACAGGTAGTATTCAGTTTCAAGGAGACACTGGTCTTCTTGATGGTGTTGTAGACTTTATTTATGATAAGTCTAACGAATTTGTAGGTATTGGAACCACAATACCAAGAGCACGTTTAGATATACTATCTCCAAAAGGTACAGTTTTAATTGGTCCACTATTAAGATCTACTACATCTAGTAAAGATAATGGATTACAATTCATTAATGCTGTAGGATCATACAGCAATATAGATTCTGCAGTCTATACTGAAGGTCGAGGAAGATTTATAAATTTAGGAATAAATGCAAGTCAGGTAGGAATTAGAACAAATTCTAGAGTTGGTGGTATTTTAAGAATTGATACACGACTTCCTTCAGATCCAGATGTATCACCATTTCCGCTTTTTGGCAATACTAATTCTTTTGTAATAAAAGCAGTTTCTATTGGGGACGGAGATTCCAGTGAAGAATATAATGCCTTAGTAACAAATCTTGAGACAGGAAATACATACTTATCACCAGAAAAAGGTGCTGTTGCTATTGGAACAGAAACCATAAGCAAAAGATTGAATGTTTTTGGATATGGACTTTCTAATGGAATTAGAATCGGGGACATGCAGTTGTCCACCTTTGAACCTCCTTCACCTATTCCTAGTAATAATAATTTCAGAGGAAGTCCAACATTTAGAAATTTAAATATTGACGCAAAAACAAATCTGAGAGTAATTCCAAATGGAAATCAAACTGGTCAACTTGAAGTTTTTGCCAAGGATTATTTTGCAGATCCTACCGCTTGGGACAATTTTAGAATTTTTCCAACTTCAACTTATATAAGACTTGATACATCTTCTGCTTCCTCAGGAACTCCAAAATCAATTTCTATTGAGACTAATGTAAGTGAAAACGGAGCATCTAGAGCGAATCCAAATCAATTATATTTGGATATTACTGGAAATGTTGGAATTAATACTGGCAGTACAACATATGCATTGGAAGTTGCAGGAGACATAAGATTATGGGAAGCTTTAAGGGACAATTCAGGAGACGGAGGTGGACGTGATTTCGTTTTACAGTCAACTGGAGGAACATCTCCTAGAATTAAATGGACAAGTTTACTATCTCTGACTGTAGGAACTGCACAACAAGCAAATACTATTAGAACAGTTGGAGTAACTACTGACAAAAGTTTTTATCTTACATTTGTTGATGATCCAAATACAACTTCTGCTCAATATGAAGGGTTATATACTTTCGAAGACTTTACTATAAATCCAGGGGATTCTGATTTAGGATCAAAACTTACTTTTGTAGGAAAAAGTATAATAGGAAATCGTGCAAAAATTTCTACAATAAATAACATTGCAGATCCAACAAGAAATTTAGGATTAAATGCTTTTAGGCCTCTTAATATAGTAGATGAAGATGCCACTATTAAAATCGCAAGATTGACCGATAATACTGCTAGAGACGCAGCTGTAGATCTTCAAGTTTGGAATAGTGCTGGAGATACAAATGTAGCTGCTTGGGACATATATGGTGGTTGGTTTGGATTTGGATCTAGAAACTTATCTGCTGGACAATCAAGAACTGGATTTTTTATTTCGACGGAAGGAAATTTCTTAATAGGAAGTGAAGAGACCCTAGCGGAAATTAACGCCGGAACCATAATACGTAATGGTAGATCAAATATTCTTCAAGTTATTGGCAATAGTTATATTGATGGTAAGGTTGGAATTGGAACTTCTTCTCAAGAATATAGCCTTGAAGTTATTGGAGATGCTTTGATATCTGGAGGAATTGGTGACAATAACGGATCATTTGGAGGCAATGCCCAAATTATTACTTCTCAAGCAAACCCATCATCTCCTTCTGGAAGAGGATTCATATGGAAAAATCTCACAGACACTACAGTAGGAAGGGCAACTTCATTAGCAAATGCTAGAAATTTTTCTATCTCAGGAGATGGAACTTCACCTGATGTTTCCTTTGATGGAACTGATGATGTAGACTTAGTTCTTACTCTTAGCGATGTAGATAGTTTAGTACCAGGAGATTATGGTAGTAATAGTGAGACTCTTGAGGTTAGTGTAGATTCTAAGGGAAGAGTAACTGCAATACAAGCAGTAACTATTGATTTTGGAACTGCTACAGTAGAGAATGCTAATAAGATAAAAACCGAATCTTCTACTGGAGTAGGAACTCACTATTTTACTTTTGTTGACAGCGATAATCCTTCTGGAGACTTTGAATCTGTTTTTACTGATAATGTTTTACAATACTACCCAAATATAAACACTATAAAATTAGAAAATAATCTTGCAACCGATACAAATAGCGCTGCGATATGGATAAATTCTTCTTCAGGATCACTGCTATTTGATGACGGAGCAAATAAAAGAATTTCTTATAATGAAGGATTGGAAGACTTTGCTATTAGAGCAGGTTCTTATTATGACGGGGGAAATGAAAAATATATTAAGGGAATTTCAGATGGTGATAGTGGAGCATCAAAGATTTCTTTCAATCAAGATGGAGATAATTCTGAAATAGATATCAAAGCTGCAAAAACAGGATCTCCAGGTTCTAATGTAACATATACTACGGGAATAAAAATATCATCAGCAACTACTTCTATCACACCGATAGTAAATAATACTATAGATTTTGGAACTAACTCTAATAAGTGGAAGTCAATAACTGCTACTGAGTTTGTTGGTACGTTTATTGGAGTTGCTGATGACTCTGAGCAGATTTCAATAGGAGATACTTTTGTAGATGGAAAGGAGTATTTCTTATCTTTTACTGGAGATGATAATACTTCCCCCGATTTTGCCAGTTTGTTTACGGATTCTGATTTAAAAGTAGTACAAGGAACAGATACTTCTTCTAATGAAGTAATAGATCTTAAGGCGACCGGTAGCATAATTTCAGGATCAGGTAAAGGTGGACCCGGTTTAGCATATGACGATTCAGTTTCCGATGCTGCTATTGTATTCAATCATACTAGAGGAATACCAGATGTAAGTAATAACTCTGCTAGAATTAGTTTCAATTCCAAATCTACTTCTGCACCAGAAATTAAATTTGATTTAAATAAAGGAGGATCTGTTACTTCCGGATCGCCTGAAACACTGGATACTATACTTATTATAGATGAGACTGGAATTCTTCCAGGAATTTCAAGTACATATCATTTGGGTTCTAGTTCTCATCAATGGGATCAAATTTATGCAACAACATTCAATGGAAAATTTGTGGGTGTTGCTGATGTCGCACAAGCTCTTTGGATAGAGCAAACTCCAAGTACTACAGGAGATGTATTTTTAACTTTCCAACAAGCTCCTCAAAATTCGGTGGGTGCAGCAAATTCTGAAAGATTATTTACAACAGATAACTTAAAGTTTAATGTTACTCAAAATTTATTTACAACAGGAAATATTAATTCATCAAATATAAATGCAGGTATAACTACAGCATCTTCTTTGAAATCAACTAATGATACAACAGTAGGTAGAGACTTAGAAGTAACTAGAAATCTTACAGTTGATGGTAACTCCATACTAGGAACTTCTGGTGGTACGGATACCGTATCCTTTAATGGACTTTTAGCTACAAACATAATACCTAACACTGGGATTATTGATTTAGGTAGCGATGCTAATCCATTTAGAAAAGTTTACAGCCAAGAAATTATCGGTATATCATCTTTAACAGATAGAATTACTACCCGAAAGAGAGAAGAAGGCGGCGCTTTATTTTTAACTTTTACGGATAAGAATTCCACTACAGCAGTTGCTTCAAGTATATTTACAAACGATGGACTAAATTACACTCCAACTACAGATAGACTTGGATGTCCAAACATACTGGCAACAACACAACTTTTATGCAATGGAAATTCGCGATTTGGTAATAATATAAATGAAGATCTAACCACTTTTCAGTCAAAAATTGATAGTAGTATTATTCCCAATGGCGCAGATAAAGATCTTGGATCTGCAGCTGCTCCTTGGAGAAATATCTATGCTGATAGTATAGTTGGAACTGCCAATACCGTTAAGACAGTAGAAAAAGCAGCCGATACTACAGACCAATACATTACTTTTGTTGATGAGAATAATCCGGTGGCTGGAGGTCCTCAACCTGAGCAATTATTTACTAATGCAGCACTTGCGTATAATATAAACAATTCATTATTAAAGATACAAAATTTAGATTTAAGTTCTAATAAACTATCAAGGGCCAGACTTCAAAATTATTCTGAATATTCAGTTATTCCTGCAGGAACTATAGGAGCAAATTACAATATAGACTTAGATAATGGAAATTTCTTTGTGCTTAGATTGGGAGCTACAACAACAACATTTAGTATTTCTGGTGGTATTACTGGGAGTGATTCTGCACTGGCATTTACTGTATTGTTGAGAAATAATGCTGCGGGACAAGTGGTATCTTTTCCTGATGTGACCTTCCCTTCAGGTACTATTCCAACAAAAACTGATACTGCAGGTAGAGCTGATGTTTGGGTATTTATTTCTCCAGATGGAGGAACAAATTGGTATGGAAATATTACAATATTTGATCTTGCCTAATTTATAAATAATAAAAAAAATATAGTTATGGAAATTGCACATAGAGATTTTATAGGATTTTATAATAAAATATATGAAGACTACTTTTGCCAACATGTAATAGATGAATTTGAAAGAGTTCTAACTAAAGGTCATTGTGGAACTAGGCAGAATTCTGAAGGAGTTACTAAAACTAACAAAGAAGATTTGTTTTACTTTTTAAATTTTAAAAATCACGTTTTTTCAGATTTTAATGGGAAAAGTGTGAGTGATTTATTTTTTGCCGGACTTCAAAAATGTTTTGATGCTTATTCGAATGAATATGATATTATAAAATCACACACTATAACATGCAGTTCTGTAAAGATTCAAAAAACAAATCCGGGTGCAGGATATCATGTTTGGCATTGTGAGCAGGGAAATGGTTCTAATTCTTCTAGATGCTTGACTTATATTATATACTTAAATACTTTGGAAGACGACGCTGCCGGAGAAACTGAACTATTATATCAAAGAACAAGAATAAAAGCAGAAGAAAATAGTTGCATAATATTTCCAGCAGCATTTACACATGCTCATAGAGGAAATGTTGTTCATGGAAATAAACCAAAATATATAATAACAGGATGGTTTTACCTAGAGTAATCTAAAATGGCATTTGGAATTACGCAAAGAGCATTATTGGGAGGTCTTGGTCCTGGAGGATCAGTAACTTTTAATGCTCCCGGTACATTTAGAGCAGCAGATTTTTCTCCAAGAATTTCAATAGTTTCTGCCGAAGGAGTTGGAGCCGATGGTTCAATTGGAAATCCTGGAGTGGCAGGAACTGGAGGATTTGCTGGATTTCCTGGTAATGATGGAGACAATGGTCAGGGTGGGGAGGCTGGAAATGCTGGAACTGACGGAAATGTAGGTACGGGAGGAGACCCTGGAAATAATGTAGCACAAGCAGTTGGAGGAAATCCTAGAAATACTACTCCTTCCGGAGTTGCACTTCGTGCTGGAAACGGAAATCCTGGATTTGGCGGCGGCGGAGGAGGAGGAGGGGGAGGAAAATATCAAACTCAAGAACTTGCTAACACTGCTACTGCTGGAGGATCAGGTGGCAACGGTGGTTCAGGGGGCAATTCAGGAACATCTGGTAGTAGAGGCACAGCAGATGATGCAAACAGAGATGGTGGCGCTGGTGGACGCGGAAATACTGGTGGTTCAAATGCTGCAGTAAATGCTGATGGAAATCCTGGAGGAGATGCTGCTACAGGAACTGGGGGAGGTGCCGGAAATGATGGAAGTCCAGGAGATATAGGATCTCTAAATCCCGGAAGTAATGTTATTGCAGGTATTGCTGGCACACCAGGATTGCTTAGACCTGGAGATTATAGAGTGGGTGGAAGTTTTGGAAGTCCAGGAATTCCAGGAAATCAAGGACCTTCTGGACAGCAATCTTCCGTTTTTGGTAGATTTTTTCCTGGAGGACTCGGTGGACCTGGAGGAATTGCAAATCCTGGAGAAGATGGTACTGGCGGACCTGGTGGAGCTGCAGGAGCACCAGGAAATCCAGGAACTTTTGGAAACGGTGGAGATCCAGGAAATCCTGGATTTGCTGGTAACGTAGGAAGCACAACAGAAGGACAACCAGGAAATACTTCTACTTTTGGAGATGGAGTTGGTGGAAATGGTGGAAATGGTGGAGGTGGTGGAAATAGGGGACTGGCAACCGGCGGAACTTCAAGTGGAGGTGGTGGAGGAACCCCTGGTGGAAACGCAGGTACTGGTGCTACCAACAGTCGCACTGGCGGTGGTGGAGGATCTGGAGGAGGTCCTGGAGCAGGTGCAGGAGGTCCAGGGTCTCCAGGGAATACTAGCTTTACTCGTGGCGATGCAGACGCTGCTACTAACAACCAACAACCCGGAAGATCTTCAACGAACAGTCAAGGTGGAGGTGGCGGCGGCGGTGGTGGCGGCACTGGAGGAAGCCGAAGAACTGGATACAACCCTGCCACTGGTGGTGGCGGCGGTGGCGGCGGTGGTGGTGGTAGCGCCGGATCTGGTGGTGGTGGCGCTCTTGGAAACCCAGGCAGAGGCGGTACAGTTACTCTAGCAACACGGGGCCGCAGTGGAAACCCAAATCCTAATAGTGTTGCAGCTACTAAATTTCCCGAAATAAATTTAAGAGGGAATCCAAACATTCCATCTGGAGTATTAAACCCAGATATGCAAGGAGGGGTTGGTTCTCGTGGAAGAAATGGTTCAACAAATCCCCCAGAACCGGGAAGATCAGGAACCCCAACACTCGTTGAAGATATAGTTATAAATCCACTTACTACATATAATGTAGTAGTTCCAGATAATGGATTTGTAACCATATCTTGGAAACCACAATAATTTTTTTAATATAAAGTTATGGAAAGAGAAAAATCAAAATCAATAGAAAGCAAAATAAACAAGTTTTATGAAGAGAATGAGATTGCTCACCTCCTTAAAAGTAGAGATCGAGCAAGATCGCTAACTGTAGGAACTGCTTTTGGTGGAGTTGTTGAAGTTGGAATGAGGGGAGATTTTGCAAGTATGTATTGCACGCTTCAACCAGTTGAAGCTATTGAAATTATTCAACAATTAGCTGCAGCTACTGGAGTAGAAATTGCATTAAGACCAAAAAATGATTTTTCATCTTGGAGAGGTTGGGATGCAGACCCCAATCAAATAGATACTTATTGGGCTGGTGCTGCTAGATGGCAACTTAATGATGAAAATACCAATAGATCAAAGTTATTGGCAAAAGAAGAGGAAAAAAATTCTTTACCAGAATCAAAAGAAAAATTAACGGAAGAATCGACAGAAGAAATTAAAGATAATAATGAATCTAATGAAGGATAGTATAGATGAAAAAATATTATTTTGAAATAAATCCAAGAAAGAATATTATTTTAGATTCGCCAAAAGAATTAGATAGTACCTGGAAAAATATTTCGGGTATAGATAAACTGGAAGATAATTACCTTCAGGATCTTTCTTGGGGAGGATATCCTGAAGGTGGATTTTTAAGATTTTGTCAAGAAAACTATGAAAACTCAAAATCCTTTTCTTATGAAAAAGATGTACTTGTAAGAACTAAATTTTTTGTTAAAGATTTGGTTACTCTAAATAGAAAATCTTTTTTGTCAGAAAAAATAAGCATAAATGAAAATTATTCTATTAACTTAACCAATAACTTCAAAATTTCTCTTTTGATGAAATATAATGAGTGTTTATTTGATAAAAACTTAAAGTTTAAATGGAAATTTAATGAGGGATTCTTAGAGTATGATTCGGAAAAATTTATATCTTTATATAAAAAAATACAAAATCATATTGGATCTGTATTTGAAGAAGAGCAAAAAATTAATAGTATAATCGAAAATTGTTCAGATTTATATTCTTTATTGCGAATAAATACTGAAATTAAACTAGATTTAAACTTTACAATATGATATCAAAGTATTTAATTCCAAGTGATTTGAGGAACAACATATCTCCAATACAACCAATAGAAAAAATAAGAATTAATCAATATGGAACTGAATGGAAATTGCAAAAAGATTATTCAACAAACACATTTTATGAAATTGATAATTATTTTTCGGAAATAGAATTACAAAACATAATTAATCTTGGGAAAAAAATTGTATCTTCGGAAGCGAAAGTTGGTAATGAGAATAAAAATGCTGGAAAAGTTAATGAAGAAATAAGAGTATCAAATGTATCTTGGATACCTATTAATGATTTTACAAAATGGTTATATGAAAGTATAACAAGATTAGTAATTGATGTAAATGAATCTATCTACAATTTTGATTTAACTTATTTTGAGTCTATTCAGTTCTCCAGGTATGATTCAAGTTCTCAAGGAAATTATAAATCACATGTTGATGGAGGAATTATAAATTCTTTTGGAACGGATAGAAAGCTTTCAATGGTTTTGCAACTATCAGATCCCGAAGACTACACTGGAGGAGATTTAATTTTAAATAATGGAAATTCTCCAACAACAATAAAAAAAAGTAAAGGAAAAATCGTCTTTTTTCAATCAAATATGCTTCATGAAGTTACAAAAGTTACTTCAGGAACTAGATTTTCTTTGGTTTGTTGGTTCACTGGTCCAAGATTTAAATGACTATGTTTAATTATAAAAAAATAGATAATTTTTTAGAGAAAGATTTTTGTGATTTTATAATAGATTATTTTATTATAAAGACTAATTTTTCTATAGAATCTTCTAGTGATAAGAATGACTTATTAAAATATTTTCATTATTCAGATTTTTTGGTGGAAACTATTCTTCAAAATTCTATGATTTTTGTAAGGGAAATTGTTCAAGAAGATTTATATCCAAGTTATACGTATTCTGGGATATATACGGAAGGAGACAAATTAGATCCACACAAGAACAAAAAATCAGAAAAAATAGAAGGAATATTATTTTTTGGATCCGAATCAGGAAAACAAAAAATATATCTTTCTAATAAAGATGATTGTTCGGATAGTAATTGTTTTGAATTAAATGCCGGAGATCTTTTACTTTTTAATGGACATAAGTATTGGCATTGGTCAGATAATTTAGATATAAAATGGTCAATTTTTTCTTTTCTTTATTATACTGATGATGCAAATTCAATTTATGACGAAAGAGAGTACTTAGGTTTTCCCCAAAAATAAATAAAAGATATACCATAAATATTTCTAAAGAATAAAAAATAATGTCAGCATCTTTTTCTAAATTAAGTAGTTTTGTAGGAAAGAACTTTGAAACTTGGTCAGGAAATGTTTTTACTGGACCCTCAGTTACTCAGGTTGACTTGGATTTTAATGATAGATCTAATATAGTTAATGTATTTTCTCCTACAGCAGATATAACTTTAACAATAGAAAATTTTCCAGTTTTTTCTGGATTTAATAATAAAGTAATTACATACACTATTATAGTAAACCAAGGAACAACCCCAAGATCTCTAAACACTATTACTTTGCAAGGAACTAATGGAACTTCAAAATCTTGGGGAGCAGGAACACCAAATTCTATAATGTGGTTAGATGGAACAACTCCTTTAGGAAATGCTTCTTCTGTAGACTTTTTTAATATAATCTTAGTCAATAATAACTCAACTTTAGACGGTTCTTCTTTGGATCAATATGATATTTTCGCAAACCTTAACGGACCATACATGTAATGGGAAGAATATCCAAGGCATTCGAAAATCTGGGAGTAATTTTTCCTGATTTAGGTGCTCCAACACCTCCAGAACCTCCAACACCTCCAGAACCTCCAACACCTCCAGAACCTCCAACACCTTCAGAACCTCCAACTGGAGGTGGTGGTGGAGGGACTGATCCCCCATCAATATACCCACTCACTGTAGACTTTTTTATCGTAGCTGGTGGTGGTGGAGGAGGTACTGCCAGAGCAGACTCTACAAATGGAGGTTCCGCTGGAGGTGGTGGAGGTGGAGGTGGATATGGGATAAAATTGGGCGCATTTACAATTCCAAGTGCAGGCAGCACATATTCAATAACTGCAAGTATTGGTGGTAGAGGTACTGGATCAAATTCCACTAGTTCAAGGGGTGGAAGTGGGGGACCGTCGCAAATTACAACTTTTACTCCAGGAGGAAATACTACTTATATTTTAAGTGGTGGTGGAGGAGGAGGAACTGGAGCAGGAAATCCCAACAGTGATCAGAGACCCGGTGCTAGCGGAAATGGATTTGGGGCTTCTGGTGGAGGTGGAGGTGCTGTAGATACTACCTTCAATAATCCAAGAATAGGTACTGGAGGAGATAGCGGCACATCGGCTTCTTCATTATCAACCTCCCCTACAGGAAACGCAGGAGGTAATGGAGCCTTAAGTACAATTGGAAGAGGACAAGGTGGAGGTGGAGGTGGAGCTGGCGGCGCCGGAGCTAGCGGTTCTGGTGGCGCAAATGATGGAGGTGCTGGAATTTCTGGATCAGATTTCTTCTCTGGAGCATCAACTAGCGGTACACCTGTTAGAAATAGAGTTACCGGCGGAGCGTCTTTTTGTGGTGGAGGTGGTGGAGGATCTTCAGGTGCAGTAGCTGGTACTGGAGGAGGAAGTGGTAGTGGGGGAGATGGCGCCGCCTTTGGAAATCCTAATCCAGACAATCCTCAAACCTCTGCTGGTCTTGGAGCATTTGGAGGAGGTGGTGGTGGTGGATGGGGAAGAGATGGTGTAATTAGAAATGGTGCTTCTGGGGGCGCTGGTCTAGTTGCTATAAGATATCTTTCCCCCGCAGGATCTTCTGCAGTAACAGGAACTCAAGGAACTGTTATAAGAGGAAATGATGGATACTACTATCATGTTTTGACCTCTCCAGGAACTTTAACTTTCTTGTAAAATTAACCTCTTGACACCCTCCACCCATAGTGCTATAATATCCAGGTAATCAACGAAAGAGACCAAATGTCTGATGAGTATCTGACTCGCTGCGTGGTGGATCCTACAAAGCGCACTGTGTATATCTATTCCAGTGAGGGGTCAGAAAAGGAAGTGGTCTGTGATACCCCCGAAGAGTTTATGAATGTGCTAAAATTTGTTCGCGCCACACTGGGAGAAGACACTCTTGCTTATGCAAGTCCACTCTGAGGGAAAATCGACTTTTAATTCCATTTTTGGGCGGAAAAAAATCCCGGTAATTTTTTGGT
>Ga0181592_10003544_pt1 | contig 12939 bp, 13 predicted proteins | sample 071ome_20_FD_133755 | JGI IMG/M metagenome (GOLD analysis project Ga0181592, IMG submission 133755) | Coastal salt marsh microbial communities from the Groves Creek Marsh, Skidaway Island, Georgia - 071412BT metaG (megahit assembly) | ecosystem: Environmental > Aquatic > Marine > Intertidal...
CACCCGAGTTCGGTGACGTTTCCCCAGGGTGAATCGATGGTCGCCATGCAGACTCGCGCGGTTGAGGCGATCCGGGAATGGAACGTCACGCTCGGGGAGAAAGCCGTCTACGCGGTCGTGAGCCATGGCGACGTCATCAAGGCCATCTTGGCCGATGCGCTAGGGATGCATCTCGATCAGTTCCAACGCATTGCCATAGATCCGTGCTCCCTTTCGGTGGTGTCCTACACGAAGATGCGTCCCTTCGTCCTTCGAACGAACGATTCCGGAAGCGACGTTAGTTTTCTGACGAGCAAGTCACGGAAGAAGAAGTCCTCCGACGCAGCTGTCGGTGGAGGAGCCGGGCATGGATAGGCGCGTGTGGGAGTTTCGCCTTCCCGAGCGGTTTGTCGTCGGCACGGTGGGTATGCCGGGAGAGCGGACGTTTTACCTGCAAGCCAAGTCCGGCGACGAGATCATTACGGTTGCTTTCGAGAAGCAGCAGGCAAGCGTGCTCGCTGAGCGCATGGATCAGTTGCTCGACGAAATCAACGGCACTCGCGCACCAGAAGGTCTCATCCCCGAGAGACCACCGGTGGAACTCGAGGACAACGCACCCTTAGATCTTCCATTGGACGAGGAGTTCCGTGTGGGTGCGATGGCACTTGGATGGGATGAGGCCAACAATCTCGTCGTCATCGAGGCTCACGCTGTCTCCGATGTGGAGGACTTCGAGCCCCCGGATCTCGCCGACGACGATGCAGACGGTCCCGACACCTTGCGCGTCTGGCTCGCAGCGCCATACGCGCGGGCGTTCGCCGAACGCGCCCGCAACGTCATCTCGAGCGGTCGACCCTCGTGTCCGTTCTGCCAACAGCCGCTCGATCCGCAGGGCCATATTTGCCCACGCGCCAATGGCTATCGCAGACGCCAGTGAACATTTCCGAAGTCCTGGAGTGCCTGTCCACGGAACCACTGAATGTGGACGGTCGGCTTCTGGCCGCAAGCAATGCGACCTTGCGGTGCTCCACCGACTCCGATGTCCTGTGCGTCTATAAGCCGCTGAGAGGGGAGCGACCACTGTGGGATTTCCCATCGGGGACGCTCACTGGTCGGGAGATTGCCGCTTACCAGATCGACACGGCCCTGGGTTTTGGTCTCATCCCACCCACCGTGTGGCGCAGCGATGGCCCCGCAGGTCCCGGAATGTGCCAACTGTGGATCTCTGAAGATGACAATGCACGTCTCGTTGATGTCGTCTCACCCCACGAGGTACCAGACGGTTGGATGTCCGTGCTGCGCGCGAGCGACGGAGCCGGTCACCCGGTGGTACTCGTCCACGCGGACCACGAACGACTTGCGCACATGGCCGTTCTCGATTCTGTGTTGAACAACGGTGACCGCAAGGGCGGCCATGTCATCACCGATGGCGTTGGCGGCGTGTGGGGAGTCGATCACGGCGTCGCGCTGTCGGTTGAGCCCAAACTTCGCACGGTGTTATGGGGATGGGCGGGAACGGACCTGCCCGACGATTCCATGGACCGACTCATTAGCTTGCGCGAGCGCATCGATACCGGCTTTGTCGAGCTGGAGAATTGGCTGAGTCCCTCCGAGATTGATGCCCTCAGGGACCGTGTGCATACCCTCATCGAAACCCGTCAGTTTCCCGTGCCAAACGACGATTGGCCGGCGATCCCGTGGCCAGTCTTCTAGCGGGTCAAACACCTCCGGTTCATCCAAGGAAACGCCGCTAGGCTCACGCCGTGGAGTCCTGGTCGGCGGCAATGCCGCATGCACTGCCCGGCCGTGGCCGTGAGCTCGCTCTCTTCGACACTTCGTCGAGATCCGTACGCCCCACCGCGCCGGGCGACGAAGCCACGATGTATGTGTGCGGAATCACGCCGTACGACGCCACCCACATTGGTCACGCCAACACGTACGTGACTTTCGACCTCATCAACCGAGTGTGGCGAGATTCCGGACACACGGTGCGCTACGTACAGAACGTGACGGACATCGATGACCCCTTGCTTGAGCGCGCGGTTGCCACGGGTCAGGACTGGCGCGTGATTGCCGATCGCGAGACGGCTCTGTTCCGTGAGGACATGGCGGCTTTGAACGTACTCCCTCCCGATGAGTACATCGGAGCGGTGGAGGCGATACCTTCAGTGGCCAGCAAAGTCGAGCAGCTGCAGGCCTCGGGTGATGTGTATGCGGTGGACAACGACCTCTATTTCCGGGTACGCAACGACCTCCACTTCGGTTCAGTCGCGAAACTGTCGGAGTCGGAAATGATCAAGATCTTCGCCGAGCGCGGGGGAGATCCTGATAGAGCCGGCAAGGAACATCCCCTCGATTGCCTGGTCTGGCAGAGTGAGAGGCCCGATGAGCCGGCATGGGACACACCTTTGGGTCATGGCCGCCCCGGGTGGCACATCGAATGTGCAGCCATCGCCCTGGACCATCTAGGGCCCACGATCGACATCCAAGGCGGCGGATCCGACCTTGCTTTCCCGCACCATGAGATGAGTGCCTCCGAGGTGCACCGTCTCACCGGGACGTGGCCTTTCGCTCGGCACTTCGTCCATTCCGGGATGGTCGCCTGGCAGGGCCACAAGATGAGCAAATCTCGGGGCAACCTGGTCTTCGTGTCCCAGTTGCGACACGACGGCGTCGATCCCATGGCCATCCGTCTCGCCCTGTTGTCCCATCACTATCGCAGCGATTGGGCATGGACCCCCCACGGGCTCGAAGGGGCAGCGGAACGCTTGGCACGCTGGCGAGCAGCTGTGGAGTTGCCGTTCGGTCCTCCCTCCGACGGGGTCTTGGAACGGGTGCGTGAGGTCTTGGCCGACGACCTCCGGGCTCCCTCAGCGCTCGATGCAGTCGACGATTGGGTTCATGTCGCCCTCACCACTGGTGGTTCGGACCCGACTGCACCTACGGCCGTCGCCCACCTGGTGGAGACCCTGCTTGGCATTCGACTGGCTTCCTGACGACCGAGAAGCACCTGGGAGACTGAAAACGTGGTGAACGCCAAGAGCATTGATCCGACGGCAACTCAACCCTGGCAGCGCCTGGCTGACCTGGCCCGTTCGTCCTCGGGCATGGCAATCGGCTCGCTCATCCATCAGGACCGGGACTACCTCCGCCTCCACCTCGGAGAAATCACCTTCGACTTCAGTCGACAACGTGTGGATTCCCCGATATTCGAAACCTTGATGGAGCTTGTCACGGCTGTCGGAGTTGCCGATCAGCGTGACGCGATGTTCGCAGGAGAGCCCATCAACACCACGGAAGACCGTTCGGTACTGCACGTTGCCCTTCGCGCCCCCGCGTCAACAAGCCTGTACGTGGGTGGCGTCGACGTGGTGAGGGACGTCCACGAGGTACTTGACGCTATGGCCGACTTCGCCGAGTCGATACGGACAGGCCGTCGCTTGGGAGCAACAGGTCGGGAAATCACAGACGTCGTCAACATTGGCATTGGAGGCTCGGACCTCGGCCCTGCCATGGCATATCGGGCTCTCCACGCCTACCGAAGTCCACGCATTACCTGTCACTTCGTGTCGAACGTGGACCCCGCCGATTTGACCGACGTACTCGCCACCGTTGATCCCGAGACAACGTTGTTCATCATCGCGTCCAAGACGTTCACCACCCAGGAAACCATGGCCAATGCTCACTCTGCCCGAAACTGGCTGGCCGAAACCCTGGGAGCAGACGCGGTTCCCGCCCATTTTGTCGCAGTCTCGACGGCCCTTGACAAGGTCGTCGAATTCGGAATCGCCGCGACGAACGTCTTCGGTTTCTGGGATTGGGTCGGCGGCAGGTACTCGATGACGTCCGCAGTGGGTCTCTCAACGATGATCGCGATCGGCCCGGAGAACTACCGATCGATGCTCGACGGGTTCGCTGCCATGGACGAACACTTTCGGACCGCACCCGCGCCCAACAACGTGCCGATCGTCATGGGCATGATGGCGGTCTGGAATCGCACCTTCCTGGACATACCCACCACGGCAGTTCTTCCGTACTCCCAGCATCTCAGTCGATTTCCGGCCTACTTACAGCAGCTGACGATGGAGAGCAACGGAAAGTCCGTTCGACTCGATGGCTCGGTGGTGAACTATCGAACCGGTGCCATCTATTGGGGTGAACCGGGGACAAACGGCCAGCACTCGTTCTACCAACTGCTTCACCAGGGCACTGATGATGTGTCCAGCGACATCATCGTCACGGCCAATCCCGATTCAGGATCCAATGACGATGCTCGCCGTAGACACGACATGCTCGTGGCCAACGCCCTGGCACAAGCGTCGGTGCTCGCCTGTGGCATCACGGCAGACGAATTGCGGTCGACCGATACTGCCGACGATCTCGTCCCGCACAAGGTGATGGCCGGCAATCATCCGGTGTCGGTGATCCTCCTTCGCTCCCTTACTCCGTTCGCCCTCGGGCTCCTCGTAGCTGCATACGAGCACAGTGTTTTCGTCCAGGGTGCCGTCTGGCAGATCAATCCATTTGACCAATGGGGTGTTGAACTCGGAAAGAAGGTTGCTTCGGGCATCGTCGAGGACTTGGCGAGTGGCCGGTCCGAGGACCCAAGGCTTGACCCCGCCACTCAGAACACACTCGCGGAAATCCTGCGCATGCAGGCGAATAGTGACTAGCCACAACGCCAACGAGATCAGGCTTGCACGCATGCTCGAAGTTGCCGAAGCCGAGCTTGCTGCAGCCGCCGGTGGCACGCCTGTGTGCAAGGTCTCGATGACCGGGACCACGGGACAATCTGTGAAGTACTTCGAGGGTCGTTGGGCGGCACTCCGAGAGGTTGCCCGCGGAGCTGACCCGCTGGTGTGCTTTCGCCGGTGGCGCGCGGACTACGAACGGCACGTATCGCACGATTCAGGTCCCGCATGGATCCACTACAGCGCGGGTGGAGTTGATGCCCTGTTCGAACTCGTCGACTAGTACGGGTTAGGTGTCGGTATTGCGGCGCCGCAAATAGCGCTCGAACTCTCGGGCGATGGCATCACCCGAGGCCTCGGGCAGATCAGTGGTGTCCCGCGCCTGTTCCAACTAACGTACGTAGTCAGCCACTTCTTCGTCATCCTCTGCGAGTTCGTCGACCCCGATCTCCCATGCACGTGCTTCGTCAACCAGCTCGCCGAGCGGGAGCGGAACGTCGAGGATGTCTTCGACCTTGCGAACTAAGGTGAGGGTTGCCTTGGGGCACGGTGGCTGGCCTACGTAATGCGGGATCGCAGCCCAGAGCGAGATACTCGGTATTCCAAATCGCTGACAGGCCTCATGGAGGACTCCCACGATGCCTGTCGGACCTTCATAGGAACTCGGCTCGAGGCCATACATCTCCTCAAGAGAAGGATCCGAGGTGGCTCCCGTCACCGGTACGGGTCGCGTGTGTGGGTTATCCGACAGCAGTGCTCCGAGGGTAATGACCAAGGTGATGTCCAACTCCGCCGCCAGGCCCAGGATCTCCCGAGTGAACTGTTGCCACCTCATGTTGGGCTCAATCCCCTGGACGAGCACCACGTCACGAGGGAACAGCGGAATCCTGGCAAGGTAGACCCTCGTCGCTGGCCACTCCAACTGTCGAACTCCTGATGCGTCTACACCGATATGCGGTCGATTCACCTGGTAGTCGTAGTACTCCTCGGAATCGAGCTCGGTGACGAACTCCGCCTGCCACACTTCGCGCAGGTGCGTAATCGTGGCGCTTGCGGATTCACCGGCATCGTTCCAGCCCTCGAAGGCCGCGATGAGAACGGGATCGGTCAATGTCGGTAACCCGTCGAATTCGATCACCGGACCTCCTGATTCGGATCACTGGTGCGCTCGACAACGGTCTCGATCAGGCCGGCTACGAGCGCTGGCCACTGCAACGGCACGTCGTGCAGTGCGCCGTACCACCGTTGCAGGAAGAACGCCGGTCCGAGACGGGCGATAGCGTCTTCTCTGGCCTGCGCCCAGGCGCTGCTCATCCGGATTTCACCATCGGCGCCTGCCTCCGGCGATTCAGGGCGGGCTCTCTCATCGACAGCCTGTTCAACAGCGGAGGAACGTTCCTCACACACCACCGCCCAGACCGGGCACCGGGGATCCGCGATATCAACATCCGGGTCGTACGCGAACAGACCATCGAGAACGGCCATGTGACGCTCCATTCCGAGCTTGGTCCAGATCCGTCCGGCATCGTCCGTCCGAAAAGTGGGTGCAAGTGCGTCCCGAATAGACGAATCCCAATAAGGGGACAGGTCGCCCTGTTCGATGGCCTGCCACAGGGTCGGTTCGAGCATGCCCAGCGGGGGCGGCCGCAGTGCCTCGCGAACGTCGTTGGCACTACCGGCCATCCCCACCAGATGTCGGGGTCCGAATATTCCACCGTCGATGAGCACCGCCGAGCGGACTCGGTCGGGGTGGCGAGTGGATGTTCGCAGCGCCACCGAGGCACCCCACGAATGGCCGACGACGATCGCTTGGGCAACGTTGCTCGCGTCCATCACGGTAACAACGTCGTCCGCAAGTCGGTCCATACCGAAATTGGAATTCGGAGTGGTGTGCGGACCGCTGGCGGCACCGTGTCCGCGTTGATCCACCGTAATGACTCGAACGTTGCGCAGCCGCTCGAGCACCGGATTCCAGTAGTGCTGCTGTTGGGTGAGACCGTGCAACAAGATCACCGGTAAGGACGACGAATCACCACCGTGATCGTGGAAGGCGACTACGGCTCCGTCTGACACAGAAATCTCCATCGCGGCCCACGCTAGCGCGCCGATCGACCCGGTGGTCTCGGTAGTCTCAGAACGACGTTCCACCGTTGAGGAAGGGCCTTCGTGTCGCACGTGTCTCAAAGTGCCATTCCGGCCGCAGTCCTGTTCGACATGGACGGGACGCTCGTGGATAGCGAACACCTCTGGCTGGCAGCGGAAATCGAAGTGATGGCCGATCTCGGGGCGATCTGGACATCTTCGGACCAGGAACACTGTCTCGGTGGTCCGCTCGAGCGGGTCTCGGACTACATGGTCGAGCGCAGTGCAACGCCGCTGTCGAGTCTCGAGGTGAGGCAACGGCTGCTGACGGCGATCGAACGTCGAATGCGATGCGAGCCATTGGCGTGGCGACCAGGAGCCCTGGAGTTGCTACGTGAATGCCGAAACTTGGGTGTTCCAACAGCACTGGTGACCGCTTCCTGGGCGGTCTTGGTGCAGGCTCTCGCCGATCGCATGCGCGACGAGGTTGGCGGGGCACCTTTTGACGTAGTGGTGGCCGGAGACGACATCGCGAACAGCAAACCCCATCCGGAGCCCTACGAGACAGCGGCCCGACTTCTCCAGGTGACACCGGCCCACACCCTTGCAATCGAGGATTCGCCGACCGGGGTGCGCTCGGCGGTTGCAGCCGGATGTGTGGTCGTCGCTGTTCCGCACATCGCGACAATCGATGCCTCGATCGGCGCCCACTTCGTGACGAACACGCTGCGCGATCTGACCCTGAGCGACCTCTGGACACGTGCGCTTACCGGTGGCGGCGTGAAGTTGTGACGTCAGCCGGATAGACCAGGTAGTGAAGGCATCGGCGGGGGAGTTCCATCGAAACTTGGGCAGAACTCCTTGAAGGAGCACCAACCGCACAGCGCGGAGGGCGACGAGGCGAAACCACGCTCCGATTCTGCTGCTGACGAGATCGCACTGGCTATCGCGATGATCTTGCGCTCCGTTGCCACTAATTCCTCGACCCCAGGCTCGTACGCCAGGCGCTGGCCATCACCGAGGTACAGCAATTCCAGACGTGTCGGCACATCGCCATTGATGCGCCACCACAACAAGGCGTAGAACCGCATCTGAAATAGCGCCTTTGCCTCGAAACCCTGTCCCGGGCTTCGCCCCGCCTTGTAGTCCACGAGTCGGACGAGGCCGTTCGCGGAGCGATCCACCCGGTCGATGTATCCACGTAACGCCAGGCCCGACTCCATCTCGACCGACACCGACATCTCCAGGGCATGCGGCTCCAGGCGTTGTGGATCCTCCAACTGGAAGTACGTCTCCAGCAGACTCCTTGCCGGCGCCACGATCGCATGCGCCACTGATTCGGGGGATTGCGTCTCGACCTTCAATCCGTCGACGAGCGCGGCCGCGTCCTGGGGCTTCTCTCGTTGCAAGCTATCCCAGCGCTGGGCGAAGAATGCAACGGCGGATTCCACGGTGCGCTCATCGGGGTGCGCCCCGAATAGATCTTCCAGCGCACCGTGCACCAGGGTTCCTCGCACTGCAGCGGCCGACGGCTCTTCGGGCAACTTGTCGATGACGCGGAATCGGTAGAGCAGGGGACAGGTGAGGAAGTCGTTCGCCCTCGATGGCGATAACGACGTCGGGAACACCCGATCACTGTACGGCGGAATGCACGCCGAACACGTGAACGTCGCTAGGGTCGACCGATGGCCCGACGTCGACCCGCCCACCCCCCTGCGATCAGGGACGAAGTCGAGGTCGGACCGCGCCCGATAGGTCACATCGGTGCCGGTGAATTGGTTCAGTTGACCGACACCCGCGGGGTCAAGACCACGATCACGACCCAGGCGGGCGCTGTGCTGCACACACATCGAGGTCAGATTCCGCATGATTCGATCATCGGTTCGAGCGAGGGCTCCATCACCACGTCCACCCGCGGTATCGACTATCTGATCCAGCGACCGCAGTTGGACGACTACGTCTTGGGCATGCCCCGTCAAGCCGCCGTCATCTACCCGAAGGACGCGGCCCGAATCGTGGCGCTGGCAGACATCGGCACCGGCTCCCGAGTGCTGGAGGCCGGAGTGGGGTCCGGCGCCCTGACCTGCTATCTACTGAAAGCCGCAGGTCCATCGGGCTCAGTGACGAGCGTTGAAAGGCGCTCAGACTTCGCTGAGGTCGCTTCGGAGAACGTCTGTCGTTGGTTCGGCGGCTTTCCCCGTTCGTGGACCCTGATCGAAGGTGATCTCGCCGAGGTTTCCGAAGACGACGTCGGGACCGGGTCAATCGATGCCCTAATCCTCGACATGCTCGCGCCGTGGGAGTGCCTGGAGATAGCCGATCGAGTAGTTCGGTCCGGTGGTGCGCTTGTCGCTTACGTCGCCACCACGACGCAGCTGTCGCGCTTTGTCGAAACGCTGCGGATCACCGGACGCTGGATTGAGCCCCGATCCGAAGAAAGCATCCTTCGAACCTGGCACCTCGATGGCCTCGCTGTACGGCCGGACCACCGAATGTCCGGGCACACCGGATTCCTCGTGTCCACCCGCCACATGGCTGAGGGTCAACACGCTCCCGCCCGCCGCCGCCGGCCAGCACCGGGTGCCTACGGCGAGGACTACCAGGGACCGGGTGCGCAGCAGGTGGAAGACGGGGAACCGGGTTAGGGTCGGGGGACCCGAATGAGGGGCGATACGACAAGCGCTAGGAGGATCCGATGAGTCATCCGAGTCCGGAGAGCCGTCTACTCGCCCTGGAGTCCGCGCTCAGTGAAGTGCGGGGGGAACTCACGGCCCAGAAGGATCACAACCAGCGGCTCATCAACACGCTGCGCGATGCCCGCGAGCAGATCGTCGCCCTGAAGGCCGAAGTCGATCGTCTCGGCGAGCCGCCCAGCGGGTACGCAACATTCGTCCAGGCGCATGAAGACGGGTCTGTGGACATCATTGCGTCCGGTCGCAAGATGCGCGTTGCTGTCAGCCCTGGTGTGGGCTCCGACACCCTCACGCCTGGCCAGGAGGTCGTCCTCAACGAATCCATGAATATCGTGGGTGCGCGCGAGTTCGAAGTCATCGGTGACATCGTCACTTTCAAGGAAATGCTCGGAAGAGACCGATGCGTGGTCGTGGCGAACGCAGACGAAGAACGCGTCGTCCGCCTGGCCGATCCGCTTGCCGGTTCGAAGCTCCGCGCGGGTGAAGCCCTCTTGTGCGACCTCAAGAGCGGGTACGTGATCGAACAGATCCCTAGGGCTGAGGTGGAAGAGCTCGTCCTCGAAGAGGTCCCAGACATCGGATACGAGCAGATCGGCGGCCTGCTTAACCAGATCGAATCGATCCGAGATGCAGTCGAACTCCCGTACGTCCACGCGGACCTGTTTGCCGAACACGATTTGCGGGCGCCCAAGGGCATCCTGTTGTACGGGCCGCCCGGTTGCGGGAAGACGTTGATCGCCAAGGCGGTGGCCAATTCGCTTGCCAAGAAGGTTGCTGAGAAGACTGGCCAGCACGAGGCCAAGAGCTACTTCTTGAACATCAAGGGTCCTGAACTCCTGAATAAGTACGTGGGCGAGACCGAACGCCACATCCGATTGGTATTCCAAAGAGCCCGGGAAAAGGCCTCCGAAGGCATGCCAGTGATCGTGTTTTTCGACGAGATGGATTCACTTTTCCGGACGCGCGGGAGTGGAGTGAGCAGCGACGTCGAGAACACGATCGTGCCGCAGCTGCTCAGCGAGATCGACGGCGTAGAGAGCCTGGAGAACGTGATCGTCATCGGCGCCTCGAATCGTGAGGACATGATCGATCCAGCGATCCTTCGCCCGGGGCGTCTGGATGTGAAGATCAAGATCGAGCGCCCCGACGCTGAGGCCGCTCGAGACATCATGAGCAAATATCTGGTCTCGAGTCTGCCTATCCATCGAGATGACCTCGCCGAACACGGGGGCAATGCCGATGCGGCCTGCTCGTCGATGATCGAGCGTGCGATCGAACGGATGTATGCCGACTCCGACGAGAACCGTTTCCTGGAAGTCACCTACGAAGGTGGCGACAAAGAAGTCCTCTACTTCAAGGACTTCAACTCCGGAGCAATGCTCGAGAACATCGTTGCCCGGGCGAAGAAGTCGGCGATCAAGGAGTTCCTCGACACAGGCGAGAAAGGTATCCGTGTCCAGCACCTACTCGACGCGTGCCTCGATGAGTTCCGAGAGAACGAAGACCTACCGAATACGACTAACCCGGACGACTGGGCACGGATCTCAGGCAAGAAGGGTGAGCGCATCGTCTTCATCCGCACCCTGATCCAAGGCAAGCAGGGTGGCAGCCCCGGACGTTCCATCGACAACGTCGCCAACACCGGTCAATACCTGTAGGGGTGGAGTGAAGATCGTCGAGGTGACGCCATGAGCGTTCACCGGATCATGGGGCTGGAGACCGAGTACGGCATCAGCGTGCCGGGACACCCCACGATGAACGCCATGGTGACCTCGTCACAGATCGTCAACGCGTACGCGCAACTGGTAACCGATCGAAGTCGAGGCAAGACCCGCTGGGACTACGACGAAGAATCGCCTCTGCGGGACGCACGCGGATTCGATGTCAGCAGGGCCGAGGCAGACCCCTCCCAGCTGACCGATGAGGATCTCGGTCTGGCAAACGTCATCCTCCCCAACGGCGCGCGCTTGTACGTCGATCACGCGCACCCGGAGTACTCGACCCCAGAGGTCACCAACCCGAGGGACGCTGTTCTCTGGGATCGAGCGGGCGTAGACGTCATGAATGCTGCGATGGAAGCGGCCGCGGCTGCTCCAGGTGGCAACCGGATCCTGCTGTACAAGAACAACACCGACAACAAGGGTGCATCCTACGGTTGCCACGAGAACTACCTCATGCGGCGGAGCACGCCTTTCTCCGATGTGGTTCGTCATCTCACACCCTTTTTCATCACACGGCAGGTATTCACCGGAGCGGGAAGGCTGGGAATTGGTCAAGATGGGCAGCGATCGGCCTTCCAACTGAGCCAACGCGCGGACTTCTTCGAGGTTGAAGTCGGTCTTGAGACCACGCTGAAGCGTCCCATCATTAACACGCGGGATGAGCCGCACGCCGACCCGGAGAAGTACCGAAGGCTTCATGTCATTGTCGGTGATGCGAACCTCAGCGATACCGCCACTTATCTGAAGATGGGTACCACCGCGATAGTCCTGTCGATGATCGAGGACGGATTCCTGGACACATTCGACGCCATGCCGATCGAACCGGTCGCGGAGATGCACCGCGTTTCGCACGATCCGTCCCTCCAACACGTGATGACGCTGTCCGGTGGACGGCGAATGACGGCCATCGAGGTCCAGCGTCTGTTCCACGACAAGGCCTGGGAGTTCTGCGACTCCCGCTGGGGTTCTGAATTCGACGAGCAGACCAAAGACGTCCTACAGCTCTGGGGGCAGCACCTCGAGGCTCTTGATTCCGACCCCACCACACTCGCCAGCACCGTCGACTGGGTTGCCAAGCTTGGCCTGCTCGAGGGCTATGTCCGCCGCGACAGGCTCGACTGGGATGACCCACGCCTCCAGCTCATCGACCTGCAATATGCCGATATTCGCCCGGAAAAGGGCCTGGCAGCTCGCCTAGAGCAACGCGGGCGCTTGACCCGGATGTTCACCGACGCGGAGGTCGACGCGGCGAGACATCAACCACCGTCAGACACTCGGGCCTACTTCCGGGGTGAATGCGTGCGGCGCTACGCCGATTCGGTGGCCGCCGCGTCGTGGGACTCGGTGGTATTCGACATTGCCGGACGGGACTCGCTCCTCCGCGTTCCCACCCTCGAGCCAACCCGGGGGACACGCACCCACGTCGAGCACATTCTGGACTCCTCACCCGATGCCGCCTCACTGATCGACGCGCTCACCGAGGAGTAGCCGGTTACGCTGGAGTCATGGTTTCTCGCGAGAATGCAGAGCAGCGCAAGTCCCAACGTCGTGACGAGCAAGAGGAAGACATCGCTACAACGGGGTCCGTCGAGGCCAACGAGGAGCTGGCGGAGGACGTAGACGCCATCCTGGACGAGATCGACGGGGTGCTGGAAGAGAATGCGGAGGACTTCGTGAAGTCCTTCGTGCAAAAGGGCGGCCAGTGAGTAACGATCTCACCGGTGCTTTCGGACTCGTAGGTTCGGCATCCTTCGCGGAGTTTCTGCGCTCCTC
>Ga0181592_10003550_pt1 | contig 12923 bp, 15 predicted proteins | sample 071ome_20_FD_133755 | JGI IMG/M metagenome (GOLD analysis project Ga0181592, IMG submission 133755) | Coastal salt marsh microbial communities from the Groves Creek Marsh, Skidaway Island, Georgia - 071412BT metaG (megahit assembly) | ecosystem: Environmental > Aquatic > Marine > Intertidal...
TATACAGCAACTGGAGAATTTATAAAGTTATTGAAATTAACAAACTGATTGATCCAATTCCAGATTGACTCAGAATTTGTGTGGAAGATGTGAGGGCCATAAGTATGAACATGAATCCCCTCCTTATTCTCAGTGTAACAGTTTCCTCCAATATGAGATCTTTTATCTATGACTAAGCATCTCTTACCCTTCTTGTTTAGCTCATGTGCACAAATGGATCCATACAGACCTGCTCCTATGATAAGATAATCATATTGCTTCATTTCTCCTTAATTTTTTCAAGCTCAGACTTTAAGTAAGGACATACAAAGGTTCTGCACGTTCTTGGTCTGATGTCATATACCATACAGGACTTAACTGTATTATTGTAAAACACGCATGACTTTTTTGGATGGTTCAAATCAACTCTAAAGGCAGGGTAATGATTCTCATTTTTCCAAGCATATTTTTCTGGGAACAACTTTTTTCCTTCCTCTGCTTCTATGAAGACATCGTTCCAGTCTATCTTTCTGCCGAGCTTCTTAGATAGATTATCAATGAATTCATGAGAGTCTTCAATTGGTCCTATGATGTAATCTCGATTTTCAATCGAGCAACAGCTACCATCGTGCCCATCTGTTCCAAAACATTTAGTGCTGCAAATCTCAGATATTTTAAGTGTTTCTTTATCCATTATATTCCAATTAAATCATATACTGAGGACGAGAAATATTGACTTATGATTTCGTTGAACTGATCATAGTTAAAGGAATCGTCCCTATCTTTGTAAAAGTTGTATAGATCGTTTATATCTTTTATACTGATAATGCTCTTTAAGGATTCAGGATATTTTCTTTTCATGTCGTCTATTAGATTTGACCACATGAATACTTTATATCCGTTCTTAATTAGTTTCAAAGACTCGGTCTTTCCAGCCTTATCATTATCAAACAATATGAAAGCATTAGTCTTAGAAAGAAGAGTACCTAAAAGAGATTTACTTTTGGTCACACCTGTTGTTGCAATGGCATTCCTAAGAAACATGGCATCTATCTGACCTTCAGTAACTATAACAGGTTGACTAAAATTTATATTTAAAATGTTATAATAATTGTTGATTGCATCTATTTTAAATATAACATCTTCATCGATTTTTGGGATAATATGGGACTTCCTAAACTCAGAATAATTTCTAATCTTGTATTTAGGACCTGGAGAATCGTCTATTTTTCTGATGGATACTCCTAAAACTTTTCCAGATCTTAAGTCGAGATTAAAGATATAGATCTTATTCATTAAGTTATCGTAATAGCACGTTTGCTCGAAACTTGGTAGACCTATAAGATTTCTGTTTTTTACATACTCATAAACCAGAGAATCTTCTGGTGCATCCTTACATGGAATTAAATAAAACCTATTTTGTAAATAAGAAAAGTCAAGAAGACTGCTCTTGACTTTTGGGTTCATCAGAAACTGAATTAGCTCCCCTCTCTTAGTTTCATGTCTAAGAGGTTTTCCAGTAGGTTTATTCTCCTTAAGGAGGGGAATACTTAAGGAATACCTAAGCGCAAAATTCGAGATGAATTTATTAAGAGGAACCCATATTAGACACCCGTCGTTGAAACATTTGTAAGATTGGGTAGAATAATATAGGTTTCCACGCTTCTTAGTTGGATCCTTTTCTGAGTCTCCGCAATAGGGACATGCAAAATTTAGCTTAGTTGAATCATCCTCATTGACTTTTATTTTATGAGGATCTCCACTAAACCTCTTAGCTAGAACGTCTCTAACAAAATCTACTATTTCGTAACCGTTAGACATCTATGTCGATCTCAAGTTTCTTAGCTATTCTCTTTCTGTAAGACTTTAGATTCTTGTTGATCACAACCACAGTATTTAGACCGTATTTGGTAATTACCGATAGATACTCATCAAAGTCTTCCTCTGGGGGCTCCGCTTCTGGATCTTCTATAATCTTCCAAAATTTCTCTGGAACTTCCTCGTATTCTAAGGTTTCAGAATCTACAAGATATAGTGGAAATAATTGATCCTCAGTCAGAGGATTTTTACTATTTGTTGTTTTAAACTCGACCTCTCTTCTTAGCTTCTTGTCAATTTTATTGACACCTATTGCTCCTAGAACTCGGTTAACTGGTTCAACAATGAGAATGAAGAACTGTTGATCTTTATCTATTTCCGGAGCAATCTCAGTTGGATAATCTCCTGGATTATATGCAAATACTTCTATTTCAAGATCGTTAGGAACACAATAGATAAACTTAACTTTATTTCCTTCTCTGAGCTTGGCGTATCTTCCTTCCATTCCGTTCTTAATCACCAGATAATTGTGATGCATTACTGCCTTTGGATATGGAGTTGCTCCTTTCTTAAGTATACATTTTTCCTCATCTTGGACATACTTATCATACTGTCTGATATTGAAGTTCATGGCAACTTCATCCACTGGAAGAGTATCAAACTCTTTTCTAACTTCCTTAATCATTGGGATCAGTTCTCCTTCTAAATCTACATCGGTACCTCTTTTGAGCAGATAGCTAATGAAGTTAGTTTGATGATCTCTAGCCCATTCTGGGTATGAGCTTTTGATTGGCTCTAACCCTTTGATGAGTAGGAACCTGTCGTCACTTTCAAATAACTTCTTTTTAGGATTAGGTTCATATACCACCCTAAGGGCATAGTTCTTCTTTTTAATCCAGAAACCCTCAGTCGATATGTTTTCTAGTTTAAAGGTCTGCCGATTATCAGTGTTAAACAATTTAGACCATTTCTCAAAGGCAGTGTCGTAGAACCCAGATATTCGATAGTCGTCTAGGGCAACTACTAGCTTTACCATCTCATCTTTAGATAAATCTAAATTTTCAATTGAGTATAGAGCTGGGCCAAAGTTAACGTAGGTCGAATCAGTGTCTGTGTATACTGCCACAATCGCATCATCTGGAATCTTATTAATTTTATGATTTGATATTCCAAGAGCCTCATGAAGTTCAGTGTCTTCATGCCATCTATTCTTAAAATAGAAATCAATTGCCTTATTGGCAAACTTGATCATGTCTTGACCTTGTAGAGTAATTGATTGAGCAATATCTATGTCGTAGAAATAGAACCACTTATTTCCAAATGCACCATAGATTGAGTTAATGAGAATTTTAATTGCTCCCTGTCTTAGAGACAGTTTTTTGATCTTCTTATCTAAATCTTCCATATTCCATTTCTTATACTATAATACTAAGAACTGGGGAACAAGTTTTGGTTAAGATTAAGAATCTTATATGGGATGTACATTCGGATCTTTCGAATAAATAATTAAAAGGACGGAAACTAATGTTTGATGACGAAGATTCGTTCAAAATAGAGTCAGGAGAAGTATTTGAAGTATTTCCATTTTTAGCGTCTTTTCCGTTTGACTACTATGATTTTGAACTCGAGAAAAATGCTTTAGAAAATGAAAGTAGCATGCTCGATCCAATCATCATAAAAGCAGGAGGAGGTTTTGTTGAACCTCATCTTATAAACTTTAAGTATTCGTCAAGCCAATCTGACACGTCGATATCCTTCTATACATTCGATGTTAGGTACATCCACGAATCATCAGACAAGATTAAGAAAATGGACGACATTGCCAGAACTCTAAACTCTGCTATTGTCTCAAATGATTTTAGAGAAAAACTAAGATCTATTAAGGAAGGCGAGAAAATGCTCAAAAAGATAGGAGCGGGAGTATCCTCCTTAGGTATCTTCGATCGAATTGTGGATCAAATAAATGAACTTTGTGGATCACCTTTAAGTAAACGTGATCTCCAAACAGTGAAGAAGCTGAACCTCAAAATAGAGCAATCTAAATATTCAAAGGATCAACAAGATGTAATCAATGATTTCTATAATCTACACTTACATCATGCAAATATTGTTCTGGGAATAGTGATTGCTACAAAAATACACATATAAATTACATGCCGAGAAGAAAATCAATTAATCATCTAACCGATGAGGAGCTGCAAGAGGAATTGATGCAGTGGGAAGAAGACAGAAGGAATCAAACCTTAAAATCATCGATGACTTCGTCTATAAACATAAAATGCAGGAGTAGATCTCAAAGAGAGGTTATTAAGGCAATAGAGAATCACGACATATCAATTATAATAGGACCTCCTGGAACTGGTAAAACCTATCTATCATGTGCAAGAGCTCTTAAATATGTAAAAAGTGATCCAGGTAAATATAAGAGAATAGTTCTGATCAAATCAGTAAACGTTCCAAAAGATGAGGAGATTGGATATCTAAAGGGATCTTTAGAGGAGAAGATGGAACTATATGTATATCCTTTTATAAGTAATTTCGAGAAAGTTATCGGTAAAATGGCAGTTCAATCACTTCGCTCGAGCGGGACGATCGAAATACTTCCCATAAAGTTCGCTCTTGGGGTAACTCTAGACGATGCGATTGTAATCGTAGATGAGGCTCAGCAGATATCAAAGGACAACTTAAGAACTTTGATAACCAGAATTGGTCCAAACTCTAAGATGATATTCTTAGGAGACATTAAGCAAAAGTCAGTTAATAAAAACCGGAAGAGTGCGCTTGAAATATTAATAGAGCACTTTACGGATATTCCAGAAGTTGGAATGGTTGAATTAACTCAGGACGATGTTGTTAGACATCCTATAATTAAGAAGATAATTAAGGTATTTGATAAGATCGATCAGCTCGAGGGACTAAACGGTATTAGATGATTATGATATTGAAGCCAGGGAAACGTTCTTTGGCTTCAATATTTCAAACTTCTGTTCTTTGTATATTTTTAATCTGGCTTCCGAGTGTCTCACCGAGTAGCCAGACAAGTCGTCTACTATGTCCCATATTATGACCTCACTTTTTCCTTTTAAATATCTCATTCCTCTACCAATTGCCTGTCTAATTGTAATCTCAGCTTTAGTAGATTCAGCGAATAGGATATGATGAACATTTTTAAGATCAATTCCAGTTGCAAAGGTTCCGTAAGAAGCTACTATAATTACTCCTTCTTCTTTTTCCATTGCTTCCTTGTACTTTTCTCGATCAACGGTCTCAACTCCTCCATCAATGTAGAAGGTATTTGGGTTCCATTCAAGTAGAGACTTCGACAGATTTAATCCGTACTCATTCTTTATATCTGAGAAAAGTATTAGAGTATTCCTGTCGAACTTTTGAATCAGCTTATTTAAGAACGCGAGTCTTTTGTGACTATCAAATATTATTCCCTTCTCTACTTCTAGCATATTTCTCCCAAAGTCCTTAGGATCTCTGAACTGGCTTTTTACTTTTGCCCTTAATTCAGAGTCTCTTTGAACTTTAAGATATTCAGACACTGCGGGTTGATCCTCAGGATAACTCAGGAACACCTGTTTAATCTTAATGTTTGGAGAATAATCATTATCAATAAGAAATTTAGCATTCAAGACCATCACCAGAGGGCCTATGTTGCTTTGCATCTTAAAGAAGTCTGAATATTCTTCATTAAGCTTAAGGGTTCCAGATAAGCCCAGTTTATATCTCCAATTCTTACAGGATTCTAGGATATCAGTGATTGAGTCTCCTCTACTTTTGTGAGCCTCATCTACGCATACTGTTCCAAACTTAGACGATATGTCGTGTAATTTGGCTTCAAGTATTTTCTTTTTTATTCTAGTTATCTCAGCTGCTCTCTTATCGTCTTCACCTTTCTTTCTCTTCTTCTTGATCGCTGTCTCAAGTCTCTTATCTAGACATTTTGGAATCATGTTAATTAGACTCTGATATGTAGTTATCAGCATATCACATTCTGCGAATTTATCAAGGTCAAACTCATTTCCCTTTCCACCGATCTTGTGAATGTTCCATTCAACCATTCCATTAGAATATTGTTTGAACGCTGCTTCAGTCTGATTAACTAAGCTAACATTAGGTACAATCAACAAGCATTTATTGTCCTTATTGATTATGCCAACATGTTTCAAATAGGAATTAAAGGTATAGAAAATAGCAGTCTTTCCGGCAGATGTTGCAAGCTCCTCACATGAAAATCTATACTTAAGAGCCTTATAAGCCCCTTCAACCTGGTAGTCTCTAGGATATAGAGGATCTCCTTTATCAGTCAATACTCCTTTAAATAGATCATCAACAAAGGACTTAAAGGAATCGAAATCAAATTCAAGATCTAGAAGATCATCTATTCCGCTTATTCTTACGTCAGTTCCAGTTTTCTTAGAATAATTATATACTTCTTTCCATAGTCCAATCGGTAGCTTTCCGTCTTTAGTCATGAAGTGATCCATGCCGTCCCACAAACCGCGGTCAACTAGGACGTTGAAATCAGCATCCTTTGACTTCTTCTTAAAATATCCATAAATTGAAGATTTCTCTGAATTAAGAGAGGCTTCAACTAATTTAAGATTTTGGCGATCTTTAGTTACTTCTAGGGTTATCACTATAGGCCTAATGTTTTCTCGATCTCAACTCTAGTCTTTATTCCAAAAAGTATATTGTCGACTGTTTTAATTGAGTCGTTAAAGAATGCTACCTGATTTTCTATGATATCTATTGCTTCTTTAGTAACAGCAGTCTTACCATCAATGATAACATTCTTCTCATTATATTGATATCGTGTTTGTATATTAGTTGAGATTTCTTCCATTTGAGAAGATCTCTCTGATCTGTACTTCTTTCTTAATACTGTTAGATGTTCTAGTAGAGTATGATTATCTTCAAGAAGTCTTTGTCTAAGAGAGAGCATACTTATTTGAACCTCCTTCAGTCCCTTAAGACTCGACATTCCTTCAACACTCTTCAGTATTTCACGAGTTATTTCTTCTCTCTTTAACTTAAACTTCTCTAAAATTTGGGTCGTGTTTATAGACATCTAGCAGACATTTATAATCTTTTACTGAAAAACTTGATATTAGTTTTCAGATTTATCCTTGCCTTGAGTTGCGTATTTGACGCCCATGATAGTTCCAATGATGCTGAAACTGTTAGTTAGTAGTATCCCAAATAGATTGCTCCACGCATTTCCAATGATCTGGGTATCCTTATCAGCGAGGATTGCAAATATGTACAGTGCAGTAGTTAATGCTCCGACTCCTATTATAATAATTAGGGCAACTCTAACAATTGTGCCTACTAATTCAAATTGAGTCTTTTTCTGTAAAAGGTCTAGGTCTTTAAGGGCTTCTTCTTTAGATGTTTCTGCAGCAGATAAGGCCTGATGTAACTCCTCATTTACTCGATCGAGTTCTTCTTTATTCTGAGTAAGTTCTTTATTCTGGGATTGTACTTTTTTGGTAATATCTAATCTCTTTCTTTGAAGAGCTTTCTGGGATTTAATGGATTCATCCACATACTTCTTAAGCTCAGGATCACCAGTGTGATCTATTAGCTTTAAGAGATTTCCTTCAATTGAAACGTTCTTAGTTTTCCTAAGGTTTATTAGTTGATCTCTAACTTCTTTTGAAAACTTTATTTTGTTCATTACTTATACACTTTAAATGGATTCGTTCGATTTTCGTATCCAGGATAATCATTAAGAAAATCTTCAAGTCTAGGTTCTATTTCGTCTGACTTGATTATCCAGAACTGAGCACCTGCCGCAATTGCTTTTGCCTGTTCTTCTGATTCATTACTAGAAGATATTATTCCAATTACCACATGGTTTCCGTACTGGAAGTTGATTCTTCTAATAAGCTCAATTCCGTCAAATGATGATCCTATAATATTTAAGTCCACGAATACACATGCGGGTCTTTCTTTGTCAACATCTCCGTTTTCTAGCCAATTTTTAAACATCTTTTCAGCGTCGTCAGCTGAATTAATGGCACTTAAGGATAGTGTAATATCTAGAAGACTACAGGCGTCCTCAAAAACTAGGTGAAATAGATCTTCGTCGTCTACCAACAATATAGAATCAATCATGCTTTGGAAAATAATTTTATTATTTTTATTTATCAGAGGGAGTTAACACTTTACATAATAAAGTGAACTATTTTACCACATTGATATGGATTGTATGAAAGCAATTTTGAGCCTGATCCAGAAGCGCTTGCTTCTGGATAGACTCTTAAATTCTTCAGTATCAAATATGTCTTCTAACTCTTTCATAGACTTAATAACATATCAATTAATTCAGGCTGTGGGAACATATCAACCTTGTCCTTTCGGGTGTTAGTATGAGTCCACATTCCTTTCACTTTACCATAGTAAGCCTTTTCATTGAACTCAAATCCTGCGGCTCCTTTATTCTTAACTTCTTCTACAAGTCCTTTTCTAACATCTATATTGTCACGTTCAGCAATATATAAAATCCACTTCTTTAGAACATCTAGCTGTTTATCAGAATATCTATGCCACGTCTTGTGACCTCTGAAAGATTCAGGAAGGGTGACTACCTGAGACTCATGAACTTGAGTTCCGGCATAAGTCTTTCCGTCTACAACATATCCGAAATTACAAACTTCAATTCCAACAGAATGAGTGTGCATGTGCTGAGATCCGTTCTTACCTAAATGCCAGCCATATCCACCAGCTGGTATACATTGAACGAGCTCTCCGTCGTATTTGTCGTCATTTCCTTTTACTGATGGACCTCCTAATACAAACTCGGTTGCGACTCTTCCTCTGCTATCACGTGCCCAGTTTTTAACTGTGTTATATGGATTATGCCAACCCGCAGTATGGTGCAAGAATACATACTCCTTTTCAGTAGGACCCTCTAGATATTCTCCCTTAGGAAGAAAATCTTGATTTATAATTAGGCCACTAGGTAACTCAATCAAAGACTCAGATAAGTCAGTAGTTGAAAGGGCATCTAATCCCATTTTTTTCCAAGTATTAGGCCCAATGATACCATCTGCTGTTAGACCATTTTTTCTTTGCCATTCTTTAACGGCTGCTTCTGTTCCAGGACCAAATATACCATCGGATCCTATCTCTAGGAATTCCTGAACGATCTTTACATTAGGCCCTCTACTTCCTTTTTTAATTAACATAAGTTACTCAGTTTTTTTATTTTCATTCTCCTCAGATGATCCAAGGATATCCGGAGATCCATCAACTATATTTAGCTGACTTGGTCTTATTGGTTTAATAGAAAGAGTATCTATTCTAGTAGTCTCTAACGGCATCACTGACCTGCTTTTAAGGTCTTTGCCTTTTACTTGTACTACAACTTCAGGTAGTTCAATGTCTTGCCTGGTCGCTTCATCATCATTTGAACCAGAAGTAGCAGAAGTAGGTTTTCCTCCCCATCCATCTAGATATGGACCAATGTATCTGAATAGGGCAGTCTGTTGAGGATTTCTCTTAGCAACTGATTCCCATCCTGATATTGAGTAGTTTAATTCTATCTGACCCCTGACATCCCCTTTAAATCCTCCTGATGAATTAGAAATAACTTTTCCTTCTTCTACAACTATTCCTACATGACCCGCAGATGTTCCTCTACTTGTTAATATGATGTCTCCAGGCTGGTATTGATTTCGCCAATCTGTTATCATTTGCCATTCAGAATTATTCTTCCTAGTAAACTCAGACCATAGGGTTGCAGTTCCTAATTCTATTGGATTAGTAGATCTTCCTTTAATTATAGGAAGTCCCGTTGCTCTATAGAATATTATAGATACAGCAGCTGCACATCCCACGTTTCCATTCTGAGTTCCAGATATTCCTCGAGTTGGGACATTTAGGTTTGCCCAGGCCGATTTAGCAAGGTTTCCAATTGGTCCAGATTCAGGTAAGTTTAGACTTCCTGCTTCTGTCTTAAAGTTGGCTGCGCTTTTGTCTGTTATACCTATTGATTCTCCGTATTTGTCAGCATATATTCCGTCGACTTTAGGTCCAAATATAGCTGTCTCTATCTTATCTTTAATATTGTCGAAGCTTAACAGGGTTCCGGAAAAGTCATTTCCTGTTTCCTCCATTTTAGATGTTAAAGTTTCAGCATCCTCAGGTGAGAATGAAGTTTTTCCTATGAACCCGCTTAGAGCAGTTTCAGTTCCTCCACCGAAATCTCCATCGACTCCGTCTTTTAGAGGGCCCGACTTTCCACTCAGCTTACCGGCATCTCTAAGAATTGTCTGAAGTAATATTACACCATCGGTGTTTTTGTCTCCTTTTTTAACCTCTCCAAACTCAGTCAGTCGATCCACTGCAGTTTCGACTGCAGCTGCTGCTTCGTACATCTTCGACCACTTATTATAGTTTGCTATATACATATCTTTAATTAATAAATTTATAGTATGTTGATCCGTTCTTGTAGTAGTTATCTCCTCCCATATCATCTGGGCTTATACCAGTCATTATATCAGATGCAAAAGTGATGGGATCATCATCAACATGTAGCTGAGTATGCTTATCTCCAGGCTCTCCTACTATAATTTTTCGGATATTAAATCTCTTGAGAAAGCTTGCTGCAAGTTTGGGAATATCCAAGTCTGAACAGAATACAAAAATGCTAGGTGATTCCACAGTATTTCCTGACATGTCCTTAACGTAGTGAGACTGGTCTGAGTAGTCCATTTTGTGTAACTCGCTGCTCACACACTGATCCTTACCGTCCTCATCTTTGAAGTCGATAACCATGAACGGTTTCTTTAGATTAATTGAATCTCTTATGTCAGACCAACTATGAGATTTAGGTAAACCCTTTTCACCAATCTCTGTATAATCTTCATATAAATGAATGTACTTAGTCAAAATTAAGGACTTTATTTTATTTATCTAAAAAAATATTCATAGTATGAATCATGGTACTCTTAATTCTAATATTCTAGGATATCTAGACTCAAACACCTACATCTCATCTGAAAGGTACGAGATAATGGGATGGGCTTTCAATAAGTCTAAAAAAATATCTAAGTTCATTCTGAAGAATAATGAGAATGGGGAAGAGACTGAATGTAGACCGGTTAATCGGGATGATGTTTCTTCGTTTTACGGTAATTCCAATGTATCTGAAAGCGGATTCATATACCAATTTGATCCTAGATCAGGAGGACAGGTGATGTCAATATATGCCCAGTATTCAGATAAAACCAGAGATCTTATATTTGAGATTAAAGTTTTGGGAGATTTAATTGATATACCCAAAGAACTTTCATCAGTAAATGGAACGGTCTTTCCTGATTTAATTGCAGTAGACGATTTTTACGAGAATCCAGATGAAATTCGTAGAATAGCAATGGAACAGGATTTTGCCCCAAGTGGATATCATAAAGGAGCAAGAACAAAAACAAGACTTATATTAGACGGAACAAAGACCTCCTTTGAGAGAATTATAGGTAAGAGGATAATCGATTGGAATCAAGCATTTAACGGAGTGTTTCAATACTGTACGGCAAAAGATCCAATCGTGTATCATGCGGATGTCCAATCATATGCAGCAATAGTCTTCTTGACTCCGGATGCTCCACCTCAAACTGGAACAACTTTCTACAGATCTAGGATAAATGGATCGTGGTCATATCCGACAGAGGAGGAGGCTAAGAGAACTGGAAAAACAGTCGATGAATTATCTAGAGAATTGTTTGGAGATCCTCCTAATTTCTATGATGGAACTAGATGGGATGTTGTAGATTCTTTAGGGAATAGATATAATAGAATGGTCATGTTCAACTCTAAGCTTATTCATGCCGCTAGCCAGTATTTTGGAAACGATATCAACGATTCCAGATTATTTCACATGTTCTTCTTTGAATGCGAGGATTAAACCGAATAATATTAATCGAGGGACCTAGAGGATCAGGTAAGTCGCATCTAGTTGATAACTTTATGCTTCAAAACGAGGATCCTAATGTTTTGTACTACAAGTTTGCGTTTTCAGATTGGATTCAAAAGCTTAAGATCAAAGATCTAGAAAGAGGTCCAGGGGTTCATTATTTCAGTATCTCCAATATCATTACAATTTTAGACGTCGCTCAAAAGCTGCTTGTTGGAAAGACGATCGTGCTCGACCGATCAATATTCTCAGCGTATGTTTGGTCGATATATCGAGATCGATTAGATGTAGACAGACTAATTAGAGAGTTTTCTAGATTTCTAGGAGATTCGAGTTACTGTAATTGTAAGGTTGTTTATGTTCATAAGGAAGATCCTGAAGTTTCAATTGATCGAGACAAGGAAGACATATTCAATGAGTTTGAAGACTACGAGAAAGAAAAACTTCTATATGACAATATATTCCACTTATTTAATATGGAAATATCTGACTCTAATAGAAGCAACGAGTACATTGAGTTTAAGAACACGTTTGATTCCAATAGCGAAGTTGAATTCAATAAATTATTGAGGAATCTTATTGATAAATAATAAAAAATTGAACATCGTGAGAAACCTAATTAACAAATTTAGAGAGTTCGAAATCATTAACGAAGACGAGAATATTAAAAGCATACCGCTAAGAGGATATGACTATGAAACTGTTATATCTAGAATTGAGGAACTAATGGAAATCATGTCCGATAAAGTTAAGTTCGGAGTTCCTTCTGATAACAAGGGATATGCCCTTACTTACAGGGATGCTAATGGTGCAATTCAAAAGATTCAAGACATAAACCACTACTATTCAGGTAAAGGAGAAGAGGTTAAATTCTACTGCTGGAATATTAGCTATGCCGGAAGCTGGGATGCAACTCAAAGTTTGAAGGAAAAGATAGAGGAATTTGGAGGATTTGGCAGAGATGTTAATATGAACCTTAAGAAGGTAATCGAATATTTTGCTCAGAATCCAGAGGATGCTGATAACGTTAGAAGTATTTCAATCTCTATAGATTCTGAGTCAATTAGAAAAGATGCTGCAAGCAATAAGAAGCCTGCAGAAGATCCATATCCTCAACCAACTGGAGAAGAATCTCCAACAGCTGACACTGAGACAGAAAACCAAGAGGATTAATAAACACTTAAATTTATAATGGCTGGAA
>Ga0181592_10003555_pt1 | contig 12915 bp, 9 predicted proteins | sample 071ome_20_FD_133755 | JGI IMG/M metagenome (GOLD analysis project Ga0181592, IMG submission 133755) | Coastal salt marsh microbial communities from the Groves Creek Marsh, Skidaway Island, Georgia - 071412BT metaG (megahit assembly) | ecosystem: Environmental > Aquatic > Marine > Intertidal zone...
GAAAGACCGAGGTCGTCCCGCGAGACCACCGACGGGAATCCGCGCGCGTCTCCCTCTCGCGCGCGAACGTCAAACTCGTCAAACTCGTCGTCGTCATCGTGACCCCCAGAGTGTGGATGTGGATGTGGTAAAAACTCGAGTCATGACTCGTCAGTGACAATAAAACACATACTACACTGTAATGAACACCATCAGTCATCGAAAACGAACGACGAAGACGACGACGAGGAGGACGACACATCGGAGCGGGGCGTCACGCGGGGTATCGAGACGACTCGGACGGACGCGTCGGGGCGGCGTGAAGAGCGCGGGTTCGTCGTTCGTGCGCGCGTTCGTCGGACGCGTCGGTCGCGATGACGATGGCGATGTCGATGACGATGTCGATGACGATGTCGTCGACATCATCGGCGTGGACGCGGCGGCTGCGACCCGGCCGTCGTCGCGCGAACCCGGTCGTCGTCCGCGCGACGAGCGAAACGACCGCGCTCGTCGAGGATGGAAGCTCCCGCGCGCCGATCGAGGCGTGGTTGGCGAGCTACGACGCCCCCGGGGCGCGGGAACCCCCGGCGTGCGTCTTCGCGGTGTACGACGAGGCGGGCGCGTGCGCGTACGTGGACTACGCGCGAAACGCGGCGACGGCGCTTCGAGCGACGCGGGCGCGCGCTGGGGCGAAGAGAGCGTCCACGGCGAGGGTCTTAGCGTTTAGGAACGCCGCGATGGCGACGAAGGAGACGCTGGCGAGGGAGGCGAGGAGGTGGAAGGAGGCGCTGGGGGAGGGCGAGACGCCGGCGTTGAACGCCGAGTGGGACGCCGAGGACGAAGCGCTAGCGGCGACGACGGTGATTGATGATGATGACGGCGGCGACGACGACGAAATGGGGGATGGTGACGGCGCCGCGACGCCGACTCCCGTGGTGAGTCCGTTTGCGAAGGAGGCGACGGAGGAGTCGAACGATACATCCGACGAAGGCGAGACGCTCGAGCTCACAGAGGAAAACGTGGATAAAGCTTTGGATGAGGTTCGTCCGTACTTGGTGGCCGACGGAGGGAACGTCGAGTTGGTGAGCATAGACGACGGTATCATCGTCGTGCGGTTGAACGGGGCGTGTGGGACGTGCGCGTCGTCATCGGCGACGATGAAGGGGGGCATCGAAAAGCTTTTGCGGCAAAAGTTTGGCGACGCCGTGGAAGAGGTGGTCAACGTGAGCGGAGATTTGGAAGAGATGAGCGTCGAAACGATCGAGCAGCATCTCGAAAAGCTTCGTAAATCAATCACAAGCTATGGGGGTGAGGTGAGCGTGGAATCGCTGGAGAGAGGCGTGTGCGTGCTGCGGTTCAAGGGGCCGCAGGCGCTCGCGTTTTCAATCGCGCAAGCGATCAAGACGAAATTTCCACTCGTGCGCGAGTGTAAAATTCGTCAAGTCAAGTAGCGGCGCGGCGCGGCGTGCGAGTGCATTCGATGTTCGGTTGAACGGATTGTTATATATATATTCACATTCTTTTGGTTTCTTTGCTATTGGTTTTAAATTGTGTGCCTATTGATTTGTTGTTGCTTCGCCCATCGCTCGTGAGCGACTTAGGCGGCTCCGTCAAAGTTGTCGCACGGGAAGGTCTTGTTGACACGCTTCATGATGCCAGAGATAACCTTGCCCGGACCGACTTCAGTGGCAGATTCCAAGCCCTTGTCGAGCATGGTGTTCATGGTCTTCTCCCATTGAACCGGGTTGGTGAGCTGCTTGGCCAAGGTGGCGCGAATGCTCGCCGCGTCGGAGTGCGGGTTGACGTCAACGTTGGAGACGACCGGGATGCGTGTCTCTTGGATCGGGGTCGCTTCGAGGGCAGCCATGAGCTTGTCAGCAGCCGGTGCCATGAAGTCGGTGTGGAAAGCACCGGCGACTGCGAGGCGGACAACCATGCGAGCCTTGAATTCCGGCTTGGCGATTTCCTCAACCTTGTCGATAGCCGGGATGGCGCCAGACACGGCGTAGTTGCCGTTGCACAAGTAGTTGGCGACGGAGACTGGGGCGCCGGATTCGGACGCGGCGCGAGCGGCGAGCTCTTCAGCCTTATCCGCGGACAAACCGATGACGGACGCCATGCCAGACGGAGTGGCGTCGGCGGCTTCTTGCATGGACTCGCCGCGAATCTTCACGAGCTTGAGACCATCTTCAAAGGTTAACGCGCCGGCGAAAGTGAGCGCGGTGTACTCGCCAAGAGAAAGACCAGCAGCGACATCGATGGAATCGATGAGCGCTTGGCCTTCCGGGGTCATCTTCATCTTTTCAAGCGCGGCTAGCGAGGACACGTAAATCGCCGGTTGAGAAACCGCCGTCGAGTTCAATCTTTCCGCCGGGCCGTTGACGCACACGTCGAGCAAATCGTACCCGAGAACCTCGGTCGCCTTATCGAACATCGCCTTGGCCGCCGGGCAAGTCTCGCAGAGCTCCTTGGACATGCCAACGGTCTGCGCGCCTTGACCAGGGAAGAAGAACGCCTTCTTCGGCGAGTAATCCGCAGCGGCGCGAACCGCGACGGAGCGCGTCGCGCGCGCGTTCGAGCGTCGATCGCTGCGCATTTCGAAAGAACAAAGGATAATATATTCAAGTCAGTCTTCCATCGCATCGCGCGCGTCCTTCTCGCGCGTCGTGCCGGTTCATCACGTCAAAAAGTCAGGACTCGGATAAGGATCACTCCGAACGCGATCGAACGCGCGACGCGACCGTCTACGAATACCGACGATGCGAGCGCACGCACCAAGTTTTGCGAAGGGCGACAGTCGACGCGGTGGAGAGCGTGGCGGACATGGAGAGCATGATGTCTGCGCGAACGAGCGTGAATATGTCGACCAGTGGCTGAGGGTTTGGGCGACTCTCTGGACAAGAGGTTAAAAAGTGCGCGACTTTGGAAACGCGATGTAGAGCCGATGCCATGTAGCGTGCCCCGGGGATAGTTCGGAGAGGGTGGTGTGAGCAACGAAGTCTAAATATAATTACATGCCAATCAGTTGGTCGCCGCGGCTTGCGTGCCGGTTGCGATGGCGTTGTCGAGGATGAGCGCGGGACGCGTCTCAAGCGCGATGGTGATGGGCGCAGGCAACGGTTCTTGTTGAAGCGATGCGCGGGAAATCATCTCTGCGGCTGATTTACGAGCGGCTTCGAGGAGGTAGAGATCTGTGCTCATGGATGCGTGGAAGAGGTTCACCTGTTGGCCGCTTTGCTTGGTGCCGAAGAGTTCACCGGCGCCGCGCAGTTGCAAATCGCTTTCGGCGATGCGGAAGCCGTTGTTGGATTGCTCGAGGACGGCGAGGCGATCGCGGGCGCGATCCTCCTTGAGTTCGGCGTTGTCGCCAACGCCAGGGGAGTGAAGCAAGAAACACTTGGATTGGCGTTCGCCCCGACCGACGCGTCCACGAAGCTGGTGAAGCGCGGCGAGGCCGAATCCGTCGGCGTCCTCGATGATGATGACACTTGCGTTCGGGACGTCAACACCGACTTCAACCACAGAGGTGGCCACCAAAGCTTGAGTCTCACCTTGACTAAACTTATTGAGCGCGTCAGCCTTCTCATCAGCACCGAGCTGCCCATGTAAAAGGCCGAAGCGGACCTCTGGATATTTGCTGACTAGGCGAGCGTATTCCTCCTCGGCGCCCTTCACTTCTGACATTCTGGACGATCCAGACTCGTTCACGAGACGAAGGATGACGTACGCCTGTCCACCACCCTTGATCTCTTCGCGCATCGCCTCGTACGCGTTGTCGTGCTCCTCTACGCTGCAAACCTTCGTAATGATTGGTAATCGACCCGCGGGCTTTTCGTCAATGACGCTGAGCGCCATCTCTCCAAACTTTGTCATGGCGAGCGTTCGAGGAATCGGTGTCGCGCTCATCGTTAACATGTGCGGCGGAAGCCTACCTTTCGCCAACAACGCTGCTCTCTGTTCGACACCGAATCGGTGCTGTTCGTCGACGACAGCGATGCCGAGAGAGTTGAAGACCACCTTGTCATGAATGAGCGCATGCGTGCCAACGATAATACCAATATCACCCGAATCGAGTTCCTCTAAAATTTGAGCTCTCTCAGCCGTCTTCGTGGAACCCGTGAGCAGAGCAACCTTTGGCGGGTCTCTCATCTGCGACAGCAGGTCCGTCAGCACTCGATGATGTTGCGTAGCGAGCACTTCAGTCGGTGCCATGAACGCGCCTTGGTGTCCTGCGCCGCAAGCGGCAAGAAGTGCCAGCGCGGCGACAACAGTCTTACCACAGCCGACATCGCCTTGAAGGAGACGCAACATCGGCGCCGGTCCAGCCATATCGCTCAAAATCTCTTCGAGCGAGGACTCTTGGGATCGCGTGAGGGCGAACGGAAGCTCGCTGCGAAGTTCATCAACTAACTGCGTGCCAACGATGCACACGCCTTCAGTAGTTTCTGACACTGGCAACGCTTGGAGTCTGCTTCTTTCCTGAAGCAAAGCAACTTGTAATAACACCAATTCTTCAAAAGCCAGCCGCTCACGCGCTTGAGCAACCGCCTCGACGCTTTCCGGGCGATGAATATTTTGCACCGCGGCGGCGTGAGAGAGCAACCCGAGCTCCGCGAGGAGAGGGTTATCTCGTCCCATCGCGATCTCCATCGGATCAGCTGGCAACTGTTCCAAAAATAGGGCGAGCGCCGCATCGATTGCGCGGTGCCACTCGATGTTATTCATAGCGCCGCGTTTCGCGTACGTCGCGACGATTTCTGAATCGTCTGCTGACATGACGGGAGACTCTGGAGGAATCGCAAAGATCCTGCCGCCGTCGACGGTAAACTGGCAGTTTCTGTCTCCGTGACCCAAAGTACCTCGCACACGCACGCGCGCACCAATGGCTAACTCTGCTCGGACATCCTTCGAGAGGTAATCCCAGACTTTGACTTTACAACGGGGTTTATCTGCGCCCCACGGTTGATCTTCCGTAGGAACGAGCTCATCGTCGTGCACGTCAACCTCAACAGACACGGTGTTCGGAATGGTTCTACCTCTCGTGTAATCTCTGATTTGCATCGCACGAACGGTACCCGTCAACGTGACTTGAGTGCCTGGCGCGTGAGACTTATTCCATGCGCTGTACTCTTGGTACTTGCGCGGACAATTGCGCAAGATGGCTTCGATGGTCGTGATGCCTTCCGTTTTGAGAGCCTTCATGGTTGACTTTGGAACTTTATCGGCGAGCACATCGATCGGCGTCTCTTTCCAACGTTCAACATCCAAGCGAAGCTCTGACGCGTCCGTCTTTGCGGCGATCTCGGCGAGCTTCTGAAAATCAACAGTCTCCGGAAGAATACCGTTGATTGGATCCTCAGCGGCCCAGAACGGTTTTTGAACTCCTCGAAGCGGTACATCGCTCGATGACGACGCGCTAGAGTAGCTAGAATCGCCTTCGAGTTTTTCTTCATCCTCAAAACCATCGACCGTGGCCCATCCGTCACCAGTGCTTGCTTCTTCGCCGTCGCTTAAGCTGACAGTACCGCCGCCACCCCATCCCGGGGCGCCGCCGGCGTACTTTTCGCTCTCCGACGTATTTTTCGCTTCAGCGGTGACGCGCTTCAAACTCCCCGCACCTGGATCTCCGAGTGAAAATGAATACTTCTCCAAGCACCCCAACTCGTCATCCTTGGCTTGTGGGTGCTCGAGCAACTTGTTCAAAATCTCAGCCAACACTCTGGCATCTGTCAACGCGCGGTGCATTTGCGTGTCCTCGCCCCGAATCTCGATGTTGTAGTGCTCCCTGAGAAGATCCAAGTTGAACTTTGAAAGTCCCTCTGGCCTGAGTAGCGCACGCGCGAGCGGCAAAGTATCGCAGAATCGCCAACTAGTGGGAAGCTCTCGTCCGAGACGCCTGTACTCGTGCTGAATAAACGCGGCGTCAAACTGACGAGCGTTGTGCGCGACGAGCAAAATCGGAGCACCGGGACGGGACTCGCGTGCTCGATCGATAAAAGCTTCCAATTGTTCCGCCGCCATGGCGAACGATGGCACGTTGGACGCGCTCACCATGCTGTTCGTAATGCCCGTGAGCGACGTGACGGCGGACGGAATGGTAAATCTCCCCGGGTTGACGAGCGTGCTGAAGGATGACGACGGATCGAAGAGCGACTGCGCCGCGAGTTCGATGATTCGACTCTTCTCCTTGCTCAAACCAGTGGTTTCCAAATCGAAAACGATGACTGTCGGGAACTCGGACGAATCTCTCGACACCGCTGGAGCCTTCTTCGCCGGAGTCTTCTGCAGCTGCGACACCGGCGACGACGACTTGGACGACGGGGATTTAGCCGCGCCCGCGCCGCGCGTCGACAACACCGACGAGGACCCACTGCTCGATCGACTCGGCGCGCTCGGAGGCGTCCACCCACGCGGCGCGACCGCCGTTTGACTCGGCGCTTCGCTCGCTCGCGTCGGAGTTCCCGGCGGAATCGGCGCCCCGCTCGTCGCCTGTTGAATCACCGCCGGTAACGCCGCCGACACGTTTTGCAACAATCTCTGTCTCTTCCCAACATCCAACGATCCGTACATGGTGGAATCCCTCACCATGTGCGCCAACATCGGCGACGCGTACGACGTTTCCAACTCTCTCAACGACGTCGTGAGAAAACTCTGAAAATCGCTAAACGCTCTACCCTTCGCGTTGGCGCACCCGTTCGCGATCTCGTATTCCAAACCCGCGCGTAATCGCGTCTGCAGCGCGCGAGAAAACCAAAACGCAAGTCGAAACACCATCGCGTCAGTCACTCAGATCGCTCGATCGAAACGCGTCGCCGGTCGATTCGATTCCCGTTCCCGTTCGTCGTCGCTTCGCTTCGCGCGCACCACGATCCTTTCCCCATCCACCGCGACGCCGCTCTCACCCACGGCGTCTCCGTTCGCCCCAGCGCGCGCGCTCACTCTTCGCCATCCCAGCGTCGTCGTCCACGCATCCTTCGCCTTTGACACCCCGCGCGCGCCGCACCACCGACCACGCATCTTCACTCCGCACCACCGACCGTCGTCGCCGTCTTCCCTCCGAGTCTTCGAAGAGACGCGCGCGACGAATCTCGTCGACGAAACCGACGACGACGATCGGAACGCGCCGCAGGGGGTTCGACCCGTCGCCCTCCGTCGATGGGTCTGGTGGTGCGAAGCGATCGTCGTCGAGATCGATCGTCCGCGCATCGCTCTGAGGATTGATTGATTGGATGGATTCAAAACCAAAACAACTGTCTGTCATGACGAGGGGTTGGTTGTTGTTGTTGTTGTTTATATGTGTAAACAGTGTGTTGTTGTTGTTGTTGTTGTTGTTGTTGTTGTTGTTGTTGTACTAGTAAACACGTCGTCGAGTACCACACCTGGAGAGAGAGAGAGCGAGCGCCGGGACCCCGCCGATGGGCGTCACACCGACGCCGACGTCCATATATGGGGTCGTCGTGCGCGAAACCGGCGATCGGAAACGCCGGTGATGACGCCGGTGACGGTCGGGAGCGCCGACGCGCGCCCCCGGGGCGAGACGCGACGCCCGGGAGAAGCATTCTCAAAACGTCGAGCTCGCGAACGAGTCTCGCGAATGAAGGCGGGAGCGCGCCGAGCAGCCCGACGGGGACGGTTGGGAACGGCGGCAACGCCGGAAGCGACGGCGGCGGTGGTGGGTTTGGGTTTGGGGTGTCCCCGGTGACGAGCGCGGAGCGGTTACACGCGATGGGGGGTGGGGCGACGACGACGACGACGGCGACGGGGTTGGCGCGCAAGGCGTCGTTTGTCAAGTTTTCCGGGTTGAGCGAGAGCGAGGACGAAGGGGGAAACGGTGCGGATGGTGGCGGCGCGGACGCGGGTGATTCGTGGCGGTCGTCGGGGTCGGAGGAGAAGGAATCGTCGTCGTCAAAGTTTTTCGGGTGGAGGTCGTCGGGGGCGTCGTCTAACGCGGCGGCGGCTTTGAGCGACGACGGGAGTCCGACGACGCAACACGAACGGCGACAGAGCTTTACGAGTTCGGTCCCCGTGGTTGAACACGGAGACGAGGCGCATTGGTTTTTGTCCATCGGTGTCGATACCCACAAGGCTGCGGCGAGGGTGATGGAGAGCAGACTCGCGGCGGCGAGAGTGGAGGAGCAGCGTTTGTTGGAGCTCGTCGTCCAAGCGGAAAAGGCGACGAAACAGGCGGAGGAGGATGCGCAACGACAACGCGGGGATGAAGAAGAAGAAGAAGAACCGAAGGAGGGGCTCGCCGAGACGGGATCGAAAGGTTTGTCGACGCTCATGCCTTGGGACGTCATGGTTACCGTCGCGCGCGCGAGGGAGGGCGATGCGCGCGCGGCGGCGAAAAAGGCGTCGTTGGTTGTAAAAAAGCTCGCGCACTCTGTCGCGATTTGGGAACTCAAGTCGGCGAAACGCGCGTACAACGACGTGCAGGAACACTTGAGGAAAATGGAGGAAAAGAAGGGACGTCGGGTCGCCGCGGCGGCGCGCGCGAGGGCGACGTATGAATCAGCCAAGGATGAGAGTGAGCAAGAGCTTCAAAATTTGAGAGCGCTCGACGACGCTCGACTCGCCGCAGACGTAAAGATGGCGGAAGCGTCTGCGCGCATGTACGCGGCTCGCACGGCGCTTAAAAACTCTCGCGATAGGAAAAAAGGCATCTTGCAAACGTTCCGTCAAGCCGTGCGCGGGTCGATGGATTCGAGCATTGAACTTTTGGAGTTTAGACAGACTGAGTTTGCGCTTCGAGCGACAAACGTCACGACGGCAATGTTCAACGCGTACGATCACATGACGACGCGACTGGAAGAGGCACTCATGAATGCCATCGATGCCGTCGGTACGAAATCGGCGAGAAAGCAAGATGATTCGTTTGATATTGAAGCCGCCGCGGCGCTGACGGCTCGTGATCGCGCTGAAGCTTCGCTCAACGACGCCACGAGTCAATGCATGGCGGAGATGCGAGCGTTGGAATCGTCGACGAGAGTCTTATTGGTGGGCGTCGATGAAGACATTAAGAATGGTATAGAAGAGTATTACGCCGCTGCGGATGGTGAGCGTACGAGCTACATTGCCGCGCAACGCGCCACGATTGCGTGGAAAATGGCGCACGCGGCGGGTAAGGTTTATGAAGAAGCGTACGCCGCTACAAAGAGCATGGCTGCCGAAGCGGAGACGTTTGCCTCAGCTCTGGATGCCGAAATCGCCGAGCTCGTCGCCGACTTGGCTGTCGCGAAAGACCGCCTAAAGGCTGCCGCAGACGTGGAGAGTTCTCTCCTCCGCGAGGCTGACGCCGCACAAGTCGCAGTCGACGATGTTCATGAGGGATCAATCAGCCCGAGCGACAGCACGCCGTCGCGACGACAAAGCGTGAAAAACGTATTCGACGTCATCAACAAGTTTAGTTACATGGTGCGCGATAACTCTGCGAGAGGCAATCACGACACGACGGCGAGTTTGAAAAATCTCTCCATGCAAGCTGGACTCGATGCGTTCACCGCCGATGAGGCGAACGAGCGATTGTCAATGTTGGGTTTCGCCACGTACCCGGACGCGGACACGACGGTGGAGAGCATCATGGAAAAGGCGCAAGAGCTTGAAAAGTCGCAAGACGTGCAGACTCTCACGAGGACGGTGTCGAGAAACGCGATGGCGTACAACCCGATTCAGAATTTAAACTCGTAACGTAGATATCATGGCATGAGTGAGTCATTACATTATTTATTAACGCTCTTGCATTTTTTCGTTGTAAAGCAAAACAGAAAAGTTGACGAAGAGTTGGAACGCCGCGCGCTTACTTGTCACCCATGGAAACACAAATACCAGTCTTGTAATGATGGCCCTTGTTCGCCAAGCGAATGCACCCAGTCGCGGTGGCGCCGTCGCAAAGCGAGGTGCTATAGGTGATATCGGTGTCGCCGTGGCTGTCGTGAACGACGCGCATGACGTCGCCAGACGAGAGCTGTTTGCTCATCGCGAGCGCAAAGCTCAACGAGTTGCGTTCGCCACCCATTGCGAGCGTGGCTCGCATACCGGCCGTCGTCTTCGCGTCGAGCTCGCTGACGACACCGCATTCGATCGAGTTACCAGAGTTGGCGATCGCCGCGCTGAGCGTCGTCGGTCCATCCTTGCGTTGCGCGCCGATGGTCCAGTCCACGAGTCCGCCGCTGCTCGCTTGCACGGTTGCCTGGGTACCGACAGTCGTCGCATCGTCAACAGCGAGGCACGCGCTCGCGGTGATATCAGATCCACCGCTCAACGCGCTCTCCACCGACACCGCGACGGCATCGATCGCGAATTTCGCCTCTGCGTTCGCATTCGCGACGCCCTCCTTGGACAATCCAGTCAGCTTGAGCTCGAGACCATTCGTCAAAAAGTCCTTCGTCTCAACGTCCGCGCTCAGTTCCGCCGAGTGCGTTCCCTTGGCCGTCAGCGTGACACCATCGAGAAGGTCGATTCGTCGCGCCACCGACCCCGCGAGCGTGTGGTTGGCAGAGTTAACGTCGACTTCGATATCCACGGCGCCATCCTGCGCCTTGGTCGTCACCTTCGTGGCCCCGACGTCGGCTGGTTTCATCAAGTCACGCAATTGTTGCGCGATGTCTTCAAAGTACATGATTCGTCTCGGTGGATCGGAGAGTCACGCTCGCGCGTGCGTGTGTGTATTCGTGCGCGCACGTATTCCTCGCCGCGTCGTCGCCGCGTCGTCGTCGTCGTCTTCTGTCGTCCGTCGCGATTCCCACGGCAATTTTCCAACAGAATTGAATTGAATTGAAACTTCGTGCGCTTTTCCACGTCAGACTTTACGTTTTTTAGCCATATTCGACCGTTCACGAATCTTGAAAATGACTAGGGACTCCCGGTTTTGGAGATGTTCTTCTCCCGTAGGCCATCCGATGTGTCTTAAATAGATTTTGTGATTGATACAATATACGTACAATCGACGGAGTTATTCATAAGAAATAAATCTCCAAATGTCCGAACTTTTCGGGGTTTGTTGGGTTTGTTCGGTGCGCGAACCACAACACGGCGAGACACCCTTCTCGACGTCGAGCCCGCGCGACGGCAGACGACGACTCGACTCGATCGATGCTTCGACGAGCGACGAAAGCGGCGTTCGCCCACGCGCGCACGTCCACCTACGCCGCGCCGGCGTTGACGAGAATGTCCACGGTTGACGCGTACAAGGTTGGCGAGAGCACGAACATCAAGTGGCACGAGGGCAGCGTGGACCGGGAGACGCGCGAGAAGACGCTCGGGCAAAAAGGATGCGTGCTGTGGTTCACCGGTTTGAGCGGAAGCGGAAAGTCCACCGTGGCGTACACGCTCGAGCACGAACTGTTTAAGCGAGGCAAGGTGGCGCAGGTTTTGGACGGGGATAACATTAGACACGGGTTGAACTCAAACCTGGGCTTCACCGCGGAGGACCGCGAGGAAAACATTCGCCGCATCGGTGAGGTTTCCAAGCTTTTTGCCGACAGCGGTATGATTACTCTCGTTTCTTTCATCTCGCCGTACGTGAAGGATCGTCAACGCGTTCGTGAACGCGTTGGTGACCGGTTCATCGAGGTGTACATGAAAATTCCGCTCAGCGTGTGCGAAGACCGCGATCCGAAGGGTCTCTACAAGGCTGCTCGCGCGGGCAAGATCAAGGGTTTCACCGGTATTGACGATCCTTACGAGGAGCCGCAAAACGCGGAGATTGAAATGGAAGTCGCAAAGGAGGATGGCGTTCTTGCCCCGCCGCAACAAATGGCTGAGCAAATCGCAGACTACCTCGAAAAGAAGGGTTTCCTCTCCTAAAGGCGAGTCCAAAATGTGGATGAGGCGCAATTTTTGTCGCGGTAATGTGTAGGTGGTTACCATTTGCTTCTTTGTCAATGCTTCAGCTATCTATCGTATTGTTTAATCAAAGTCTAAATTCCTAGAGAGCAACACGTCTACGCCGCCGCGCGCCAAGCGGCGATGTGCGGGTTTGCCTCAGGCGGCGGAGGCACAAACTCCGTCAGCGGCTCGTCCCGGCTCGCAAAACTCGCCTGGATCCATCTTCTATTCATGTCGACGCTCTTCGCCCGGTTCGTAATCGTGCGCGACTGCACGTGCAACCGGCGCATCTCCATGCCCTCCGCCGCGAACAACTCGGTTAAATCGTCTGGGGAAAAGTAATACGCCCTCGTACCGTCGCCTCGCACGTAAAAGTTGTCCGAAATCTTTTGCGAATCTTTCCCATTCAGGCGTTCTTGCGCTAAATCCCCCGCGGCGTAGTCTCGCACGCACACCACGCCTTTTTTGCCGCCTCGCATCACCGTGGCGACGTTTCTCACGCAAAAGCTCATTTTTTCGCGCGACATTGCGCTCAACGCAAAAATCATCGTGCACACATCCACCGACCCCATGGGGACGTTATCGAGGAGCGATTCACACGTTCCATCGCACACGAACGCCTTGACGCGATCTCTATCCCGTTCTGGGAGTTTTGAAGCGCGTTCCTTGACTAAATCCACCGCTCTCGCGCTGAAGTCGCAACAATAAACCGTAGCCTCCGAGTCGAGTTCCAACAAAGGAAACACCGTGTTCCCGACCCCGCACCCGAGCTCAAGAAAAACCCGGGGTTTACTCGCGTCCACCTCGTACGTCGATCCCGGCCCGTCGCGCACATCCTCGACGACGCCGTTCCCGTCGTCGTCGGGTGTTTCGTTCGCATCTTCGCCCAAACCACGGACGGCTACGGGGAAAACTTCGGGCCACTCTCGCGCGAGCCAGTGACGATCCTTGAAGAAATTGTCCCGGTTATTCTTGTAAAAGATGTCCCAGTTCTTCCTCGCCTCGCGTTCGTACTTGGCGCGGAAGAAATCAGAGGCGACGCTCCCGGACATGGTCGCGGCGGCGTGAACAGAGGCGGCGACTGAGGGAAAGCGACACAAAGGCTCGCGC
>Ga0181592_10003562_pt1 | contig 12903 bp, 14 predicted proteins | sample 071ome_20_FD_133755 | JGI IMG/M metagenome (GOLD analysis project Ga0181592, IMG submission 133755) | Coastal salt marsh microbial communities from the Groves Creek Marsh, Skidaway Island, Georgia - 071412BT metaG (megahit assembly) | ecosystem: Environmental > Aquatic > Marine > Intertidal...
GACAGCAGTGAATTTTGCTTTGCTGCCGATGTAACCGGCGGCGCTAATTTCACTCTTTCCTTCGAAACCAAATTCAACGCAGGAAACGGCACCTGGTACGAACTCGACACCAGTAAAACAATCAATGCCGACGGCGAATACATCTACTTCTACACAGACAAACCCGTCAATCGCATACGCATGAGGATTAGCGCCATCAGCTCTGGAACGCCAAGCGTTTTGCCTCACATTGGTGTCGCTTATCACGGTTAATGGGCACCCGCATCGTTCCCGGCTACTGCAAACACATCGAAGTGGATGCAGACAGCCACACCACAGTCGCAACCTTCACCTTCATGACCCCCAACGATGTCGAAGATTTCGCCGGTTTGATGGTGCGTCTAGCATCAGGCATAGAAGTCATGATTTCAGTAGAGGACGATGGCGATTAAACGCAACGGTGAGCATCTGTCAAAATAACAATAAAGTAGGCAACTGACCGTGGTTTACAGCGCAAACATTCCCCCAACCGGCGCTTCGGTCAGCGAGTCGCCTTTCGTGCGTGACTTGGAAGTCATCGCAATGATGGAAGACTGGCAGGTCATGGCTGCCGTCACCCGAGGCACCAACTACATCCGCGATCTAAGCGAGCAATTTCTACCGCAAGAACCACGAGAAGACGACGACGCCTACCAAACTCGCATCGACCGCAGCGTCTTATCCCCCTACACCAGCCGCCTAATCGAAACTGCCGCTGGAGCGATTCTTCGCAAACCGATCCACATCGAAGGCGATGACTACTGGCTCGAACTAAGCGAGAATATCGACGGCATCGGTTCAAACATCAATGAATATGCGCGTCGTGCCCTGGTTAGCAGCCTTTCCTATGGTCACAGCGCAGTTCTTGTGGACTACCCCGTCGCAACCGGGGCACGCAATTTGGCTGAAGAGCGTGCAATGGGCCGTCGCCCCTATTTCGTGCATGTTGACGCAGCACAAATTTGGGGATGGCGACAGGCTGATTACACGATGCCCGGCAGCCCCCTCACCCAAATCCGAATCCACGAGTACGCCACCCGTCCTCTGAACGATTTCGGTGAAGAGCAAGTCGAGCAAATGCGGGTCATTTACCCAGGCCGCTATGACTTGTACACGTTGGGCGAAGACGTTGTCGAATTTTCCCAAACCGGGGGCTTCAGCCTGGACGAAATTCCAGTGGTGCCCATTTACAGCAACCGCCGGGGCATGTTGCGCTCTCAACCGCCACTGCTCGACATCGCCAACCTCAACATCACCCATTATCAACGCCAAGCCGACCTAATCCACGCGCTCCACATCGCCGCCATGCCCACTCTTGTGCTAGAGGGCTGGGACGACACGCTTGGATCGGCAACGATGGGCGTTAATTACGCGATTGCGATGACGCCTGGCAACAAGGCGTATTACGTGCAGGCTGACGCCACAAGTTTCGACGCGCAGATGGCTGAATTACAGTCTCTTGAGCTACAAATGTCCACGCTAGGTGTGACTAAGTTGTTCGGCCAAAAGTTTGTTGCCGAGTCTGCCGAAGCCAAGCGCATCGACCAAGCACAAAGCAACTCAGTGTTGTCGATTATTAGCCAAGAACTGGAAAGTGCGTTGAACCAGGCTTATCGACTAGCAGCTCGGTACGTGGGAATCGAACCACCCAAGGTTCGCATCGACCGCGACTTCGATTACTACCGCCTCATCGGCCAAGACATTTCAGTGCTGTCCGACCTCAACAGCAACGGCAAGATCAGCGACGAAATGCTGCTTGAAATCCTGCGTCGTGGCGAAATTCTGCCCGACAACACCGACGTTCAAGAAGAAGCAGCAAAGATTACCGCACAGGAACCGTCTGTTGTAGTTAATGAGAACCCTGTAGAATAGTATTGCTTTAATACAAAAGTCTCGTGTCTGAAGAACAGCAAGCAAATTCTCCTGTGGAGAGTGCCGCTGAGCAGCCTGTGGCTGACCTTACAAACCTTCAAAGCCAGCTCGACGCACTCAAAGCAAAGAATGCCGAGCTAATTAGCGAACGCCGCAAAGACAAGGAAAACCGCGACAAGCTCCAGCAACAACTGAGCGACATCGAATCCGCAAAGAAACAGGCGGAAGAGGCACGCTTGGCCGAATCCGGCGAGTACAAAACGCTGTGGGACGACGCGCAAACCACAATCTCCTCGCTAAAGGCAAGTCTGGCCGAAAAAGAAACCGAAGTTGAGCAAATTAAACAGGGGTATTCCAAAGAACAACTGCGTTCAAATATGCTCTCCCAGTTATCAACGGCTGGTGCGCTTGCACCTGATCAGCTGTATCGTCTAGTAGAGGATAATCTTCGCAGCAAAGACGGTCAGCCTGTGGCTGTTGTCGGCGGCGTCGAGACTCCGGTGGCGGAATACGTCGCCAACCTGAAAAATCCCGGCAGCGGTTACGAGCATCATTTTGCAGCTAGTAACACTGCCGGAATGGGTGTTACGGGCAGTGCCCGCGCCACCTCCCTTCCCGGCCAATCCAACCCGTGGTTGAAAGACAGCTTTAACATCACCGAGCAAATGATTCTTCTCGCTAAGGATCCAGACAAAGCTCGAATTCTTAAAGCTGAAGCCGGGAAATAGTCCTAGTGGGACGCCTGCCGTAAACCCTTTTTTAGGAGCCCATCATGGCTGCCATCTCTGAAAACTATTCCGGCGGAACATTCCTGTCGGATCTCGTCACCCGTCCCGAATTCCTTCAGTACACCTCTGAAGGTATTTTCGAGCAATCCAAGTGGGTGCAAAGCGGCATCATCCAGCGCAACGCCGCTCTGGATGCTCGTGCCGGTGGTACTCGCGTGCGTGTGCCTTTCCACGATCCCATCAACCCGACTGAGGAGCAAATTCTCAGCAACGCAACCTGGGGAACCGGTGGCGCAGGTTATCTGACTCCTCAAGGCACCTCAGCCGACGAGCAGATCATGACTCTGCTGCACCGTGGCTTCAGCTATGCGGCTGACGACCTCAGCAAGCTTGGTTCCGGCGCTGACCCCCTCGCCCATGTGCGTAATCAGCTGACCGCCGCCATCAACAAGCTGAAGACCTCCACCCTGAAGTCCCACCTGCTGGGTCTGTTCGGTGGCATCACCGCTGCTGGCGTCCTTGGGGCCAACCAGTACGACGCATCAGTGGCTGGTACGTCTGCTACCGAAGCCAACTACCTGAGCGTCGGCAACGTGATGCAGGCCAAAAACCTGCTGGGTGAGCGCGGCGAGGAGATCGACTCCATCGCAATGCACTCTTCTGTTGCTTACTACCTGCAACAGATCGGGATGCTGACCTTCAGCACCTCTGCACTGGCCGCTGCAGGCGCAGTGACCTGGGGCGCTGGTGGCGTGGGTGTCACTCAACCTGAAGTGGCTACTTTCGCAGGTCTGCGTGTCGTTATCGACGACCAGCTGAGCTTCTTGACTGGCGGTACTGCAACCCATGTGGTCAAGTATCCCGTCTACATGTTCAAGTCTGGTGTCGTGTCTGAGGGCATCCAACAGGATCTGCGCCTCGCCGCTGACCGCAACATCCTGTCTATGCAGGACGTGCTGGCTGTGGATTACCACTACGGCTTCCACATCACCGGCACCAAGTGGGCCGCCGCTGGCGACAACCCCACCAACGCTGCAACCACCGGCAACCTTGCCGATACCGCCAGCTGGAACTTGGTGTACTCAACCACCAAGATGGTGCCCATCGTGCGCCTTCTGGTCAACACCCCGTTCGACACCACCGCTTATTCCTGATAAGCTTTACTCGGTATTGGACGACCGGCCCCCGAAAGGGGGCCTTTTTATTGCCTCAAACGAGGCCCAACCGCATTTTTTCCTGCCGGTCAAACACTTCTTCACTACGCACGGTCATCTTGTACGACCGCAGCACCACCTGATTTGCAACGACGTAGCTGACCTTCAGCTCACTTGCAATCTCTGGAACGGTTTTACCTTTGTTACGCAGCTTTTGAATTTCTTTGACGACATCAGCAAACTTCCGTGGCTTTTCCGCCTTCGGCTCTTCCACTTTCTTTAGGCTAGTACCAGAGAATTCGCTTTTACGGACCGGCATGGATTTGGTGCGGCTTTTCATTACCAAGGATAATACAAAAAGATTTATCGACATTCCTGCTCACGAAGTAAGCGAAACACAGGCACAAATCGAACTAAACGGTGGAACGGTTTACCACGCTTGCGTCTTACCTAAACCAGCACGACGTACCAGAGCTAAACTCAGACAAAGGTGGTATTAAGCCGTGGCCGCAACAATCGACGCCACTCTCCAAGGAGCAGCAGCCAACAGCTATGTGACGCTGGCTGAGGCAAACTCCTACTTTGAAACCACACCTGATGATTCAACTTGGGTCAACAAAACTGACGATCAAAAGAACCGTTCACTTATCTCCGCTACTCGTTTTATCGATGATTTTGAGTTTTACGGGGACCGCTGCACTACCACCCAAGCACTCAAATGGCCCCGCAAGGAGTACAAAGTTGACGGCGTCGAACTCGCCTGCACATTTATCCCTGACGAAGTAAAAGTCGGCACCTTCGAACTGGCGCGTGCGCTTGCCAACAACCCCACCGCCCTGACGGGCAGCAAAGGCACTGACGGCACCTACGAAGAAGTAAAGCTGGGCGACCTCGAAGTCAAGTACAACACCGGCTCCCAAAACCCAGGGATGGTTAACACCATCCTTGACGTATTCCCTTGGGTCGCCACCTACATCGGTCCCTACACCAAATCCGGCGCTGCCAACCACGCCGTAAACCTGGAGCGAGGTTGATATGGCACTAATCGACGATATTTTTGGCGGCATCCCAGCACAGCTGATGGCTGACTGGGGCCAGGACATTACCTACATCAAAACCAACCTGCCCAGCAACTACAACCCAACCACTGGAACGGTGTATCAGTCTGAGACTGAGGTGACTGTGAAAGCGGTTATCACAAACGTAAACCCAAGCGAGTACGAGGGTTTGTACCAGACGACAGACCTCAAGGTGATGTTTGGTGCGGAGGAATTAGGCGACTACTACCCGACACAGGCTGACCGCATCCAATACACGCAAGCAGGCGAAACCCGCGAAGCCAAGTTGATAAACATTGTCACCGAGCGCGGCACCAAAGCTATTTTCCACACCGCAATCGCGAGGCCGCAGTGATGCCCAGAAAAAAGAGCCTGCAGCAACAAATCCGTGAACGTACTCAAAAAGCAGTTAGAGAGACTGCCGTTCAGATAATGAACGATTTAGCAGAAGCTGGTCCCGAATGGAGCGGCAGACTTAAAAACAACTGGGTTGCCGACACGTTCAGTGGGAACCAAAAAGTAAAAATCGGAAGGAGTACAGGCTACCCTTACTCTCGTAGTTCCGTACCGGCACTAAAAACAGATATTAAGTCAGCAGAAGCCACTCCCGTAAAAGTAGAGATAACAAATAAAACCGAGTATTTTGCTTATGCAGCAGATCTCATACCGGGTAAATTTTGGCCCAAGGAAGAAGGACCAAAAGGTGCGTTTACTAGAGGTAAACGCAGCACCAGTGATACCGGCGTCGGGTTCCGTGGTGATTTAAGCGGAGATGGCATGAACATATCAACAGCACCACTCGATTGGTACAACAACTACCTAAAAGGTGGCGGTCTTCAAAAAGCTACGCAAAGTAGCATAAGGATTGGTTTTAGAGGTTAGCGCCCATGGATTATCAAGCTATCCGTGCCGCAATCGAAAAACCTCTACTGGATGCGTTTAAAGACCTAACGCCGTCAGTGCCGGTTTACTTCGACAACATCACCGCTGCACCCAAAAACACCACAACAGAATATGCGCGTGTCAACGTTACCTTTGGAGTGACCAACGAACCAACTCTGACCAGCAGTGTTGACTTTGCACGTGGCGCGATTGTCATTCGCATATTTACCGAAAAAGGCCGTGGCCCTGCACGTAACCAGACGTTGGTTACTACAGCCGTCAACGTATTAGAGACACTTAACGACACTGCAAAAACAAGCAACGGTGTATTTTTCCGCGTCGGTCAAATTGATGGTCCGTCATTTATGTCTGACGAAACATCGCCTCATTTTATGAGCCGCATTGACACAGGCTACACAGCAACTGTGTTGAGTTAATAAAAGGGCTATCCTATAAAAAGCCGGGCAGTGCCCGCAGAAAACCTCATTCTCTGGTACGCCAATGGCCGCCACCGTTCTGTCCGGCACCTCGGGTGCCCTGTATTACAAGCCTGCCGGTACTACTGGCACGTTTGATTCTTCTGGCGTTAGTACCGTCAGCGACGAAATCACCGTCGAAACTTTCCTGAACCTGAAAGTTGGTGATCCGGTTCAATTCAGTGTTGTCGATCAGCGCGATGGCACCGCTGGAACAGGCACTCTTCCCGCTGGTATTTCTCCTAGCACCACCTATTACGTCATCAGCTACACCGCAAGCACTGGCGTTCTCCAGGTGTCTGCAACTGAGGGTGGTTCAACCATCACCATCACCGACACCGGCACGGTTTCTTCTCCCAACGAATTCCAAGTTGCATACGACTCGTTTGCATCTGTGGGCCAAGTTCGTGACTGGAGCTTTGAGATCAGCCGTAACGAGATTGACGTTACGACCATCGGTCAAACCCCTGGTCAGTTTGTACCTTTCCGCGAGTACATCGCTGGATTTGCAGACGGCAGCGGTTCCGCCACGGTCTACATGACCAACGAGTCGAGCGCCATCGGCAACCGCATGGTGGAAGACGTTATCCAACGTCAACAAGTCGGCGCAGCCTTCAAGCTGTATATCGACCAAGTGTTCAATGGTGCAAGCGTTGACGACGCCAAGAGCCGCTCCATCGAATTCGAGGCAGTTCTGGTGTCTGCTTCACTGAACGTCAACCCTGACGACGCAGTATCAGTAGAAATCAGCTTCCGTCCTTCCGGCGCTCCCACCTTCGACCTGGCTCAGTCCTGATAGCCTAAACTTCAGGTAAGGGTGCAGACCCCGGTTAACCGCCGGGGTTTTTTCATGCCTAATCCGCTACATTAGACGCATACATCTGTAATTCAAATGCCCGCCAGCAATCTGCGTGCAATCGACAAGCTTCGTAAGGCAGCCAACCTCGAACCAGTCAAAAAAGAAGTTGAACTCTCGGATGGAACGATTTTTGAAATGTACGTGACGCCGCTGACGATGGCCGAGCGCGAACGTGCCCAGCGCAACGCCAAGTCTGACGACGCCAACGCTTTTGCACTGCAGCTGCTGGTGTCCAAAGCGCAAAACGCTGATGGGCAGAAACTGTTTAGTGCCGGTGAGATTGATGTTCTGAAGAACGAAGTCAAGGACAAAGACTTGCAGGCACTGATGCTCGGTGTTCTTACTGACGACGAATCTGCGGAAATGGACCCAAAATCCTGAGCGCAGAACTTCGCAAAGACAACTGGCTTATGCTGCAGTTTGGCGTTGCCAAAGAACTAGGCATGAGCTTGTCGCAAGTTCGCGCCACCATGACTCCAGAAGAACTCATCGGCTGGAGCGCCTACTTCAAAGTGCTCAACGACGAGCAGCAGAAAGAGTTGGATAAAGCAAAACGCCGCCGATAGACTGGAGAAAGATTCTCTGCGTGCTAATCGGTGGAAGAGAACGTACGCATTGTCATAACGGGCGTTAATAAAGATGCCCTCAGCAAGTTAAATAAAGTTGAGGAGGCTGTAAATCGACTTAACTCTGCTACAAAAAAGGTAGAGGTAAAAGTTAGTGGAATCCAGGAAGCCGAGCGCCAAGCCGCACGTCTATACCAAGCACTGGAGCGTTTAGAGAGTGCAGCACTGTCTAAGCTACCTCAGTCACTTCAAACAGTCATTGCGTATTTAAAAGCAGCTAATGCAGGTTTAGGCGAATTTACACGACGAGCTATTACCGCAGCTGCTGCTGTTGGGGACATAGGGAGAGTACCTTTTGCCCCAATAATAAAAGCACAAAGTCAAGCTATAAGACAATTTCAACAGATGGAGAGAGGCTTAGTCTCTCTTCGTGTTGAGTTTGTAAAAGTCTTTGACAGGGGTTCTACCCAACCCTTATTGGATGGGTTAAATCTAGTCCGAGTAAGTATATTAGAAACAAAAGGTTTACTAGAAGGACGTGGAGATTTTACGCGGCCAATACTAGATGGTTTAGATCTAGTAAAGGTAAGAATTTTAGAGATAAAGGGCTTGTTGAGCGGTATCGGTGGTGCGGGTGGTGGAGGTCGAATTCCTCCAGAAGTCCCCCCAAACGCACCTAGGCTTCCTCAAGGACGAGACCCCCAAGGTCCGCAAGGCAGAGGGTTTGCGTTTGACCCTAATACTCTTCGGGGCCTGCGTCAAGGAATTGGTTATTTTAGAGAACTTCTAGAGACAGCTGAAATAGGAAGTAAGCGTTTTCGTATACTTGAGGATACTATTGCAGATTTAAATAAAAAACTCGAAGACGCACAGTTAAAGTTCCAAAAGGCAGTAACAACACCCGTCCCTGGTTCGCTATCTGCGTTACGTGCTGAAATCGCAGCCAAGCAAGCTTCGCTTGAACAAACTGCACGAGGCACTAAGGAGTTCAATGACCTTGCCAATGAATTGCGGCAATTAAATACAGAACTTAATAAGACTGAAAAATTTATTGAAGGCCGCACTAAAGGAATAAAAAGCCGTTTTGGTACTGCTGCTCAAAGTGCGGCACTCGGCGGCGGCTTCCCGTTGTTGTTTGGCGGACCAAGCATTAGTGCTGCCGGTGGTGCGTTAGGTGGTTTTGCCGGGGGCCTTGCAGGGCCGGGAGCCGGTTTTGCGTTGGGCATCGTCGGCTCGGCTATTGGCGGTGGCATTGACGAAATTATCGCCAACGCACAAGAAGCAGGCAAAGCACTCAACTCAACGGGTGGTGCGCTTGACTTTATGCGCGATAAATCGCTGCTTTCAACCGCACAAGTCGAAGAGCAAGCACGTGTTTTAGAAGAGCAAGGCAAAGTTTCTGAACTATCTGCGCTTCTTACTCAAGAGCTTGTTGACAAAATTGGCAACAAAGGTGTTAAAGCAATACAAGACTTAGGTAAAACAACGGACGAAACAACTCGCCTTTGGAACGAGCTAACACTCCAACTATTTAAACTTATTTCTGGGCCTCTGAATAGTTTCCTCAAAATTGTAAACAATGTTCTAAGCGGCGGAGTAACCAGAGGTCGTTTTGAAGCTATTCAAGAAGATTTTGCCGGGAACGCAGCTTTTGAAAAAGCGGTAGCAGAACTTAGAAGGGCTAACGGTAAGGGAGCTAGAACAGGCAACTTATCACAAACAGACCAAGAAGCTCTAATTAAACGAGCTGAAAAAGGAGAGTTCGGGGCTAGGCCCGTCACTGTATCAATTCCAGTAACTAAAGAAGACGAGCGTAGGTTCACCGTAAAGGATACCGCTGCAGATAAAGCAGCCCGCGAGGAAGCGCGTATTCAGGAAAAACTGGCAGCTCTTAAGGTGGAGCGGAAGGAGATATTTGAGATTTCTCGGCTTAAAGACAAAATTGCTGCAGCTGAAGCTATAAATGACACTCAAACTGCTATTCGTTTGAAGGGTGAGCAAGAACTTGCCGCTATTGAAGCTAAACGTTCGGCAGACCTAATAAAAGTTACGGACCAACGTTTAAAAGACTCGATCAACATTACAGCAGCAACCAAAAAACTTGCAGCGCAACGTGAAATAGAGCGGCAGCTTAATGAAGACCAGCGTAAACGTCAAGAACTATTCGAAGATACACTTGCAGGTCTTGAAAACCAACTGGCTATTCAAACAGCTGTAACACGAGAAGAGGCCGAACAACTTCGTATTAAACAGGAAATGAGAGACCTTGATGACAAGGGATTTAGCCCAGAGCAACTGGGCCGTATTAAAGCGGCAAAAGAAAGATTAAGTGAAGCGCAACAGCCGCTAAATAAATTTATTACCGACTCAACTAGAGCTTTAAATGATGTTGAACAAGTCGGTGTTACGGTCGCACAAGGCATTGGAAATGCTTTTGGAACGGCAATGACGACCGGGGTAGCTTCACTAATTGAAGGAACTAAAAAAGCTGAGGAAGTATTTGCCGACTTCTTGAAAAACGTTGCAAATGCGTTGCTCGACACTGCAGCACAAATGATTGCAACGTACATCGCAATCGGCATCGCCAAAGCGTTCGCTGGATTAGCCAGTAATAGTAGTAGCTCAACGCCTGATCCTTTTAGTTCAAATGTGGCGTCAAGCCTGCCAGACACAGGAAACCTTGCGGACATTGCGGCTTCGACTCCGCTCAAGTTTGCTGAGGGTGGTTACGTTTCAGGCCCAACGAACGCAATTGTTGGAGAAGGTGGTCAAGGCGAATACGTTATTCCAGAATCAAAAATGCGTGAAAGCATGGCGCGGTATTCGCGTGGCGCACGCGGATCTTCTGTCATTCCGTCTCAAACCGGTGGGGGCGACAGCGAAATGTCCGGCGGCACCGCCGTGGCCGCACCAATCGACGTTCGCTATACCGTGGAACGTATTAACAGCGTCGATTACGTCACTGCCGACCAATTCCAACTAGGTATGCAACGTGCCGCACAACAGGGTGCTGCCGAAGGTGAGCGCCGTACACTGCGGTCACTGAAGAACAGCCCTGGAACCCGTAGAGGAGTCGGAATGTAATGGAACTAAATTACGGCCATCTTCTTAGCGTCGGTCCCACAGGTCAAATCGACCAAAACCAGTTTCAAAACTACGCAATCAATCAAAACATCAACAGCTACGTCTTCCTCCCCTTCAATTTTGGTGGAGCGATGGCAAGCCTAAAAGGCGACAACCTTGACGCCACCTTGACCTTTGCCAACACCAATATCACCCGCGCTTGGGTCAAAGAAGCCCTCGATAACCTCTGGGTTGCCAAGGTTACAACAATTCTTTGGAACGCAACAACTGGCGCTCAGGAAAGCGTGTTGTATGAATACTTTGGAAGCTGCTCGGCAGGCGGCTGGAACGAAACTGCAATACAAGTGAACCTCAACACTGTCCTAGATTCAGTGCAGGGTTACGTCCCAGGTCGCAAGCTTTACCGGAACCTTGTCGGAAACATCCCGTTTACAGCAAACATTATCGTGTAGTGCTCTAATTGGACGAAAGTACAGTTACGGCAAAGATGATTGCATCCACCTTGTCATCGACACACTGAGCATTCTTGGCATAAAAAACCCAGGGATTATCAATGCCTGGTACGCAATGACTCCGCGAGAAGTGTTGCGCGAACTGAATTACTATTGTGATCGAATTGAACGCCCCAGTTATGATGGCGATATAGCTTTGTTAGGGGTGAGGCCACTGGCCTTTGGCGTTGTATGGCAGAGTGGCATCCTTTACATCAACAGCTTTACCTCCGCAGTGGACTGGAAGCCGGTGGGCAAGCTTATGATCCGCCGCTCTTACCGTACGAAAAATCGCTGATCGACACGATCGGCTGCACCGAGGAGGAATACAAAACCCTGGTGCGTCATGCGATGCAGCGTCAGCGTGTGCGGCCTGCTGAGTACGACCATATTCCCGAGGTTGTAAACGAAATTACAGGTACAACTGCTTTAATTATCAACCTCGTTGTCGGGTTGTTACTGACGGCGGCGTCAATTTTGCTAGCACCAAAAGCGCCAAGCCTTGCAGAGCGTAAGCAAGTTGGGCGCAAAGATCTGTCCGATCAAATCGGTCCAACAAGGTTCAACCAAACCACCAGCTTTGACAATGTCAGCAGTCTTGCTGAATACGGCCAACCAATTCCAATTCCATTTGGCAAACGTGATGTTGGCGCTGACGGCGAACCAACTGGCGGCTTAATCATTGCACCAGCGTTGGTGTGGAGCCGTCTTTTTGCTTACGGCAACTTCCAAGCGTATGAAGGTATTTACATTGCAGGCCAGTACGGCATTGACCTGCCTGACATCGGCGGAATCCTGAATGGAACGCAAGCCATCGGTTCACTCGGCAACCGCGAGTACGCTCTGTACTGGTCATCAGGCAAAGGCAGCAACCGCCCCAGTTCACCGCCGTTTGCTGGAACCGAAGGCCCCGGTGCCACTGGAACGGCAGGCCGAGAAATTTTTAAAGCGCCTTTCGAGGATCAATTCTCGATGGCGTATAACCCTGCAGGGGACACGACATTCGGCACAAGCACACCAATCCACAATGGTGCTGCATACCGTTTCAACTGGGAGATTGTTAGCGCACCTTTTGCCTCAACACTGGGTGAAGACAATAAGGATGCACGCAGCGAAGTTCAGGCACGTCGCCGCAAGATTGCTGGAACGGAAGCCGATGTGCTGCATGTTGAGGGCATCGAAGCAGGTCAGCCTGGTGTTGGTCGCGCCTATGCCCGAAGAATGGGCATCATCCGCCACAACGGCACTGAATATGCAAACAAGCAGGCGTTTTTCCCTATAAGCGAAAACGATACCATTGAATTTAGAATTGACTACACAAACGGCGTCTGGGACGTTACTTCTGACGCGAACTTTAGAGGCACTTCTGTAAATCTAAAAGACCTTAAAAGCACAGCAGACGAATGGCGTCAGCGTGCTGGTGATCTTCTAGTTGTTGGCACAAATTGGCTTATCGGTGCAAGCGACTGGATTGTCGAAAGTGTTTTTGACGATATTCAAGACGGGGTTTTACTTAACAAGGTCGTGACTCTTCGTTGCGTGGCAATTCTGGGTGTAGCCGAGATTGGAATTGCTGGAACGCGAAACGTTACCGAAGCTTTGGGGGGTTACGAGGGTCAGGTATTTGCGCCTCTGAAGCATTGCGGTGCAGCGTTTTACAACCTTTGCCGTACCAACATTGCAACAATCCGTCCTGTACGTCGTGATTCGGTTGC
>Ga0181592_10003566_pt1 | contig 12886 bp, 4 predicted proteins | sample 071ome_20_FD_133755 | JGI IMG/M metagenome (GOLD analysis project Ga0181592, IMG submission 133755) | Coastal salt marsh microbial communities from the Groves Creek Marsh, Skidaway Island, Georgia - 071412BT metaG (megahit assembly) | ecosystem: Environmental > Aquatic > Marine > Intertidal zone...
ACAAAAACTTGTCGGCCTGGTGGGTGGGGTATCACAACAGCCAGACTCGCTGATGCTTCCAGGTCAGCTACGCGAGTGCGATAACTATTATCCAGATCCGACATTCGGTCTTGTCAAAAGACCAGGCACACAGTTTGTTCGTCGGATTGAAAACTCCGCAGCTGAAGGTAGCTGGTTCTTTATTTGCAAAGGACTAGACGAAAAACTCATGCTTCAGATTACTGAGGCAGGTGCTGTCCGTGTATGGGACGCACAAAGTGGTATTCAGCAGACTGTTAATGCTTTGTCTGCTTCTGCCGCTACCTATGCTAGTCATACAAAAAAGTCTGATCTTGAGGTTCTTCAGATCAACGACTATGTGTTTCTTTTGAATCGTAGTGTTGTTGTCGCAGATGACATAGCAACTGCACCGGCACAAGATCCGTTTGGATATGTGACCCTGCGTACTATTGCTTACGATACGACGTATACAATTACTATTGACGGGACTGCTTTTAATTATAATACGCCTACTGCATCTGGTAGTAGCCTCAACGCCAAAACAATTGTTGACGGTCTTGCTAGTGCTATTAACGGTAATGCTAATTATTCAGCTACAGCTATTGCCAACTACATACACATTAAGCGAACTAATGGTGCTGATTTCAGCTTAGAGGCTACTGGTAGTTTGTCCGGTGATGGTCTCAAAGCTTACAAAGGCACGGTGGGTGGTGTCGAAGATCTTCCAGACCAGTTTATTCATGGTACGGTAATTAGTGTCACTGGTTCTAATGAAACTAATGCTGACAACTATCACCTTGTTTTTGAAGCTAGTAATGGAAGTGGCAGTGGCGCTGGTGTGTGGGTAGAAACGATTGAGCCAGGTGCAAACCTTGGACTTGATCCAACCACAATGCCTCACGCGCTGATCCGTGAAGCTGATGGAAGCTACAGTTTCCGTGAGCTAAGCGAAACAGCTGCTTCGGCTTTTACCACATCTACTACTGTCAACGGTATTCCAGTGACGGTTGCTGTAACTTCTAACGGCGATGCGCGGTGGAACGTTGGCCAACACTTTTCTGTTTATGGTGGCACTGGTAAAAACCTTCGTCTTGAAGTAACCTCCGTTAATGCCGACCGTCAAATCACTGGCGTTTCAATTCAACGAGCTGGTCAGGACTATACGCTTAACGATGTAGTCAATAACAACGAAGGCGATACGTTTACCATTACATCAGTTGGTTCTGCTTCTATTTCAGGTAGCACCTGGGCTACTCAATACTGGGAACAGCGTACCGTTGGCAACGCACAGTCGGCACCTAACCCTAGTTTTGTGGGTGCAAAAATTACAGGCATTTCGTTCTTTAAGAACCGCCTTGTGTTGATGAGTAACGAGAACATCGTCTGCTCACAGGCAGGTGAGTTTCTTAAGTTTTATCCATCTACTGTCATCACTATTGTTGACAACGATCCTATCGACATCTCGGCAGGTGCGGTAACACGGATGGAGTTCCGTCATGCGTTACAACAGTCCACAGGTTTGATCTTGTTTGCTGATAACTCACAGTATATTCTTCAAACTAGAACCGAAGCATTCTCACCTGCTACAGCAGAACTTAACCTGCTTTCTAGCTTTAGTCATACCACAGAGATTCTACCTCTTGACATCGGTAGCAGTTTTGTTATTATTGAAGAGAATGATAAGTCGTTGGCAGTCAATGAAATTATGATGTCAGCTGACCGAGCACTGCGTAAAGACATTAGTAAGTTAATTCCGTCGTACTTGCCGAACGGCATTGACCTAATTACTAATAGCCTTAGTGCTTCTGCTTTTGCTCTTAAATCAATTCAAGAACCAGACACCCTTTACTTGTTCCGGTACTACACTCAGGACAACGAACGGTTACTGGCATCTTGGTTCAAGTGGACCTTTCCAGCTGATATACTTCTAGTTGAGTTCCACGAAGACGAAATTTTTCTTCTTTTGGATGGTGATGACTATCCAGTTCTGTGTCACTCAGAGCTGCTAACAGAAACGCCTGGTGGTGCTATCTTTTTTGAAAGCGACTACATTGACCTTCGACTGGATATGTTTGATTACTATCCAGACAAAGACTACATTTCAGCTGATGACGAAACTCGCATCTACTTTAAGGAAGGTGCAAACATCGCAGACGCTACAGCATGTCTTGTAAAGATTAGTGCTGACGATAACTCTTATGTTCAATACCCCACTGTTACTAACGACAGTGGTGGTGCTACGGGACGTAAGTATTATGTGACGGTAGAAGGTGACCAGACCGATGAGCAGTATGCTATTGGTTACCAATACACCTCTGAGGCTAGGTTCCCTGGCTTCTATGTCAAACAAGACAAACAAGCCGACGAGCTGAACATTCCTATTGTTCACCGTGCTCGTTTCTATAGTCACGAATCAGGTCCGTTCCAAGCAGTGCTTAACGTTCCTGGTCGAAACGAATTTACTCTTACTTTCCCACAGATCACCGCAAACCAAACCGAAGCCAATACACCGCCAATGATCCGTAACGCGGAAAACATTGTGCCCATTATGGCTAAGGGTCGCGATGCTGATCTTAAGATTGTGTGTGATGCGCCATTCCCCCTGGCTCTGATCACTATGATATGGGAAGGCACCTATAACAACAAAGGCATCAAAGCCGTATGATCCACGAAATCCGCCCAGCTACAATTGAAGATTCTATCTATTTGGCTGAACACCTACAGGCGGATGATCTAAATGAAATCCTCGGGTGGGGCCACAATCCTTATCAGGTTCTACCCGAGTCTTTCGCACAGCTTGAAGACCCCATCGCATTCTTTGTGAAGGGGCAGCTGTGTGGAATGGCGGGGGTATCCAGAACAGATGCCAACTGTGGTGCGATTTGGATGTTGACCACAGATCATGTCCGCCCTTATCCAAAACTCTTTTTCAAGGAGGCAAAGAAATGGGTCGATCAACAAACCTCCTATGCTGTGCTTCATAACATAGCTGATCCACGAAACCGAATGCATATGAAGCTTCTCCACATGCTTGGATTTAAGAAGCTTAGTTATGTTACGGTGGGACCACAAAAACTAACGTATGTAGAATTTGCTAAATTGACAAATGTGTGAACCTGCTATTATTATTGGCACAGCGACAGCCGCTCTTGGCACTTTACAGTCCATTGCCGGCTATCAGGCTCAGCAATCACAGCATCAATACGAATCTAACGTAGCAAGGCAGCGTCAACAGCTGGCTGAACGTAATGCTGAAATCAATTACCGCAACCAGAAAGCTATCTATGACCAGAATGAAGCAGCTCTAAACCGGCAAAATGAACTGGACATGGCATCGGCTAACCGTGCTTATGTAGCTTCTCAAAACAAACTACAAGGTGAGCGAGACAAAACCCGCGCCCAGCAGTTTGATCTCTACAAAGACAGTCTTAAAGCCTACGGATCAGTCTTTGCTCGTGGCCGTTCTGGTGGTGTCAACCAGTATCTTGCTTCTGATGCAGAGCGTGATTATGGTAGAGACTTGGCTCGTCTCGGTACAAACCTTGGCTATCATAAAACTGCTTACGATCTGGAAGTCGAACAGATTCAGCTGGACGCTCAGTCTGCGTTGAACTTGAATGCTTCTAAACGTATGGTAGCTCCAATCAAAGAATACGTTCCCGAAGCTTACATTGGTCCTAAACCCAGTGCTGCTGGTATGGTTCTTGGTATTGGTCAGTCTATTCTTGGAGGTGTCACTACTGGTCTAAGTCTGGCTGCTCCAGCTGCTACTGCTGGTGACACAGCTAAAGGTGCAGCTAAAGCAACTAAAGGCATAGGCAAAGGTTTGAGGGACGCTGCTAAATCCGTAAAACAGTACAAACTGGACATCTAAATGGCAGTACAACTTATTGGCTACCAAGGCCCAGAGGGTTTCAAGCGGCAACAAGCTTACGACCCTACCAATCAATTACAAGAAGCTGCTCGTCAGCAGAAGCAGTACAACGATCAAGCTGCTTCTGATTATGGCAACCGCCTTCAACAGCTTGGAGCTGATCTTGAGAAAAGGTCTCAGGCTGACCTGGAAGCCTACTCACAGTGGAGTACTACGCTTTCTACGTTCCTGGTAGAGCAGCAAAAGAAGACCAACGACAAGCAATACAAATTAGGTTTGGCGGAGGTTATGAATGGTAATGTAGACTTTCCTGATGATGTCTACAACAACCACGAAGAAGACAAAGCTAAACTCCAAGCAGGCGTTGAATCTGAAGGTAAACTAGCTAATGAGCTAGAAGCCAACGGACAGCCCGTAGAAGCCGCCCGTGTGCGCCGTGAAGGTCGTGCAACTAAGGGTTGGCGTGCTTATGGTCAAGCTGTGGGTACGGCAAAGCTGGCGGCTCTCAAAAGCCAGCAAGAGCTTCTTAGTTTCTGGACTGGAACCGACAAGATCATTCCTACTCCAGACGGTATGAAGTCTCCGTCTCAGATTGCTGCTTCTGGAACTGATGAAGAAATCGCAGCAGGCAATGCTGTTCTGCTAAACAGGATCACTGATAAGTATCAGCTAGACAGAATCAACCCTGTCATCATTGCTGATGAGTTTTCTCCTACTTGGCAGGCTAACAGCAGCAACATTTCGGCTGGTCTAATCCAACAAATTGATAAAAATAGAAAGGAAGACGCCAACCGAAACACTACCAATCAAATTAAATTAGACGTTTATAAAGCTTCTCAATTAGACGAAGCTCAGTCCACTGCTTTGCTTAGTCAGACGTACCAACAGGCTACTCAGAACTATGAGAACCTGGGTGGCATGACGAAGGGCAAAGCTGCTGACATGGCTTTTGCTTCTACTTTGGCTGCTATCCAACAGCTTCCCAAAGAACAAGCTTTGGCTGCTTTGGACGCACTGGAAAACGTAGCTAAGATTGCTAAGGATCCAAGCACGGGTACACTGGGTCAGCTGTATCGGGAAGAAATTAAACAAGCTCGTAACAGTGTTCTGACTCAAGATCTGGAAGAGCGTCAGCTGGTTCGTCGTGAAAAGGACGAGAAAGCCAATGCTTTGATTAGAGAGCTTGAAGATGCTAGAGACCGCCACACTGGTGATCCGGCAAAGCTAGCTGAGCTAACCAATTCAATTTACCCACGACTCCAAGAGTTGGGTGAAGGTGGTCTTGGCAGCAGTGTGGCTAGAGAGTGGTTGGCAAATGATAAAGTCAATAGCTTGATGCCTAAGGAGTATGTTACTCGTAACACCTTGCTAGCTAAAGCCCAATCTGGTCTACTCAGTCAAGAGGAAATTGACGCAGCTGATCTGCCTGAAGATGAGAAAAAGCGTCTGGCACGGTATTCTGATGAAGCCCGTAAGGACGATTTTCTCAAAGAAAACGGCAGCATGATCAAAAGCACTGCTAAATCAGCAGTGATGTCGGTCACTAAAGCTCGTCAGATTTATACCTTTGGTGACGGCGACAATCCGAACTCTGACGTTACAGCATTCTTGATCTTTAATCAAAGGATTCAAGATGAGCTGTGGGACTACGTCAGTAAGAAACGTGCCAAAGGTGAAGTCGTTTCTGAAGAAGAAATTATTATTAAAGCGGGTCAAATTGCCAAAGCTCGTCACAGTGAGTACTACGATCCAGAGTCTGGAGCGGCGTATCGGATTGGTGATCAAGACGAGTTTAGGTTTGGAACTACCCCAGAAGGACGCTCCGTTTTCGACATCCGTCACGTTCCCGATAAGAACATCACCGCCTCTACGGCTGATGGTAGGTTTAGTAACTACCAAAACACCATTGTCTTATCAAAGGAATATGCCCTAGATGAGTCACGCCGCTATCAGCAAGGCGCAGGAATGGGAACACGAGCAGGTGCTTATTTGGCTAACCGCCCAGGCGAGCGTCTGAAATTTATCGTTTCACAACTAAAACACCATGGTTTACCGACCGACAACCTCATCAATTCTGAGCCTGCTCAGCGTGAGCGTAGTCTCGCTAACACTGCCCCTCAGTCTAATTTCAACCGCAACGCAGCTCAAGACAGTCTTACCCGAGTCAGAGCTGACCGCGAACTCCGCATCATCGGAGCTGAGCGTGAGCGTTGGCAGTCCCAAGAGCGTGGCGAACAGCCAGTTGCGCCCAAAGGTTTAACGTCCGACGGTGACGGTGGCACCTTCCAAAAGGATGCTCCACTGCCGGACGATCAGATCTTTATGTTAGCGTTGAACACTGGATTGTCTCCAGAAGAAGCTGTTACTATGACAGCTATTGCTCTGGCGGAATCTGCTGGTATTGCTAACAACCGTAACTTTACTCTGCGTACTGGTGACCGTTCCTATGGTCTGTGGCAGATTAACATGCTTGACGATGAGCGGACTAGCTACTATTTAGGCCGTGAACGCCGCAGAGACCTTGGCTTGTCTAATAATGATGAGTTATATGATCCTGCGACGAACGCTAGGGCAATGTACTACATTCTGAAAACTCGTAAGAATGGGTACAGTGCTTGGAGCGTTTACAAAAATGGTAGCTACACTCAGTATCTACCTGCCGCTCGCCGCGCTTTGCAGCGGTGGCAAGACTCACAGTAAAAGCCTGGTGCGCTGGGCTTCTACTTTTTTTAACTTTTAGCCTGCGGGCCAACTTAAAATGCCTAGTTACTCTTACGACGAACAAGACATTGAACGTCGGAAAAGGGAAAGTGAGGAAGAAGAGGCGCAATTCAAAGCCGTCAAACAACAAGAATATGACGAGTCTATTGGCGATGCGCCTCCTCCTCAGCTGACCGAAGAACAAGAACAAACAGCAGAACAACAACGCATTTCTCGCGCTGGTGAAGCCGAGCCACCTGCTGGGTTACAGCCTGGTATTCAGCAGTGGCTGGAAGAAAACGTCGCCATTCCGGCTCAAGATTTTGTTGACAACGTTTTTCAAGGCGATCAGAAAACACCACAACAGATTGCTGACGAACGGACTCAGCAACGACTTCAATACCAAGAAAGAGCAGCAGAAACCCAAGAAGCGTTTGAGAAAGCCGCATACGAAGGCCCTATCAACACCGTTGGATCTGAAGCTGTCCGCACTGTTGTTTCCCTGCCTACGAAGCTAATTGAAGCTGGCATGGACACTACCGACCTGATGGTCGATATTGGACGTGTTGGTATTGATAAAGTTCGTGGCATTCAAACCAAGCCTACCGAAAACCCATTTGATGATCGGTATATTGCCGCTGCTTATGACCTAGGTGTCAAAGGGCCTAAAACCCAAGCAGGGCAACTGGCTGCAAAACTGCTGCAATTCGCAACCGTTACTCGCCGTTTGATGGTCAGCCTGCCTAAAGGTTTGACCTCTCTGGGCACTAAGCCTGGTACTCTGCGGCGTGCTATTGCTGAGGGCATCATTCCTGGTGCTATTGCTGACTTCTTCTTGACCGACGATAACAGTGGAAACCTTTCCACAATGGTCAATAACTTTATTCCTGAAGACAACCTGCTTCATGATTCGTTCTTGTTTGCTCTGCGGACAACTGAGGACGATGATTTGTTTACAGCAAAAATTAAGAGTGTCTTAGAAGGTGGCGTAGTTGGCGCTGCTGCTGACGCTCTGCTGTGGTTGTCTTGGGGTCGTAAAGCTGCCCAACGTGCTTCGGCTGCTGGTGCTTCTCAAGAGGAAGCATTTAACACCGGCATGAAGGAAGCCAAGACCAAGATGGAAGAGGTTGACAAAAACGACCTTAAACTCCAAGCTGAAGAACGCGAGCGTTTTCTTAAGTACAACTCCGACGAACTTGACCAGCTGCTTCAGATGAAGCGTAAGCTGGAAATCGACATGTCTCGGTTCCGTGCGGAAGGCAACCAAGAGCAACTTAAGTACATCCAAGAAACTCTGGACGATGTCAATCTACACATCGCAGAGGTGGATGAGAAGCTGATGAAGGGCTATCAGCCCAATGACATCCGAGGTGTTCCCCAAGAACAACGCTCTGCCTACAACAAACCTGCTCAACCTGACCTTGCTATCAGGCAGCAGTTACAAGGTGAGCTGCCCCCTAAAGAAGCTGTAGAGGGCGTGTACGCTCCGTTTGATCGGAAGTACATGAACGAACAGATGGGCTCGTATCACATGATGACGGACGCCCAGATGAAGCTGATGCAGTATTCGGATGAGCAAGTTAAGCTGATCCAAGCTACGTCTAAAGATGTCCACCTGCAAAAGATTGCTAATGATCTGAAACGTCCAGTAGCAGACATTGTCAACAACGCAGCCAAAATGGTTAGCCAGTTCCAGCACGCACTGAGAAGTGATGTGCCCTCTGAGCTGCTTGAGGATATGTTTGACAAAGCAGGTATGCTGAATCCGAAAACTGTTAAGGGTTCTAAGATCCTGTCTAAAGAAGGTGTACTTGTTACCAAGGCTCTGATTAGTGATGCTGCTACTCAGATTCATGACTTGGCAAGAAATGCGGTAGAGCTACGTTCTAATGGTCAGCCTGTTGGCAACCAGCTAGACCGTGCGCTGGACCGCCTGGTGACTCTGCTTGAGTTCCATAAAACCACTGCCTATGAGTATGGTTCTGGTCTTGAGATCTTTGGTCACCGTATCGAAGAAGAAGGCCTGCTGAGCGCTATGTTCAGTAAGGGTGGTTCTGAGATGTCTATCCGTGAAGCACGGCAATGGGCATACAACATTAAAGCAGCCATGCGTAAGGGTGATCCTGAGGCAATGGATGATGCAATGCGGCTTGTGAACCAAATGCTGCTTGCTGGTGGTGACCCCACTAAACAAGTCAAATTCCTTAGTGCTGCCTTTAATCTTGGTGTCAAACAGTCTACAAAAGCACTGTATCAGTCGCTGCTGTCAGCCCCTGTTACTCACGCCAAGAACGCTTTTGGTAACGCATACTCGTTGTATGAGCGTCCGCTGTCAACCTTCCTGAGGTCATTCAAGCCTGGACAAAAGCACGGCAAAGAGATTCGCGCTGCTGCTATTTCTGGTGTCCATGCTATGACTACGGGCATCGGTGATGCATTTAAGATTGCTAAAACCACGTTTGTGCGTGGCACCTCTGCTAACTTTAACTCTAAATTTGCGCTTCAAGATTTTGAAGTCCAAGCACAGCTCAAACAGCTTGATGCTGTGGCTAATACTTGGCAAGAAAAAGCAGCAGCTGGTCTTCTAAAGAACCATTATCGCTTTCTTAACAACCCTTGGATGAGCTGGCCGTCTAATGCCCTTATGGCAAGTGACGACTTCTTCAAGAGTTTGGCTGCTCGGTATCGCATGTACTCAAAAGCCAAGTACGAAGCAATGATACAGGCGGCTGATGACACTGAAATTGATGGCCTCTTTAAGAGTTACATCGAAAAGTCATCCAAAATGGTGGCGCCTGATGGTCGGATTCTTGACAAAGATCTGCTGGACTATGCTGAGCGTATTACGTTCCAGCAAGACCCTGGTGCATTCCTGAATACGGTTAGTCGTGCGGTTGACCTTTTGCCCTTAGGCATGGGTAAACTGTTCCTTCCCTTTATTCGTACCCCCGGTAACCTATTTGGCTACGGAATGGAGCACCTGCCTGGTGCAAACCAGTTCCTCCGCAAGTTTGATGACACCTACAAAGACGCCGTCAAGAACAAAGACTATTTGTTAATGGCTGAAATGGAAGGTAGATCTGCTACTGGTGTCATGATTGCTAGTGCATTTATGACCGCAGGCATGTTTACCGAGGTTACGGGTAACTATCCGTATGATCCAAACGAACGTGCTGCTTGGAAAGCTGCTGGCATTCCTCCTTTCTCCATTCGAGTGGGTGATGCTTGGGTTTCTTATGCCTCGTTTGAGCCTGTCAACTCCATGCTGAGTGTGGTTGCTGACATTCAACGACTTGCTAAAGCAGGACACACAGACTTTATGGTCAAAGTGGCTCACCAGTTTGGCTATTCAATCACTGCTGCCTACACAGATAAGTCTATGCTCAAGGGTTTGACCGAGCTAGGCGAACTTCTGTCACCACAAAACATGCGCGACCCTAGCCAGTTGCGTTTTGCTTTGAACTCCTTTAATAACTACGTTCCATACGCTGGATTCCGTCGCACCTTTAGCAATGCCTTTGACCCGTACTACCGGGAAATGCATGGTGAAGTTGATCGTGTTCTGAAATCCGCAGTACCAACGTTCGGTACTGGTATGTTTGCTGAGACTTCATTTATTACTGGTAAACCTCTGCCTACCGCAGCAGGTGGCCTGTTCAATGCCGTGTCTCCTATCCGCATTACAGCGGTCAACGACAACCCTGTCGAAAAGGAACTAGCCGACATTGGCTATAACAGTAATGATGTTCTTAAACAAGGCTCTTTGGGTGTTGAGCTGAAGCCTAAACAGCAAGAAGCACTTGCCAAGATCATGCATAAACTTGGTGTTGGTAGGGAACTGAAGACATACATGAACTCTGAAAAGTACAAAGCACTTAAGGAAGCCTACAAAGGACGTTCTTTCAGCTTTAGTAATATGGTAGAGGGTTCTGACGATGCCGTGGCTCCTCACGTTGCAGAGATCCAACGGATCATTAGCAAAGCAAAGACCAAAGCATTAAAACAGTTAGAAAAGGTAGATCAAGAATACCTCATGGAAGTTGCTCGTAAGCGATACATAGCTGAAAATGCAGGTCGCTTTGCCAACTTTACTGAACCCAGCTACGAAAACCTTCGTAAATACGCTGGATTAGACTAACCCCATTTGTGGTACTTAAATGGCAATCATTACCCAGAATACTTACACGGGGAACGGGACTCTTGTCCAGTTCTCCTTTACATTTCCATATCTCGACGAAGCAGAAGTCAAGGTCAGCCTTGATGGTGTAGATGTCGCTACAAGTGAATACTCTCTTGCCAACGCAACCACAGTTGAGTTCAACACAGCTCCGACCAGTGGTCAAGCTATTCGTATTTATCGTGAAACAGACGTTGAAGAACTTCAAGCAACGTTCTTCTCCGGTTCTGCAATCCGCGCACAAGACCTGAACGATAACTTCAATCAGGTCTTCTACTCTACCCAGGAAACCGTTGATCGCCGCCTTGACAGAACTGGCGGCACCTTGACTGGTGATCTGGTTATGGACGATTCTGACATCGTCTTTGAGGGTGCTACGGATGATGAGTTTGAAACGACTCTGACTGTCGTTGATCCTACTGCTGATCGGACTATTACACTGCCCGATGTGACGGGTACTGTGGTCACTACTGGTGATACTGGTACTGTGGCTACGGGTATGGTGGCTGATAGTGCTATCACTACAGCTAAAATTGCTGATAGCAACGTTACTACGGCTAAAATTGCCAACAGTAATGTCACCACTGCAAAGATTGCTGATAGTAACGTCACAACTGCTAAGATCAATGATTCTGCGGTTACTACTGCTAAGCTAAACGATAGTGGTGTTACAACTGCCAAGATTGCAGATGCTAACGTAACCACAGCTAAGATCGCTGATAGCAATGTTACTACCGCAAAGATTGCAGATGCCAATGTAACGACTGCTAAAATTGCAGCAGACGCTATTGATGGCACTAAACTTGCCGATAATGCGGTTGATTCTGAGCATTATACCGACGGTTCTATCGACCGGGTACACCTAGCAGCTGACATTGTTGACGGCACTAAGATCGCTGATGACTCTATTGATTCAGAGCACTATGTTGACCAATCAATCGACGCAGCACACCTAGCAACTGATTCTGTCACTACTGGCAAGATTCTTAATGATGCTATCACTAACGCAAAGATTGCGGACAACGCAGTCCAAGCAGAAAACATCAACGGTCTGACTGCCACTATTGCAGAACTCAACCAGCTAGACGGCAATACCCTGTCTAACGCTGGCGTTGATTGGACCTCTGGTACTACGTTCCCATCTGCTAATCAGATCAGCGCACGTCTGGAAGCCTTTGGTGGTTTTGAAGCCATCGCTGATGATGAAAGCTTCCCCAATGATGCACCTGAAGAAGGTGTGATTATTAGTATTGCTAACGCTGGTGGTCTAGTTGTAAATGCCTCTGGTACTTCTACCAACGGTGACACGCTAAACGACACCACAGTTACCATCAACAACTTCCCGTCTGGCTTCCACAGCACGACGTTGGATGATGGTATTGGTTTGCTGGTGGTTGCTGCCGCCACTGATCATACCTATAACTTCCACCGTGTTGTTGCTAAGGATGAGGACGTTCGTCAGCTGAGTTCTGACATCAACGATTTCAAAGCTCGTTATCGTATCGGTTCTACTAACCCAACTACTGATAACGACGAAGGTGACCTGTTCTACAACACTGGCAGTAACACGATGCTGGTGTGGGACGGTAGCGCATGGACTGAAGTTCAGTCGATTGGTGAGTACTTCATCATTCCAGACAGTGACTTCCCGACGTGGAACGGTACTATCAATGACATCAGTATTACCAGCAATGCACCTGCTAACGCTTCCCAGATTATTCTGTCTATTAACGGTGTAATCCAGGAACCCAACAGTGGTACTACACGTCCTACTGATGGCTTCTCTCTTAACGGTTCTACAATTCAGCTGTCTGATGCACCTGCTACTGGTTCAGAAGCTTGGGGTGTAATCATTGGTTCTACCGTCAACATTGGTGAACCCAGTGCAAACACGGTGAGTACTGCCAAGATTGTTGATGGTGCTGTTACTACCGCAAAGATTGCCGACGACTCGATCGACTCCGAGCACTACGTTGACGGGTCTATTGACACGGCTCACCTTGCTAACGATGCCGTCGATGGCACTAAACTTGCTAACACCGCTGTAACCGCTGGTAGCTACACTGCTGCTGATATTACTGTGGACGCTCAAGGCAGGATTACTGCTGCACGCAGCGGTACGATTAGCACAGCAG
>Ga0181592_10003578_pt1 | contig 12862 bp, 13 predicted proteins | sample 071ome_20_FD_133755 | JGI IMG/M metagenome (GOLD analysis project Ga0181592, IMG submission 133755) | Coastal salt marsh microbial communities from the Groves Creek Marsh, Skidaway Island, Georgia - 071412BT metaG (megahit assembly) | ecosystem: Environmental > Aquatic > Marine > Intertidal...
AGCAATCAAAGAAGGAATTCATGATATAGTTGCTGAAGAATCTATAATTGGTCAAGATGGAAAAAAGAAAATTAAAATACCCGTAAGAGGTATAAAAGAATATCAATTTATTCACGGAAATGGATCCGGATCTAAAGGAGTAGGTTCTGCACAAGGACAAGATATTCAAAAAGGGCAAGTCGTCAGACAAGCCAAACAAAAAGGTCAAGGGCAATCAGGTGAAGGTAAACCAGGCAATAACAAAGGTGAAGACTTTTACGATGTAGAGATATCATTAGACGAATTAGCAAAATATCTTTTTGATGACTTAAACTTGCCGGATTTAAATAAAAAGCAATCATCAACTGTAATGGCAGAAAAGATTAAAAGAAAGGGATATAGACCACAAGGTATAAGGGCTAGGTTGTCAAAGAAAGAAACTTTAAAAAATAAAATAAGAAGACAGAAACAAGCAGTAAAAAACGGAACTTATGATCCTGAAAGCGATGAAAGATTTCCTTTTCACTATGATGATTTAAAATACAAACATATTGAGGTTAAAAAGAAACCTATTACTAATGCTGTCATCTTTATGATTATGGATGTTTCAGGATCGATGGGTAAACGTAAAAAGTTTTTAGCAAGATCTTTCTTCTTTTTGCTTTATCAGTTTATTAGATATAAGTACCAAACTGTTGATATTGTTTTTATTTCACATACAACTGAAGCCCAAGAAGTCAATGAGGACGATTTTTTCAAGAAGGCCAGTAGCGGAGGAACTTATATTTCTTCTGGGCTAGCCATGGCAGAAGATATCATTAACGAAAGATATAGCCCTTCAGCTTGGAATATCTATACTTTCCACTGCTCAGATGGTGACAACTGGTCTGAAGATAATGACAAAGCATTAGAAAAAATGTCATACCTTTCAGATATCAGTCAACTAGCCGGCTATATTCAAATCAAACCCGAGCAAGAAAGTATTTGGGGAGAAGAAATGGCAAAAGTTTTTGAAGTTCTAACTAGTGATAGTTTTAAAGTATGTAGAATTAGAGAAAAAGAAGATGTCTGGCCACAATTTGCCAAACTTTTTGGAGGAAAATATGAGCTCTGATTGGGGAGTAAATGATCTCAAAGAATGGGATGATAAAATATGCGAAATAGCTAAAGGTTATGGTTTAGACTGGCACGAAATAACTTATGAGATATGTGACTATTACGAGATGATTGGGCATATGTCTTATCATGGAATGCCTAGTCATTATAATCACTGGTCATTTGGAAAATCTTTTGAACAGACACATTTTAACTATAATTTGGGACAGACAGGTTTACCATATGAAATGATTATTAATTCTAATCCTTCTATTGCTTATTTAATGATGCAAAATCCCTTATATCTACAAATCTTAATTATGGCACATTGCATCGGCCACAGTGACTTTTTTAAGAATAACAGGTGCTTTAAAAATACTGATCCGGATCATGTAGTTTCTAGAATGAGAAACGCTAAGAAGAGAATTCAAGGATACGTTGAAGATCCTTTGATTGGTCAAGAAAAGGTGGAAAAGTTTTTAGACGACTTACATGCAATCAAATACCAGACAAATAGATATAATTCACCAAGAAAGTCAAAGTCTGAAATAAAAGCCGGTGAAATTAAAAAATACAACAAATATAAAGAGAAGGGAATAATTCTTAACTCAGATGTACTTAACAAGCAAAGACTTTTGCAGCCTGACCATGACATGTTAGCATTCTTTTCTGAATATTACCCAGACTATTTTGATGATTGGCAGCTAGATCTGATTGATATCGTCAGAGAAGACAGTCAATATTTTATGCCACAAATACAAACAAAAATTCTTAATGAAGGTTGGGCATCTTTTTGGCATTATAAAATATTACATGATCTAAAATTGCCTGACGAAATGCATCTTCCATTTTTAAAAATGCACAACGCTGTTGTTCGTCCACACTTGGGTAGAGTCAATCCATATCATGTTGGTTTTTATATTTTCCAAAAATTAGAAAGAGAACATGGTTTAGAAAGGTGTTTTGAAGTGAGAGAATCTAGTGATGATGTATCAGCTTTGAGAATGCTATTAGATGAAGAAGATTTTAGAGAATTAAACTTCTTTGCTTATGAGAACCAAAAAGATGGTAGTGCAATTGTCTCAGAAGTGACAGATCACGACGATTGGAAAACAGTTAGAAATGAACTTATCAGAAACACTGGTATCAATATGATACCCCATGTTTACGTTGACAGTGTAGACGGAGATAATACTTTAATACTTAAACATGAACATGACGGAAGAGATCTAGACTTAGACTATGCTGACAAAGTAATGGATCATGTTAGAGATCTTTGGCCTTTTGATGCCAAACTTTATACTATTATTGAAGAAGAAGTTTGGGAAATTTAATTTTACATTCAAAATATAATAAAATATTATTATAGAGAAGCAGGAGTAATACTATATGGCACGCAACAAAAAAGACTTCTTGGAAATGATCAAGAAGCAAAGAGAACAAAAAAACAAAGAAAAGTTTGAAGGAACTTTTTTAGAATATCTTGAGCTAGTTAGAGAAAAACCAGATTCAGTTAAACTAGCACATCGAAGACTGTATGAAACAATTAAAAATAGAGGTGTTGATACATTAGATGTTGGTAATGATGGTTATCGAGATATTTTTAATGGTGACAAGATTAGAAAATATGATTATTTTGAAAAAGAATTTTTTGGAATGGAATCAGTCATCAATAAGTTAATGAGATTTATGAAGTCGGCAGCTTTTAAAGGTGAAGAAAGCCGACAGGTTCTTCTCCTAATGGGACCGGTAGGAGCAGGAAAATCAGCACTGATTGATTCGGTTAAGCGTGCACTGGAAGAAGCAGAAGATTATTACTACTTAGATGGATGCCCAGTAAGAGAAGAACCTCTTCACCTTTTGCCTAGAAGTTTAAGGGGCGATTTCGAAGAATTGTTAGGCGTTCATATTGAAGGTGATCTTTGTCCGGTATGTCGACATCGTCTAATGAATGAGTTTGATGGAGAATATGAAAGATTTCCAGTTAAACAAACAGGATATTCTCAGCGAGGAAGGAGAGGTATTGCTGTAGTGCCGCCAATGGATGCAAATTCTCAAGATGTGTCTGTGTTAATTGGTACAGAAGATATCAGCAAACTAGATCTTTATCCAGAAGACGATCCAAGAGTTTTGTCCCTCAATGGCGCATTTAATGTTGGTAACAGAGGCATTGTTGAGTTTGTTGAGGTGTTTAAGAACGAAATAGAATTCTTGCATACCATGTTAACTGCAACACAAGAGAAACGTGTACCTACCCCAGGTAAAAACGATATGCTTTATTTTGATGGGGTGATATTATCCCATTGTAATGAGTCAGAGTGGAATAGATTTAAATCTGAACACACTAACGAGGCTATTTTGGACAGGGTATTAAAGATTGAAGTACCTTATGTATTAGAATTAGACCAAGAACAAAAAATTTACGAAAAAAATATTCGTAGATCTGATTTTACTGATGCACATATTGCGCCTCATACTTTGAAAATCGCCTCAATGTTTTCTGTAATGAGTCGATTGCAGCCTTCTAGAAAGTGCGATTTACTTACTAAGATGAAAATCTATAACGGCGAAGCAATCATTGAAAAAGGTAGAGTAAAGAAAGTTGATATTCGTGATCTTAAGGACGAAGCCAAACATGAAGGTATGGAAGGTATTTCTACACGCTTTATTATGAAAGCATTAGATGCAGCTCTTTCAGATTCTGATAATGGGATGATCACACCAATTAATGTCGTCGACTCACTAATCAAACAAGTAAAAGAGCAAATTATTGATGAAGATGCCAAGACCAGATATCTTGAAATCTTACAAAAAATTATTCGTGAAGAATATCTTAGAATTCTAGAAACAGAAATTGCAAAGGCATTCATTACGGCATACGAAGAACAGGCACAGTCTTTATTTGATTCTTATCTTGATAATGCAGAATGTTTTACAACTAAATCAAAGGTCAAGAACAAAATTACTAGAGAAGAATCAGAACCTGATGAAAAATTTATGAGAACAATTGAAGAAATGATTGGGGTAGTGGGTTCGGCAAGAGACGGTTTTAGAAATGATGTAACAGCATTTATGTTCTCTAAAATGAGAAAAGGTGAAACCGTTGATTATCGTTCGTATGGTCCATTAAAAGAAGCAATTGAACAATATTTGATATCATCAGTCAAAGATATTGCAAGAATTGTGACCAGATCTAAATCACGTGATGACGATCAGAAAAAGAAATACACAGATATGATCCAGACTTTAATTGAAGAGTATGGATATAATGAAGCATCAGCTGAGGAAATTCTAACATATGCAAGCAACAATCTCTGGCGCGACTCATAAAGTAAAAGTATATGATAGATCTGTCGTAGATAATTTTTTATCTAATGAAAAGGCGCACTTTTTAAGCCTAGAAGGGAAAAGTGCGCTTTATCAAAATAAAAAAATTATTAATACAACTGGGTTAAACTATATTAATATTCTTCCTGATGACAAAATAAGTTTAACCTTAAAAAACTTATTACTTAAAGAATATAATTCTTGTGAAAAGTTATATCCTTATCTTGGTGATGTCTTTTTAGAAATGTTTTTTAAAAAAAGATTTAAATTAAAAACTTTAACAAGATATGAAAAAAGACATGAAAAAAATTTTTTAAATTCTTTAAGAAGCACAGATGTTAGTAATATAATTTCTTGGGTGATGACCAACACCAATTTAGAAAGAACAATCAATATTCAAGAATCATACAATAAAGATATAAGCCTAGAAATGGAAGAAGAATTTTCTTTAAAGTTTGGATATGATTATGATTTTTATAGTAGTCTTAGTAATCTCACATTTAGAAAATATAAATTTATTATAATCGATGGGTATATTGAGTCAATTGGAGAAATTCATCATTTATTTACTAAAGCTAGTGAAAATAAAATCCCATACGTATTTTTTTGTTATGGAATGTCTGAAGAGGTAAAGCACAATATTTTATTAAATAATAGAAAGGGTAACTTTTGCATATTACCGGTATCTTTAGATACAAATGATGAAAATACTCTAAACATTTTAAATGACATAGCAGTCCTTCACAATTCTGAAATAGTTTCAAGTAATTTAGGGCAGACAATATCGCAAGAAGTTAGAAAAGATTTACCGGAAGGAAATAAAATAACATTTTATAAAAATGCAATTCACTTAAATCCAGTTGCCGCTATTGAAAAAATTAACAAACATAAAAAATTTTTAATACAGCGCTTAGATGATGCAATATCAAAGGGTGATGTTAACTTAGATCCGATTAAGAACCGTATCAAAAATTTTTCAATGAAAAAGTTAAATATATATTTACCCCAAAGCCTAAGCAAAGATAATAAATTCCAAAGAGAACTGGTTTATTCTTTGGCATTTTTAAAAAATATAAATAGGGAATATAAGATTTTATCTTATCTTGAAAGAGAGTATTATATACCTAAAGTCTACATAGACTTAGTAGTTTTTAAAGTCAAAAGCCTTAAAAGGGTATTTGAAGAAATAGAAATAATATTAACATAAAAGCAAAGAGGTTCATTATGTCAAAGCAAAAAAATACAAAACCGACAACTAGTTCTGCAAATGTTATGAGGGCAGTTGCATCGTCAATTGAATTCATTAAAAGTCAAATAGCTAATGACTTGTTAGAAGCAAAACATAAAAATTTAATTAATTTAGAAAATGATGATTTAAGAAAAATAACATCAATTGTTGAAAATAGTATTTCAACATCGTTTGTTAAGACATCTGGTCAGATTGAATCTAGCTTATAGTATTATAGTATGATAGGTACAAGTCACACAGTTGAATGTCATTGTGTTTTACCACTTTATAAAAATAAAACACCGATTCAATATCATAAATTTGTTGTATATAGTAAGGTAAATGAAAAAGGAAATATAGTTCCAAAATATTCTAATTGCAATAATTGTGGAATTACCCATTTTGTTTATGAGTTATGTAAATCAGAAATCAAGATAGGAAAAGAAGACTTGCCCACAATTAGAAAAATTGAAGACATAAAGTTTTCTCTGCCCGAAAGGTTAGTTAATTTTTTAGAATCATACAATCAAGAAGTTTATATTTATGAAAAAATTGAAGATATAATTAATCAATCAGTTTTCCCTTCATCAATTATTTTAAAAAGAGAGATCATTGATGAAGCACATCATGTAAAAATACTTAATATAAACTCAGAAAAAAATTTCACAGTAACTTCAGAAGTAATTAATACAATCATTCAAGGAGGGTCATAATGAGCTATTCAGTAAAATTAGAAAAACTTGCAAAAGAAAAACAAAAGTCTCGTGAAATAGTAAAAGAAATTTTAAACTTTGGGGTCACAGAACAACAAAAACTTGATATTATTAATGGAATCACAGTTTCTTTAGAAAATAATGAAGCCCTTAAAGATATATCAAATGTTCTTAAAAAGTATAGAGAGATTATTAACAAAGAAGAAGAAAAAGATAATAATATAAATATGAACAGCAACAATAAAATTATTTTAGAATAAAACAGGAGGATGAAATGTCGTTAAACGAAAGCTTGATAACACAATTTGAAGAACTTAAACTACTGGTGGAAACACTACAAACTGATGTAGTAAAAAATGCCCAAGGTAATAAATCCGCAGGCATTAGAGCCAGAAAAGGTTTAAGAGAAGCAAAAAAATTAGCATCAACAATTGTAAAGACTTCTTTAGAATCAGATAAAGTTTAGTTATTATACAATATAGCTAGCAATTAATGAAAACTCAGGGATCCTAATTTGTCTCTGAGTTTTTTAATTGCATTTTTTTCTATTTGACATATTCTCATTCTAGTTACTTTAAAAATATCACCAATATCTTGTAAGGTTGTTTTTTCTTCTTCAAATTCAGCGCTTTTTAAAAGCAAGACGCAACAATTATTTGATTTCTTACAATTAATCCAATATCTACATTCTTTGTTTTCACATATTTTGTCATTCTTTTTATTGTAATTAAAACATTTCATATTATACATTCCTTGTGTGATATTTAAGATTATACATCGACACTTTAAAATTAACAAAAGGATGATTATGTCAGATAGAAAAATATTTATTATTGATACGTGCGTTTTACTTTATGATAAAAACTCAATTCACTCTTTTCCAGAAAATGATGTTTTAATTCCATTAGTAGTCTTAGATGAATTAGATAGATTTAAGGACAAAAAAGGACTAGTCGGAGAAAATGCAAGATATGTAAATAGATTTCTTGATGACTTAAGAAAAGAAGGGTCTCTACATACTGGAATTAAATTAGAAAATGGACAGACAATTAAAGTTGCGCTTTCAGGATTTAACAAAGTACCTGTAGGACTCGATCCGGACTATACAGATAATAAAATGATTTCTTTGGCATTAGGAATACAGAGTCAAATAAAACAAAAGGTCATATTAGTAACAAAAGACATTAATTTCAGAGTTAAATGTGATTCTCTAGGAATACACTCTGAAGACTATTATAAAGATAAAATACAGCTTGAAGATCACGGCGCCTTTAAAGGATATTCTGAATTAGAAGCAACAGATCCTTTTTTTATTGATGAACTTTATGACTATACAAAAGGAAAAGCAACAGATAATGATGAAGATACAATTAGCGAATTTTTAGATCTATTCCAAGAAAAATTTAATAGAAAGCCATACGAGAATGAATATTTTTGTGTTAAATATGATTCCTCTTCTTTTTTAGGTAGATATGAAGAGGGAGGCATTACAAGAGTAAGGCCGGCAGGTGATTTATTAGAATCATTTTCCCGACTAGACATTAAGGCAAAAAATAGAGAACAACTCTATGCTCTTAACTCTTTATTAGACCCTTCTTTGCCTTTAGTAACTATTTCCGGTCTTGCCGGCAGCGGTAAAACATTTATCACTTTGATGGCTGCTTATGCTATGGTTCAAGCAGGTTATTATGATAGAATCGTCTTTACAAGAAACGTTCAACCTGTAGGGAGAGATATCGGGTTCTTGCCTGGTTCAATGGAAGAAAAAATGGCCCCATGGCTAGCGCCAATAATGGATAATTTAAGAGTCGGTCTTAAAGATAATAATCTGTCACTATTTAACACACTAAGATCCCAAGGAGTTATTGAAATTGCACCGCTTTCTTTTATTAGGGGAAGAACGTTTAATGACACCATACTTATCATGGATGAAGCACAAAATGCAACAATACATGAGTTAAAAACTGTGATTACACGAATGGGAGAAAATTCAAAAATTATTCTTCTAGGCGACGTCGATCAGATTGATACACCTTATATTGATGCATTATCTAATGGACTTACCATTGTTTCTGAAAAATTTAAAAATCAGAGTTGTGCTTCACATATTGCACTTAAACGAGGAGAAAGATCACATTTAAGTGCGGTAGCAGCTTCAATCCTAGGATAAAAATATGGCAACAAGAGACGACAATAGATATAGAAAGATATACTCTTTTATTAGGAGGAAACCATCACTATCATCGGAGGATAATGTGACATTCGAATCATCAACAGCAACAGTAACAGCTGCAGATCAAGTAACTATAACATTTACAACAGCATTTACATCTGCACCTTATGTTACAGCAACAGCATATGATAGTGCAAGTAATAACCAAGCAAATGTAAACGCATATATCATATCAGTTAGTACAACCCAAGCTACAATTGGTTTTTCTGCGGCATTTACAGGTGAAGTTCATTATCACGCGATTCAGGCAGCTAGTTAGTTAAGGAGAAATAAATGGCATCAAGTTTTAGATCAGACGACGCAATCTTATCAGGAAGTTTAACGCGTTTAGCAGACGGTTCTTCTTATTTAATTGCTGGGGCTGGAATTGACATTACCACTGGGTCTAACGGGGCAATTACAATTACAAATGACGGAACTGTGGGTGATATAACAGAAGTTATAGCTGGTATAGGATTAAGTGGTGGCGGAGCAACAGGAGACGTAACACTTAATCTAGATTTCTCTGAATTAACTGATATGACAGGAGATATCTCATCAGGAACTGAATTCATATTACAAGACGGATCAACCGAATCTAGAAAAGCAGCATCAGAAATCAAGTTATCTATTTTAAACAATGATAGTAATTTTGCAACATTGACGAATGGCGTCGACAATAGAATTGTAACAACAACTGGGACATCAGGTTTAAACGGAGAAGCCAATTTAACTTTTGATGGCAGTACACTAATATTGACCGGTTCTTTGGAAATGACGTCCAATTTAAATTTGCAGCCTACTAATAAAATTAATTTTAATACCCCCGGGACAGGTGATCAATATATACAATATAATGGAAACTCTTTAACAGTTGAGAGTGATAATTACTTTAATGTTAATGCTGACGATGGAATAGAAATAAGTGTTTCAAATACAACAACAGGTTATATAGACATTGGAATTGGCGCAAACACATTAAGAAAAGATAAATATGGATCATATTTTAATAGAGATAATGACACAGACTGCGATTTTGTTGTCGATAGCATAAATAACGATGGTATCTTATTCGTCGATGCCGGTCTAGATGTAGTCATTTTAGGAGCTAGCGATCTTACCGGGCAAGGAGACGGGCCTAATGAGTTATGGCCTTTAGGCGCATTAATAGGAAATGACGTCAGACTTTATTTAAGCGGCTCAACCAATACAAAAGGTACGTCTACTAGAGGTGTAACTTTAGTCGCAGGAGACATGGTTGTTAGTGGCAACCTATACGACGGAGAAGGATTAGGTTATATTAAAGATATTGAAAAAGGATCATTTCAAGCAACATTGGCAGCAAACACAAAACAATATTTTCCAGGAGATGATGGATTAATTGAACAATCATCAGTCCAATACTACGGTTTTGTCACAGCACCTTTTTCCGGATCTTTTGATAAAGTAATATTAAGAACATGGGGTGCCTCTTCAACATTTGGGCAATTGTCTGACTTAGGTGGTATTACTGCTTCTTTCCACAGAGGATATAATGGTTCAGACCCAATAAACTTAGATACAGCTCCTGATTTTACTGAAGACATCAAGATAGACTTATCGAGTCATCCACAGAGTAATTACTTAGAGATTATTTTTAGCGGTTCTAATTTTAACCCAGGAGACACATACGCTTTAGGAATGCAACCAGATAATAACTGGAATGCAGGAGGAACTTTAAATTTAAACTATACAATCGTTACTTCATATAAAGTAAATTAAAATTTACACTCCTGATTAATGGATTAAAATTAATCTAAAATGGAGTATTAAATATGAGTTTTTTAGAATCAGACGTTATTTTCGTAGCTGATGTTTTTGCTGATGAATATAGTGGAGGGGCAGAAAAGTCAACTGAAGCCCTTTATGAAACTTCTCCCTATAAGACGTTTAAGTTAAAGTCAAATGAATTAACGCAAGAATTAATTCAACAAGGAACCGGAAAATATTGGGTATTTTTTAATTATAGAGGAATGGACCACAATCTTATTCCTTTGATCGTAGCAAACTGCCATTATTCAATTGTTGAATATGATTATAAGTTTTGTCAATATCGATCGATCGATCTTCATAAACGAGAAACTGGTAAGAATTGTGACTGCCACAATTCACAACTAGGAAAAATTATTTCCGCTTTCTTACATGGGTCTGAGCATATTTTCTGGATGTCTAAAAAACAATCAGAAATTTACCATGAAAGATTTCCTTTCCTAAAGGATAATGATCAGACAATCTTAAGCTCTATATTTAGTTTAAAAGACCTAGAGTTTATATCACAAATCAAATCGATAAAAAATAATAACAAATGGGCAATTATTGATGGAAATAGTTGGATCAAAGGTGTTGTTGCTAGCAAAAAAATAGTAACTGATGTTCTCGAGAATGAAGCAGAAATACTTTCAGGATTAGACTATTATGATTTATTAAGAAAACTAACAGAATTTAAAGGATTATCATTTCATCCACTTGGCGGGGATACATGTCCTAGGACAACAATTGAAGCTAAACTATTAGGATTGGAATTATCAATCAATGAAAACGTTCAACATGCAGAAGAAGAGTGGTTTAATAAAGATATTGATAAAATAGAAGATTATCTTTTGTCACGACATGAAGTCTTCTGGGATATTATATCAGCATTTCAAAATAGAGAAATTAAGTTAAGCGGCTATACAACAACAAAAGATGTGATAATAGCTGATTATCCGTGGAGAGCATCAATTCAGTCTCTTTTGGGATTTTGTGATGAAGTAATTGTTGTTGATGGTGGAAGTACAGACGGAACTTGGGAAGATCTTCAAGAATGGGCAGAGAAAGAAGAAAAACTTAGAGTATATCAAGTAAAAAGAGACTGGAATAATTATAGGTTTGCATTATTTGACGGTCATCAAAAATCAATTGCTCGAACACTATGCACAGGAGACTGGTGCTGGCAGTCAGATATTGATGAAATTGTCCATGAAAATGATTATAAAAAAATTAAAAAACTAGCACGACAAATTCCGAAATCAGTAAAACTAGTTTGTTTGCCTGTTATTGATTACTGGGGAAAGGAAGATAAAGTTAGAATTGATGTACATCCTTGGAAGTGGCGTCTTTCCAGAAATGATACTCATATAACTCATGATATACCAGCTGCTCATAGAAGATATGATCATAGTGGTAATGTTTATTCAATTGGATCAGATGGTTGTGATTATGTTCATACCGATACGTATGAGCCTATACCTCACATGAATTTTTATACACAACAACATGATCAAATAAGAAATAAAATTTTAACAGATCCGGAATTTAGAAAAGAAAACTTACAAAATTATAGCAATTTTATTAATGCAGTTATTAAAGAATTACCCACAGTTCATCATTATTCTTGGTTTGATATAAAAAGAAAAATATATAATTATCGAGACTTTTGGAGTAGATTTCATGCCAGTTTGTACAACGGAAAAGTTGAAGACATAGCTGAAAATAATAAGTTTTTTAATAAGCCATGGTCTGAAGTAAGTGAAGAAGAAATTGTAAATATGGCAAATACCCTTAATAATAATTTTGGTGGGTGGATATTTCATTCTAGGGTAGATTTAGAAAAACCCACACCATGGTATTATATCGAATCTGATCACCCAGATGCTATTAAGAAATGGCTAAAAGAGAGGAAATAATGGATAGAGAGAATTTATTTCAAATTTTTTCACAAATTTTTATTGAGAGTCAACAATCATTCAATAAATGTGACACAGAACTAAGAGTAAAATGTAGAACACTAGCTGAAAAACTCAATAAACTAGTTGAAGAACTCGAAAATGATGCATTTTCTGCTAACTTAAATACAATATCTTCACTTGAAGAAGACACACTTCATATTTTAAGATCAGCATCTGACTTAGAAGAAAGAAGGTCTTTCATTAAAGAGTCAGTCAGATCCTTAAAAGAATCAACTGTCCCCAAAGTCTCTAGGAGAAAATAAATGAAAAAAACAGTATGTTTTGTAACACCAACTTATAATGCTTCTTTTCACTTAGAAGAATGTTATGAATCGCTAAAGGAGCAAACTAATCCTAATTGGGACTGGGTTATACTTAATGACATGTCAAACGATGATACTTTTGAAATTGCAAATAAAATTGCAACGTCTGATGAAAAAGAAAGAGTAGTTGTCATTAATCATGATCATAAAAAGTTTGCGTTAAAAGGGATCAGTGATTATTTGAGTGGATATAATGATTTTTCAGAGCAAATTATCGCAATTCTTGATGGTGATGATGC
>Ga0181592_10003583_pt1 | contig 12860 bp, 17 predicted proteins | sample 071ome_20_FD_133755 | JGI IMG/M metagenome (GOLD analysis project Ga0181592, IMG submission 133755) | Coastal salt marsh microbial communities from the Groves Creek Marsh, Skidaway Island, Georgia - 071412BT metaG (megahit assembly) | ecosystem: Environmental > Aquatic > Marine > Intertidal...
TCACCTGCCAACCGACAGGGCGCAAGCGTTGTGTGAGGTCGTGCGTCTCAATGGTGTCGGATAGATCGACATCCATGAGAACCAGGCAACGAGAGGCATCGGCATTCGTTTGCGCACTGGCTTCTTCTTGAGATTCGGGTACGGATGAGGATTCCTCCTGGTCGCTGTCGGCGGATTCCCCGGTTTGAATCAATGGTCGTTGTGAGACATTCAGAAAAGGAGTCTGGAATTGTTCCCACAGCTTCCTGGCGGACGGACTCTGCTGTGGATAGGCACGGAAGTGGCGTCCACTCAACCAGGCACTCCAGCCCCACAGCGCCAGTCGAGGCAACAAACCGTAAACGCAGAGACACAACAAAAGAAACAACCACCAGGCGGTCAGATTCTCATTTTGCAAACCGGCAATGCCTTCCCGCAAAATGATGCGGCTTCCTTCAATTTGGTCCGGAGACGGATACCCCTGCCCTTCCCCCAACCATGCGCTCCAAGGCAGGGCCATCCATTTGACCCAGGAGGCAACAACGGTTTTGGTGATTTGTTCCATGGAAGTCTGCCATCCGAATGCCAGATCGCGAAACATCACGCTCAAGGAAAAGGTCAGAACCGCACCGAGATTGAAGGCGACACCGAACAATTGAATCCGGGTGAGGATCGGCCAAGCGAGATATTTTCCGGAGGCGCCATGGTTCCTACTCAGGCGCAACCAGAAGGATTCCCAATGCAGGCGGCGTTCGGCAGGCAGCTGCGCCCAGACATGCCGGTGCAGGCGATTCGCCACCCAACGAAAACAAAATCCGGCAAGTTGTCTTCCCCATCCGGCATTGGCAGGCAGCAGCGAGGTCCCCTTTCCTGCCATAAACAGGAACGAAAGCACGTTCCACCCTATTTGCAACACCACCAGGATCCCCAGGAACAAGGCCACGTTCACCGGCTGTACCCCGTCGTAGCGTAAAAGCCCCGAAGCAACGCCGGTTCCGGTCAATAACCCGACCAACACAAACACGGCACTCAGCAAGCGCATGAACCCTGCCCAGGATTCACCGGGTTGAGGGAAAGTGTCGGGCAGGTTTGAACGTTGCTCCTCCAACCAAGCACGCAGGGCGGAGGGATCGGTCTGATCCGATCGATCTGACAGATCCGACTGATCAATCACACCTGCCTCGGCGCGGTGTGCTTGAAACCAATGTCGCAAGTGCTGACCCGCTGCCGCTGCGTTCTCTCCGGAGTGTTGCAGCACGAAATACTCAAAATCGACCACGTCCGCCAGGGTCCATGGTTTGGAAATTGATTTGGTTGCCGCCTTTTTCATCCGATTTGCGCCGGTATCCTGCCGTCAAACGAGTTACTTGGAAAGACTCAAAGAAAAACGGAAGCCCGTGAAGGCTTCCGTTTTCACATTAAAATGTTGAATGGTCGATGCTACTTATGACCGGAAATTCATGGATTGAGCCTGTGGCTCATGCATTTCATCGGGGCAAGGAGCATTGATCGGTGCATCGGGTTGAACATTGGAAGGTTGCACCATGCCGTTGGCCAGCATGAAGGCTTCCACTTCTTCACCGCTGACGTCGGCCAGCATTTGACCGTTGATTTCCACGCAGGGACTCAGCATTTGACCGCTTTTCATGATCATTTCCTGACGTTGAGCGGGATCATTGATGATGTCCCGGTCTTCGAAGGAAAGGTTGTATTTACGCATGATGGCACGCACTCCCTGGCTCCAACCACAGGTAGGTTTCAGGTATGCCACGATCTTCAAGGATTGATTCGATTCACTCATAAGCTCAGATATGTTGCAACAATTGCTACCACCATGCCAAAAAAGATCAAGGTTTCAACCAGGAATTTGCAACTTGTTTCTCATGATACTGATCATGTAAGACGGCATAACACGCCACCAAGGCCCAGATTCCCCCAATAATTCCATAGAATCCAATTCGGGTTTCGTTTTGGTAGGAATTAGGATTCACAACTGGTAATAAAGGCTTGTCACTTATGATCATGGAACTTTTGAAGCTCTTCAGCATCTCCCTTATCTTTGGTGCGTTGGGTAGATGTCTTATTCTTTATTAAGTCCTCGATACCGATAAAAGGAACCGTAACCTGCCCATAAAGACCCTTGATCTGGTTGGGTAATGCATCTTCAAACTTAACCCCATCTACAGCATTTAAAAGATCAACTCGACTTGGTGGGAATCCAAAAGAAATAACCGATTCCGAATTCGTAAATAATTCCAAAGGAAGATCTGCAGAGGTAAAGCCAAATTCAATCAAAGCATTCTGTAAACGATGCACATTTTCCTTTTCTGTGGAGTAGAATAGATCCATGTCCTTTGTAAACCTTGGGTAACCATGGAAGGCTACGGCATAGCCACCCACAATAAGGTAATTAACCCCATGTTTTTCGAGTAACTTTAATAACTCTTCGAAGTCGGGTAGGATATTCATGATAGAGGAATTTTGCAGCCTCCAACCTCAGTCGCTCAACTTCGCTTAAGCGATCTTCTGGCGTCTTGTTACGCCAATAGTGCCGGTCTTGCGCCGCCTGTTCATTGTGATTTGTAACTGTAACGGTTAAATTCATTAGGTTTTTTCAATGGGAGTAATATGATGCTGAAACAAATATCAGTCAAATTCCCTTTATTATGTAAAGCCATCACTCACTATCTGTGATTAAATCCTGCACCTGAGCATCCAACTCATTTGCTTTCTCGATGGCCTCATTGATAGGAAGTCCTTTGGACATGCCGGGGCGCAAGTGGCCGATATCGGTCAGCCAGGAATCGCAAAGAAGGCGTTGTCGTTGTTTGATCAGTTTGGGCAAATCGGATTTTTTACCAAGGTGTGAAGCGGCCATTGCATCTGGTGTTGGCCATTTGCCGAAATGATCGCTGGCGCCGAAGAAACCAAGGATCCATTGAGCTGTCAACCAATGCGCCTCGGCATTCATATGGACGCCGTCACCTGCAAATCGAAAGCCCGGATCTTTGGCTCGTCGGTCCAACAAGAGTTGTTTCATGGGGCTGTGGATATCCACCACTTTCCACTCCTCTCCCCGCATGGCAAGCAACCAGGCCGCATACAGTCCCAATACCTCGTCGTAACCTTCGTAGGGTTGTCCGTAGACATCCAATCCAGCCGGGAGTGTACGTTGAGCAATGGGTTTTGGGTCAAACACAGGAGGTGTGACGTGAATGATTTCAGCTCCGGCGGCCACCACGCGATCGTGCAATCGGCGCATGCCGACTTTGTAGGCTTCGAAACGATCCACACTGTAAGGATGATAAATGCCGCAGTTCATGCCATAGCAGGCAAGGACGATCTCGGGTTTAAGTTTGGCAAGGGCGCGATCAAGACGTTCGTGGAGATCGGGTCTGGGAAATTTGCCGCCCGCATGACCCGGTTCGGATAATCCGGAGACCGTTTCGCTGGGTAATCCCTGATTCAAAATGTTGACCGGCTGATCGGGAAAGGTCAATCGAAGATAGGTTTCAAGGTCGGCAACATATTGTCCTCCATAGGTGATGCTGTCCCCCAGAACCAACACCCGGCTGGTCGCGAGTGATTTCAATGAAAGATCATCGGACAACACAGAGCTTGTTTCGAGCAAACAAAACAAAGAGCAAGTGACGGCGCATATCAGACCGGAAAAGGACGGGAACATTCTATTCGCAAGCTTCCTGGTTTTCATGAAGTGAATCAATCTTCGTTTGGATGAAATGTTAATGACTCTTTCAAATTCCGGAGTCATGTCGCTCATCATGGGATTGGTCCATGAGTCGTTTTAGTTCAGCGACAATGGTTGGGTGTTGAGCACTGACGTCGGCATCTTCACCGATATCCAAGGACAGATCGTAGAGTTCGACCGGTGCATCCGGGTTGCGCAGGATATTGCGTTGAACACCCTTCCACAGCCCTTTGCGAATGGCGCGTTTGCCGCCTTGTTCATAGAATTCCCAATAAAGGAAATCGTGCTTTTCCTGACGATCCGGACCACCAAGGAGGGTGGGCAGAAAACTGATGCCATCCGTCAATGTGACCGACTTGCCTGCCACTTCGGCAAGTGTGGGCAAGACATCCTGAAAACCGGACAACAAGTCCGTTTCAGTTCCGGACTGGATGCGACCAGGCCAACGGGCAATCATCGGCACACGAATGCCACCTTCGTAAAGGTCGCGCTTCTTTCCTTTCAGCGGACCATTGGAATCGAAGAACGGCATCTTGTGACCACCTTCCTGGTGAGGTCCATTGTCACTGGAAAACAAAACCAGCGTGTTTTCCGCGAGCCCCAGTTCGTCCAGTTTGTCCAGCACGCGGCCGACCTGGTGGTCGATGATTTCCATCATACGGGCAAACCCTTTTTCCTGCTCCGGCCAATCACGGTCTTTGAATTGACCGTGATCAGGCACTTCCATGCCATTACGCTTGGACCGTTCATCGTTGCCACCTTCATTGTTCGCATGGGGCATGTTCATGGCGAAGTAGAGAAAAAACGGTTCGTCGCGGTGATCTTCGATGAAACGAAGACCGGCCTGGGCGATGAGTTCGGGCGCGTAGTCGACCTTCTGTGATGCGACTCCCCGCCCTTCTCGTTCCTTGGGTTCGTCGTATTCAGGATAAACGATGTTGCGCAGTTTTACTTTCCTGCCGTTCTCAATCATCCATTCGGGATAGAAATTATGGGCATGGTACATGTTGATGTAGCCATAGAAGTAATCGAATCCGTTCCGTTGAGGATCATCCAGAGGCGGCGGATGTCCCACTCCCCATTTACCGACACAACCTGTCGCAAAACCTGCATCTTTGAGGGTCTCAGCAATCGTCACATCCCGAGGACGCAACAAGGCTTTGTCATTACCACGGATGCGTGTGTGCCCTGTATGCAACCCTGTGAGCAAAACACAGCGGGACGGCGCGCAGACTGTGGAACCCGCATAGTGCTGGGTAAAGCGCATGCCCTCTTTGGCCATGCGATCAATATGGGGGGTTTTAAGAGTGCTCTGACCGTAACAACTCAGATCGCCATAGCCCATGTCATCGGCCAGAATGTAAATGATGTTGGGCAATTGAGCCGCCAGAACATCACCACTGGGCAAAAAGGAAGTCAGAGTGAGAAGACTGATCCAACCACCACTACAAAATTGCAAAATCCATCGTCTCATAGAATAACATCATATGGAATTCCGTTAACACGTCCTTCCTCGACGGCAAGAACCCGTGAGGAAATTTCGTCTTCCCATTCCCTACGCACACTATCAGACACTTCAGGTTCATCGACTGCAATCAACATACTTGCTAGTTCCAGTTGTTCTTGACGAGTCATCTGTAGAACCTCGCGATGTATTTTTTCCAGAGTTTCATTCATGATTTTTCCTCAACTCCTGGTGATTAATAAAAGCAACTTATTTTTTCAGATAATCTTTAAACTTCTTAAGTTTGGGCTGGATGACAAAGACGCAGTAACCGGCCCGGGGGTTTTTGGCGAAGTAATCCTGATGATAATCTTCGGCCGGATAAAAAATCTCAAACTTTTCAATCTTGGTGACAATGGGATTTTTAAATAATGCGGCAGCCTCTTTCATGGATGCTTGAGCCGCTTTTTTCTGATCCTCATCATGCCATAGAATAGTGGATCGATATTGAGTTCCCACATCGGCTCCCTGGCGGTTGAGTGTCGTGGGATCATGGGATCGCCAGAACATTTCCAGCAAACGTTCGTAGGAAATTGTTTCTGGATCAAAGGTTACCTGGACCACTTCAGCATGTCCCGTTGTTCCTTCACAGACATGTTTATAGGTCGGGTTTTTCACATGCCCCCCGGAGTAACCCGACACAACGTCAATGATACCATCGATGCCTTCGAGCATCGCCTCGGTGCACCAGAAACACCCACCCCCAAACGTCGCCTTTTTGCTGCGTTTCAGGACCTCTTCGGATACTTTGGGTTTCGAGTTGTCACTTGAGGTGGATTGTGATTGCAACGTCATCCATCCCAGAACACCTGCCAGCACGGCACAAGGCCAGATCCAAACTTTCATGGAACTATCCTCAATCAATCCCAGCAAAAATCAAGTGCGAGATTCACCTCTTTGCACTTTGAGAGTTACTCCCCCAGTGCCTGGTTGAAAGCAACAGCGGATTGGTAGGTGATGCCTTTGCCTCCAAAGATGTCGAGGGCTGATCCGATGGTCAGGTCTACCTTGCCTCCGCTTGCTTCATGGACAAGCTGGAGGTCTTCGAGAGAACGAGCGCCTCCTGCGTAAGTCACCGGAACGGGGCTCCACTCGGCGAGTTTTTTCACCAAATCCAAATCAACTCCCGCACAAAGGCCCTCCACATCCACACCGTGGACAAGAAACTCATCACAATAACTTGCCAGGTCGTCGAGCACGGATTTGCTGAGGACCAGGTCGGTGAATGTTTGCCAGCGATTGGTGACAACGTAGTAGGATCCGTCCCGCAATCGACAGCTCAAATCCAGCACCAGACGATCGGGTCCCACCGTTTCGGTTAAGGCGTCCAGGCGATCCCTTCGCAAAATAGGGCCTTCGAAGATCCAGGACGTCACGATGACATGCGAAGCGCCGGCTTCCAAAAAATCCAGCGCGTTGTCGGCGTGTATGCCGCCCCCAATCTGCAGTCCGCCGGGGTAGGCAGCCAAGGCTTCCCGGGCAGCCTGCTCGTTACCGGCCCCCAGTTGAATCACGTGTCCGCCTTTGAGTCCGTCTTTTCGATACAGCTCGGCATACCATGCGCTGGAACGTTCCGATACGAAATTGGTTTTCAAACCGCCACCGTCATCGGTCAGGGTGCCGCCGACGATTTGTTTGACTTGTCCGTTGTGTAGATCGATGCAGGGACGAAACATTTGTTTGATTTGGGTTGATTAAATCTGTGTGTCTGAATTCAAGTTCTGAAGTTTTTCGTAAGCGCACCGGTATCGATTCAAACGTTCCCGATCGGCGTCACCCACGGTCTTCATACGACGAATATCCATGTTGTCCTCAAGATCAGCCAGCTTGACCTGTTTGGCCAAGGGGTTTTCGGCGGCCCGTTCGATCAGGGATGTATAGGATTCTTCATCCCGCCGCGTCAAGGCATCCACCGCCTGCACGATGCGTTCGGAGAATCCTTCGGTTTTGAGCTGATCCAACGTCCAGTCACTATCCTCCACCACATCATGCAGGACGGCGATGGTCTGCAATTCAGGATCTCGAAATTGATGCATCAATCTGAGCGGATGCAGCACATAGGGTTGCCCATATTTATCGGTCTGTCCCCGATGTGCCTCAAGGGCGATACCGAGTGCTTTTTCAATGAAATGGGATTCCATGGGTTTCGTGCGCCCCGATGTTAAACAGTCGAGGCGTTTCCAAATTTTTGCATGGCCGCCAACACTTCCCGCCATCGATCGCCGAATTCTGATTGAAGCATGGCTTCCTGATCTCCTTTGAGTGGGAAAAACTTGGCGGAACCCGAGGCAGCGGGTTCGCCGTTGACGCTCAGTTCCGCACTGGCAAGAAAGAGTTTGCCCCGTCGATTCTGATCCAAGCGACCAATGCAGACAACGGGCACACCCGGTTCGATAACTTTTTGATACCGGATGTTCATATCGACCGAATAGGCAAATTTGCCACCCAAAATGCCGCAAGCCCAGGCCATCATCTCATCGATCACGGTGGCAATGACACCTCCGTGCACGGCGTGACTAAATCCAGCATGCTCTTTCCGGGGAATCCAATCGGCATACACAGCCTGCCCGTCTGTTCGCATTTTCAAAGCAACCCCCGCGGGATTGCCGTGTCCGCATCCAAAGCAACAATTGGTCTGTGGCAATATCTCCATTGGTTCAGCTTTGCATCATTCGAAATTCAATTCAATCCCCGGAACAAACATCAGGGAACTCCATGTTCATTCACCGTTATGAATCCACTTGGCCAGTTCCCCTGCCATTTTACGGACGGTGTCACCTTTGCCGGTTTCAGCGGCCAGACTGAGGATGAAACGGGTGTTGGAATCTTCATCGTCGATGTAAGCGACATCGAGTGTGTAATTGCTGATCATACCCGCTTTGTGAAAAAAGCGCGCCTTGGGAAAAATTTCATTCAATCCACCTTCCCAGGCATAGGGCCCCGCCTCCTTGTTCTCCAAGCCGTAAAGTCCATCCCCACCATACCGTATCAACGACAGTTGTTCCCGAGTGAGCCGATACCTTTCCGAAGCGGGGATCACCTCATGAAACATGATGCGCCGCATGCATTCGGCCAGTTCTCGGGTGGACGTACAGTTTCCAGTCGTGCTGCTCAATACCGTGGCTCCCCGTTGTTCGGCATAGGACACACCGGACCATTGGTGCTCAATGACGCCGGATGTGCCGTCCGGTTTCACGATACGCACACGCTGAGGTTCCGCATTTTCGTAAACGACCGGACGATGCACGACATAATCCCGCATCAAGGCAGAGTGCGGGAATCCTCTATCCGGAATCAGGAACTGGGTATTGATCCGATCGATGCCCACAAACCTGAGCAGCAGCGTATAATCTTCATTCGATGAACGCCGAAACACTTCACTGATCATTTCACTCATCGTGCGGGCGGTATCCAATCGCCACCCTGCCTCGGTGCGCCGCTCAAACATCAAGGCACAATCCAGGGGATATCGGAGTTCGTTCAGGTATTCCAATGCTGCCACTGCGGCATAGATCTTAATCGTGCTGGCGGGCCAGAAATCCACCGCATCTTCGCTGTTGCGGTAGTGGTGCCAGGTAAAATGGGGATGAGCATCTTCCCCCTCTATGACGACCACCGATGCCCACTTGGAAATATCAGGTGAAATAGGATCTATGAGGGCGTCAAGAGAAGCGGCATGCATGATACTTGAAATACAATTGAGAACCCCCGCGAACAAGGCGACCAGAGGGAACGGAATCGTCCAAGCTGGACGCATGAGCATTTCAGGAATTCGAATCATGTCCCTCTGGAGCAGGCGATGTTTGTTTGGATGAAGCCGACGGGTATTGCTGTTTAAACGCTTCGAGTGTCTCGGGATTCGTTTCAAAAAAATTGGTCAAAGCTGTCAGCATCTCCAAGGTTTTGGAACTGAGATGGTGTTCGATGCCCTCAATGTCGGACTGTTGTGTCGCGGCATCAATACCAAACAAGGAGAAAAAACGACTCAGCATCTCATGACGCCTCTGTATCTTGCGGGCAATTTCGCGGCCCTCATCCGTCAAAACCAGTCCACGATATTTTTCGTAGTTCAAATAACCGAGTTCATCGAGTTTCTGAACCATACTGGTCACGGATGCCTGGCGCACATCCAACGAGGAAGCGATATCCACGACCCGGGCATACCCTTTTTCTTCAATCAGTTCGTGGATGCGCTCCAAATAATCCTCGACAGTCTGGCTGGGTTTTGGTGGCATAGGTTCCGCCTTGGGTTTACAGTCCACACAGCCATTTGGCAAGCCATTGCGACAGGATTACATGGATCAAGGTCAAAACATATATTCAGATAGGGTTTCATCAGTCGGACTGAACTTCCCATTTTCTCTTTTGAAGACTCCTTTGGCATACAGGGTTGTATTCAAGGAATTGATCGGTTTGGAAGTGGCAAATTCATAACCAACTTCGCCCAATTCCATCAGAATTTCCTCCTTGGTCATAGGCTTATCCCGGGTCAGGAAGATCACCGCATCTCTCAGCGTCATGTTATTGCGAGGAGATTCGACTCTTCTTGGTCTGAACTTTACGTTCGCCGTCCTGGAAAAGTAAAACTCCTGTGCGTTGAGCACGGTGTTGATTTGCTGAATGCGCTCAGCCAAACCAGCACGTTCCTTCAGCAATTCTTCTTTGAGCCTCAAGTATTCCTTGAACGGATTCGCAGGTTTTGTCTCTGATTCCGTCATTTGTCGATTTTTTTTGGAGTTGATATTTCGACTGAATATGATCAATCGATATTATATAATACATGATCTCTGATAAAGAAATTACACTTCATCAGATGGAAAGTCGTTAAACTGCATTTTCAGCAGGGACAGGTTACTACTCATGCGCCAATAAGTGAGTTTTTACAAGCAAAAATGAGTCTTTTTGTAGATTTCATCCACCGGATATTTCAGGAAATGAAGATTTGCAATACACCATATATTTAGTTTTAACTAAAATCCGACATCAGTTATCAAAACACGACATTATGTCGAAAAACCGACAAGAGCATCGGAAATCCGACATTCCTTCCATGGAAGACCATCCAAGCATTGCGGCGTTCAGCATGAAGGAGTCGTCATGACACCTTCATGGCCGGGTGGAATATTGGAATAGTGTGAATAGTTTGAAATCCCCTTGCGTCTATCCCCCTGAAAGTTGCATTCATCAAAGTTAAGCAAGAGCAGATAAGGTATCCCTCTTGTCAGAGTGCTTGAATACGTGCTAGAAGAGAATCATATGAAGATACGCTTTGTTAATACCGTCATCCAAACAACTCTCAGCTTGGTTGTGGTGGCCTTTGTTTCCGGCTGCGCCAGTGGTGTGCGCAATCCCTCCGGTGTGCCGGTTACCGAAATGCAGGCCGACGAGCGCGGATTTGTCGCCGGTCTCGGAATCGAATCGCAGGACATGGTGGCAGTCACAGACAAAATGGCCCGAAGCTTGTCCAACACGCATGAAATCAACAACTTCGATGGAACACCACGCATCGTGCTGGATCCAATCATCAACAATACCCGTTTCCCCATCCAACAGGATATATTCTTAACCCGCATGCGAGCGCTGCTCAACTCCCGCACCCAGGGCAAAATGAGATTTCTCGCCCGCGAGCGCATGGATGCCCTTCATCAGGAAAGAGATATGAAACGCAGCGGTGAATATACCAGCACGACCGATCCAAACGTGCAGGAGTTCAAAGGCGCTGACTTCTTCCTGACCGGCAAACTGGATGGTCAAACCACCCGCACATCCGCCGGAACCAGCGATTACATCCTTTATTCCTTCCAATTGATTGATGCCCGTAGCTCGGAAATCCTCTGGGAAGACTTTGCAGAAATGAAGAAACAGGGCCAGGAAGACGCGTCCTATCGTTAAACCTCCCGGTTTGATCGGTAATCAAAAGCTACAAACCCTATGACCGCGCATCGCTCCATTGTTTTCGGAGTGCTCCTCATCCTGCTTGCGTGGGGACAGTGGGGTTGCGCCTCCTCGGGTAAATCCTATCGTCCCCGCTGGACAGGAGATGCGGTTGCTGACGGATTACACGCCATCACCAACGCTCCCCCCAAAGACCGGGTTCTCTGGCAAATGAAAACAGCCCGGGCGGCGATGTTCAAAGGAAAGAACGAACTGGCAGCGGAACTACTGGATGATGCACTGGTATCCATCGAAGGCCGTTTTGGACCGGACAAAGAAGCCCGAAAATCACGTCGCCTCTTTCAGGACGAATCCAAAAAGTTCTTCATCGGCGAGCCCTACGAAAGGGTCATGGCGTACTACTATCGGGGCATCCTGTATTGGATGGAAGGAGATCGGGGTAATGCACGCGCCTGCTTCCGGAGCGCCCAAGTGCATGACAGTGATTCGGAACAAAACGAATATCGGAATGATTATGTTCTGATGGACTACCTCGACGGTCTGATCTCCATCAAGTTAAGCGCATCCGGCGACTCCAACTACAAACGAGCCAGGGAATCGGCCCGTCTTGCCATCCCGCCTCCTTACAGCGCGGATGACAATGTGATGATTTTCGCTGACTATGGACAAGGCCCGACCAAATTCGCGGCGGGCGAGTACGGCGAACGGTTGCACATCCGGGCGGGTCATTCCAATGCACGCGAAATCAGGATTACAACAGACGGAGCCGGCATTCACCTCGGACCTTATGATGACCTGAGCTACCAGGCCAGCACACGCGGGGGGCGGGTCATGGATCATATCCTGGCCAATCAGGCCGTATTCAAATCGACCACCGACACGGCGGGAGATGCGGCCTTGCTGAGTGGCATCATTTTGGCCCAAGGCAGAAAAACCCAGGACGTGGGACTGGGGTTGGTCGCGGCCGGATTGGTCAGCAAAATATTTTCCGCTGCCGCCTCACCACAGGCCGACACCCGTGACTGGGACAATCTACCGGATTATCTCACCTTCGGCACCTTGACTTTAGCTCCGGGCAATCACGCTTTAACCATAGAATACCTGGATGGCTCGGGGAATGTCATTCCCGGCATGACCCGCACCGAAAACGTGGTGGTGAATCCTTTGCCATCGGATACCGTCCTATATTTCAGCGATACCAAATAACAACGAAAGATGACTCTATGAATAAAACCTACTTGATCCTGTCACTCATCGTGACCTGCTTATGCTTCACCGTCAGTGGATGTAAAACCAAAGCCTCCTACGCCCCCGAAGTGGCTGACGGTTTCGACATGGAAAACCAATCGGCATTTGTTCTGATGAACAAACGCGTGGCCAAATCAGTCACCGTGGCCGGTATCCAGGAACGCATCCTGGAGGATGGACGCCTGGAAGTCACCGCCAATGTCCTCAGCACGGACAATCGACGCATCCAGGTGCAGATCAGCTGCGTTTTCAAAAACGAAAACGGATTCCCAACGGGTGACGAAACGCCCTGGACCACACTGATCCTGACCGAAAACGCCCAGGAAGGCGCCATCTTCAAATCCATGAACACCCGCGCCCGAAAATATACCATCCGCGTGCGCGAGGCGCGCTGATGCAAATCCGGAGAGTACGGTGAGGAACGCCCGTCTTGGATACGTTCCTCACACATGGCTGACAAACATCATTCTTAAACGCCACCCTACAACCAAATCAGCGCCTACGTTCATTAAATCTCCTTGAAAA
>Ga0181592_10003584_pt1 | contig 12857 bp, 12 predicted proteins | sample 071ome_20_FD_133755 | JGI IMG/M metagenome (GOLD analysis project Ga0181592, IMG submission 133755) | Coastal salt marsh microbial communities from the Groves Creek Marsh, Skidaway Island, Georgia - 071412BT metaG (megahit assembly) | ecosystem: Environmental > Aquatic > Marine > Intertidal...
AGCCCATCTATCAATTAGATAACAATGATATGCGTCAGGCTTTATTAAAAGGCACGTTGAAAGAGATAAAAATCAGCAATAAACAAGTGCATGTGACCTTAGGATTTTAGCTATTAAGAGCCACGTGCCTTGCCATGTGCTTTATACTTTGAGCAGTTTATTTTGCAGACTTTCACTGGCACGGACCCTTAAAAATAAGCTCAACATCATCATGCCCATGAGTAGGTTTCCAACCGCTGCTCCCCAGAATAAACCGGTTAAGCCTCCCAAATATTGGCCAAGCCAAGCGCAGGGTAAGTAAAACACAAATAAGCGGATGAGATTCAAGTTTAAAGAAATCTGGGTTTTATGTAGGGCATTCATGGTGGCGGTACTCACCATGGTGAAGCCAAGTGCAAAGTAACTCATGGGTACAATATAAATAAAGGTACGAATAATACTTTGCACTTCAACTTCGTCACTGAACATTTCGCTAATAGGGTAAGCAAACATACACAGTAAGACGTAGATGAAGACTTGCCACACAAATACAAACTGCATGCACTTTATCAAGGCTTGTTCGATTCGTTTATGCTCTCCTGCACCATGATTTTGGCCAACAAAGGGTGTCAGGCTCGAAGTAAATGCCAATACCACTAAAATAACCAAAGGCTCAATACGGGTACCCACACCAAATGCAGCGACGGCATGGGTGCCATACGGGGCAATCCAAGCCACTAAAATGCCGCTGGCTAATGGGGTGAGCATATTGGTCAGTGATGCAGGTAGGGCCAGTTTAATGAGGCGCTGCCATTTTTCTACGATAGCATCGGGTAGGGCTAACGTGACCATATCGTGCTTTAAGATATAGCGTAACACCAAAGCAAAGGCGACAGCCCAGCTAATAACAGTAGCAAGGGCAGCTCCTTGAATGCCTAACTCAGGAAACGGGCCTAATCCAAAAATAAGCAATGGATCCAAAATGCCATTGAGTACGGCACTGCCAAGCATTAATAAGCTTGGCAACTTGGTATTGCCGGATGCTCGAACACTGGCGTTAATTACAATCATCAGAATTAAAAACACACAGCCAGGCAGCCAAATGTTCATGAAGCTTTTAATCATCGCCAACATGTATTCAGGTGCACCGAGCAGCAGGAATATTCGATCTTGGTTTAAAAAGGTAATGAGCGCGATGCTGGCACTCACTATTGTGGATAAATATAAGCTGGCGCTGACCCAAGCACGAGATTCGGCTTTTTCTTTTTGCCCCAATGCTCTTGCCACAACAGCCCCTGTGGCAATGCTGATGCCGATGGCCAAATTCATAATCAACATGGTCACAGGAAAAGTAAAACTCACAGCGGCTAAAGGCTCGGTGCCTAGTAGGCCGATGAAATAGGTATCCACTAGGTTAAAGAAAAAAATGGCCATAATGCCCAGCACCATTGGTGCTGTCAGTCGATACAGCCAGCTGGAAATTGAACCTTGTGTTAAATCTGAGGCCATCGAATACCCGTGGGGAATGTCTACGCAAGGGTTCAATGATGCCACAAACCCATATGTATTTAAGTAATTAGCTTAGGAATTCAATGTTTCGGCTAAGGTAACCTAATAATAGACACTGTTACGATGAGAGTAATAGGGCAAACATAAAAAATCAGAAATGAAAGATGTTTCATTATTCTGAAGAAAAGATCTGTATTTATAAAAAATGGTTAAACAAAAAAAGCCCAGAGGAATCTGGGCTTTTTGGTGTGAGTTAAAGCTGATTACAAGGTCGCGAATACCTTATCTGCCGCATTAAGCGTGAATTCAATATCTTCATCGGTTATTGCGGCACACATAAAGCCAGCTTCAAACGAAGACGGTGCTAAGTAGATCCCTTCATCTAACATGCCGTGATAGAACTTCTTGAAGCGCTCTTGATCACACTTTTGCACTTGAGCAAAGCGGCTGATGTTTTTCTCTTCACTGAAGAAGTAACCAAACATGCTGCCCACTTGGTTGGTGGTTAATGGAATGCCGTGTTTTGCTGCTAGGGTTTCTAGGCCGCTACATAGTTTTTCAGTTTTAGCCGTTAGCGCATCATAAAAGCCCGGTTGGCTAATGGCTTCTAACATGGCAAGGCCGGCGGCCATGGCGATAGGGTTACCTGATAACGTACCGGCTTGGTACACAGGGCCCAGCGGGGCTAAGTGTTCCATGATTTCTTTTTTACCACCGAAAGCACCTACGGGCATACCACCACCTATCACTTTGCCCAAGGTCGTCATGTCTGGCGTCACGCCATATACTTCTTGAGCGCCGCCTTTGGCCGCGCGAAAACCACACATCACTTCATCAAAAATTAACACAATACCGTGAACATCACATAATTCACGTAGACCTTGTAAAAACCCAGACTCCGGCGGTACACAGTTCATGTTGCCCGCAATCGGCTCAACAATCACACAGGCAATTTCACTCCCCATTTGTGCAAAGCATTCACGTACACTGTCTAAATCATTGTGTGTAAGGGTAATGGTTAAATCAGCAACGGCTTTTGGTACACCTGGTGAGCTCGGGACACCAAGGGTTAATAGGCCAGAGCCTGCTTTCACCAATAACGAATCCGCATGACCGTGATAGCAACCTTCAAATTTCACCATTTTATCGCGGCCTGTGTAACCACGGGCTAGACGAATAGCACTCATGGTGGCTTCGGTGCCACTAGACACCATGCGTACCATGTCCATGCTTGGATAAATCTCACAAACTTTATCGGCCATGGTGATTTCAATTTCGGTGGGCGCACCAAAACTTAGGCCGTTAACTAATTGCTTTTGCACAGCCTCAATCACTTCAGGAGCGCCATGGCCTAGCACCAATGGCCCCCAAGAGTTCACATAATCAATATAGCGGTTGTTATCTTCATCAAATAAATAAGCGCCTTCGCCTTTTTTGAAAAAAATGGGATTACCACCAACACCATTGAAGGCACGCACAGGGGAGTTCACACCGCCTGGGATATGGTTTTGTGCTTGTGAAAATAACGATTCAGAACGAGAAATATCCATACATACAACCTAATAATTAAAACGGGCGAACCACGGCAAGTATGACCACGGCTAATAAAATCAGAACTGGAGCTTCATTAAACCAGCGATAAAACACATGGCTTTTGCTGTTAATGTCGTCTTTAAATTGCTTAAGCAAATGCCCGCAATAAAAGTGATAGCCAATTAAGAGGGCAACCAACGTGAGTTTGGCGTGTACCCAGCCTTGAGAAAAATAATAGCTCGGGTTAAGCGTCAGCAACCAAATCCCCAGCACCACCACTGCAATCATGGATGGGGTCATAATCCCACGATATAACTTACGTTCCATGATTTTAAAGCGATCTTTACTCACTTGGTCATCGCTCATGGCGTGATAAACAAATAAACGCGGCAAATAAAATAACGCCGCAAACCAGCACACCACCGCAATGATGTGAAACGCTTTGATCCAAAGCATAGTGATCCTTAATCCCAGCTAGTGGGTGTATCGATAATAGTTGTGGATTTTATCATGTTCGATGATGCCCATAACAGAGGCAGTGTTGACTTCTTTGCCATAGTGAATGGTAAGGCAGTCGATTTGATCATCGATCATCACATCTAGCGCTTCTTGTAAGTTCGCACGCATGGAAATGCTTTTGCAGGTTAAGCGCTGACCAGGAATCGCCATTAAATTGATGACTTGATCGCCTTCGGCGTCTTCTTCTAGCCATTCTTTCAGGCCTTCTTCGTTCATCAGTAAATTGGCTGCATCGGCCGCGGCGAGAGCCGCGAGAATGCCCTTTTCGTTATGAATCACAAGCCAGACAGGATTACCATTCAGGGCGAGCTTTAACGTTTCAATGGTAGCGAATTTCGGCACCACTTTAATGTTTTTCTCGGCCACACTGAGCACGCTATTTTGTCTTAGCATTTGCTCCACTGGGCTGGTGTCAGTGGTTAAACCACGCAGTTGTAACAACCTAGGAAATAAACTCTTTTGTTTGAAAATTTCGCTGGCGGTTAGGTTCGAAATCACCACCACTAGCATGGCAGGCAAAATAATATTTGGGTTATTGGTTAGTTCTAGTAATGTCATTAAGGCCGTAAGAGGCGCTTGCAGGCAGGCGCTCATCATAGCGGCCATGCCCAGCATGGCGTAATAACCGTTGGCACTGGCCATATCCGGTGCGAAATAGTTACCCGCTTCCCCAAGCGCAGCCCCTGCGCAGGCACCAATGAATAGCATGGGGCCAATGACACCAGCGGGTTGACCTAGCCCTAAATTTAACCCCGAAATACAAAGCTTACCAAGCGCATAAGCCAGTAATAACATCCAAGGTAGGTGCCCAGTAATGGCTTGGTTTACGGTGTCGTAACCGATGCCCATCATGGCAGGAATGAACAAGGCAAACGTGCCATTTAATAAGCCAATCAAAAGAAAGCGAAGCCAAATACTTTTAGGAGCGTTTTGCGCAGCTTTCACACATATAAAAATAAACAGGGCGGCTAAGGCACCCATTAACAGGCCTTGTAATATTAGAAATGGAAACTCTAAAAGGGAACGCATCTCCAAAGGTGGGACCATAAACGCAGGTTCGGTGCCGTAAAACCATCGACTCACCTAGGCGCCGGTGACCGAGGCTAAAATCACAGGAATCAAACTGACAAAGTTAAACCCCATTACTATGACTTCCATGGCGAAAATCACACCCGCAATTGGCGTGTTAAACGAGGCACTAATGGCTGCAGCGACGCCAGATGCCAATAGTAATTGAATGTGTCTGCTGGGCAATTCGAATTGGCGGCCCATGATGCTACCCGTTGCTGCTCCTAAATGAACAGCTGGCCCTTCACGGCCTGCGCTTTGCCCGCTTAACACACATATCATTCCAGCAAAAAACTGTGCTAAAAAATTGGTAAAAGGCATATGCCCTTGATGGTGTTTTATACGCTCTAAGACATGGGCGATGCCCACCATTCGAGATTGCACGCTCAGTCGAGCAAAAATAGATGCGATAAAAAGCGCCCCCGCTAAGGGGAGAAAAAAACGAATCCAAGGAGCCAGTGCTTCAAAATTTTCATGATCACCGTTTTCTAAGTAGTGGTTTAACGGCGTTTCAATGGCTAAGCGAAACAACAGAATCGTCATACTGGTAATCAAACCAGCAATCACACCTAGAAAGGCCAATTGAGGTAAGGCATCTCCGTGGGCAAGGCTTAATCTAATTTTATCTATGAAAGATGCCATTAATTGCTCTATCACTTTTTACCAAAGACGCTATTATAAGGCCCTTCGTAATGAATCGAAAAAGTAGGTGATATTGTGATTAATGTAGGTCTTGTGGGTGGAACCGGTTACACAGGTGTTGAATTATTACGTATTCTTGTGCAACACCCGCAAGTAAACTTAAAAGTGGTTACTTCACGTGGGGAAGACGGCACACCCGTATCGGACATGTTCCCCAATCTGCGACCTTTCACTAATATCACCTTCAGTGTACCGGATGTTAAAACTCTGTGTGAGTGCGATTTAGTATTTTTTGCCACGCCACACGGTGTTGCCATGGATATGACACCAGAGTTAGTGAAAAATGGCGTGCGTGTGATTGACCTCGGTGCTGACTTTAGAATCAAAGACGTGGTGGAATGGTCTAAATGGTATGGCATGGAACACACCTGTCCTGACATCGTTGAGCAATCTGTTTATGGTTTGCCAGAGGTTTACCGCGAACAAATCAAAACGGCAAAGGTCATTGCTAATCCAGGTTGTTACCCGACCGCCGCGCAGTTAGGTCTATTACCGCTTATTGAACAAGGTCTGATTGAAGTAGACAGCATAATCGCTGACTGTAAATCTGGCGTCAGTGGCGCAGGTCGTCAAGCCAAAGTGGGTACCTTATTGTGTGAAGCCAGTGAAAGTTTCAGTGCATATGGCGTAACTGGACACAGACATTTACCAGAAATTAAACAAGGCTTACAAAACGCCAACAAGAACAAAGAAGTTGGCCTTACTTTTGTGCCACACTTGCTGCCTATGATTCGTGGTATTCATGCCACCTTGTATGCGAAGCTAAAAGACACCAGTGTGGATTTGCAAAAAATATTTGAAGAACGCTTTAAAGACGAGCCATTTGTAGATGTGATGCCTGCAGGGTCTTTACCGGCCACGCGCAATGTGAAGGGAAGCAACTACAATCAAATAGCGGTACATCGTCAGCAAGGTGGAGATACCGTCATAGTGTTATCGGTGATTGATAACCTAGTGAAAGGAGCAGCTGGTCAAGCCGTTCAAAATATGAACATCATGTTTGGGTTTGAAGAAAACACAGGCATGACTCAACCAGCTATGCTTCCATAAAGACGTATAAAAGAATAAGGATTGCATGCAATGACAGTAGTTAAAGGCAGCAAGCAAGATAAATTAATGGTGGTCAGCTATGACCCTTGGACGCGATTCTTTAAGCGTTTAACCATCTTATTGATTGTTGCTGCATTGGCTGGTGCCAGTTATTTATTTGGTCGTTACGAGGCCTCAGAGGCCCAAGCCCAAGCGGTGGCTGAGCGAGATCAACTCAGAGAAGATCTTAAAATGGCCGAAGATGAAATGGCCAGCTATAGCCAACGTGTGATTATGTTGGAGAAAGGCGGTGAGGTAGACCGTCGCTCAACAGAGGGTTTGCGCCAAAACTTAGTTGACCTTCGTAATCAAATCGCCACTCTGCAAGAAGAAGTGGCGTTTTATAAAGGCATCATGGCACCGTCGACCCGTAAACAAGATTTACGCATTCAGAAAGTCGACGTAGAGCCAACCCTTGAAGCGCGTCGTTTCCGTTATAAGGTGGTGGTCACGCAAGTGGGTACCAATCAGCGATTTGTTTCCGGCCTGGCTGCGGTCAATGTGGTGGGTGTGCTAGACGGTAAGCAAACGATTTATGGTTTACGAGATATTTCTGACGATGTTCAGGATTATGGTATTAAATATCGCTTCCGATACTTCCAAGAAATTGAAGGGGAGTTAGTGTTGCCAGAAGGGTTTGTGGCTGAATCCATCGAAGTGGTATTACAAACAAATGGTTCTAAGGCTAATCGGGTTGAACAGGTCTTCCCTTGGCCAGGAAAGGAGTAAAGATGTTGGGCGGTAAAGCAAAAAATACAGGTCATTACGATACACTGATTTCAAATAAATCTGAATTCATTGGTGATTTACACTTCAGTGGCGGCTTGCACATAGATGGTCGCATCAAGGGTAACCTTGTTGCCGATGAGCAAAGTGGTGCCGTGGTTCGCATCAGTGAAACTGGTGTGGTAGAGGGCGAAATTCGCGTTCCTAATGTCATTATCAACGGTACAGTGATCGGTAATGTTTACTCTGGTCAGCACGTTGAGCTGGCTAAAAAAGCATTAGTCAACGGTGATGTGCACTACAACATGATGGAAATGGTTATGGGTGCACAGGTTAACGGTAGCCTGATTCATCAGGGTGCTGAGAAAAATGGCAAAGGCCGTAAAGGTAAAGAGCCGGTTGTCGATATTGATGCCACAGAAACAAAAGTTGACTAAAATACTCGGTTAATCTCATAATATTGGGATATTTCACCAAGGTTTTAGCAGTATGAATGTTCTTTCTCTGACCCAATCCGCTGTACAAAAGGTGCAGTCGCTTATTGAAGAAGAGGGTGACGATAGCCTTTGCCTTAGGGTCTTTGTGACCGGCGGAGGCTGTTCTGGCTTTCAATACGGTTTCACCTTTGACACAGAAGTGGCCGAAGATGATGCTCAAATTGAACAAGAAGGCGTGAAAGTGCTGGTGGATTCATTAAGTTACCCTTACTTAGATGGTGCCAGCCTGGATTATCAAGAAAGTTTAGAAGGATCTCGCTTTGTGGTCAGCAACCCGCAAGCCTCTTCAACCTGTGGTTGTGGCTCGTCATTTACTATCTAGGACATACCTAGTTTTCCTACTGGCTTTGTCTGCATGGACATGGGCGGAGCCAGATCTCAACATTGCCATATTGCATGCTCACACAGCAGAAGAGCTGTCTGACTTGTTAGATGAAGCTGAAGCATGGGCAAATGCCCGAGATAATTACCCCGAACAACCCATTGCCATCGTATTACATGGTGATGAAGCAAAACCTTTCGTTAAACAAAACTATAAACAGTATTCAAGCTTGGTGGATAAAGCCGCTAAGTTAGATGCGTTTAATGTGGTAGATATTAAAATCTGCGAGGCTTGGATGGGCTATAACGGCATCAAACGAGAACAACTTCCGCCGTTTGTGGACACAGTGCCTTTTGGCCCTGCCGAGGAGCAGCGCCTCATTGATGCAGGTTACCAACAATTTTAATGGCATTTAAGCTGGGTATAGGGCCCCTAAAATGCGTGGCCCTTTAGCCCCGGTTACCTTTTCTACATTCCCTGCGAGCTGCAATAAATTCTGCTGGGCTAACCACGCGAATGCCATGGCTTCGACCCATTGTGGATCAATGCCCATTTTGGCGCTGCGACAGACATGAAAATCGGCTCCTAATTCATGGCTGAGTTTTTTCAATAACTGCCCGTTGTAGGCGCCGCCACCGCACACCACCACTTCAGCCCGTTGGGTAAGTTGTTTAATCTCATTGCTAATGCTGGTCACTGTTAATTGTAATAACGTGGCCTGCACATCTTCCGCTTGAATGCTTTTGATTGGAAATTGAGTGAGCCATTGCAAATTAAAATGCTCACGGCCCGTGCTTTTGGGCGCGGGAAGTTTGAAATAAGGGTCATCCAGCAATTGCTTAAGGAGTGTGTGATTGACCTGACCACTTTGTGCCCATTGACCATTTTCATCAAAATGGCCTTTGTTATGTTGCACACACCAAGCATCCATCAAAACATTGCCAGGTCCCGTATCAAACCCCGAGACATCACCGTTTTGAGGCAAAAACGTAATATTGGCCATACCACCAATATTAACTACGACGGTATCTTTATCTGCTTGCTGAAAAACTTGTTGATGAAAGGCTGGAACTAACGGCGCTCCTTGGCCACCAGCGGCCATATCACGGGTGCGAAAATCACAAACCACGTTAATCCCAGTGCGTTCCGCCAATAGCGCACCATTAATCAATTGCACTGTGTAATGAGGTGGCATGTGGCGAACCGTTTGGCCATGACAACCAATGGCGGCCACATCGCTTGAGCAAATGTGAGTATGCTCTAGTAATAAATGAACACTGGCAGCATATTGCTCGCTCAATTCGTTGCTGACGCGAGCACTTAAATCGAGTTCGTCTTGAGTGCCAGAGCATAGCGCCATGACTTTTTGCTTTAAGCGATCAGGGAAGGCTTGATGCAAGGAATCAATCAGTTCAACGTTCCCAGCCGAGATTCGAATCAGTACGGTATCAATGCCATCCATACTGGTGCCGGACATTTGCCCAATATAATAACTGGGCTTATCGAGAGGCAAAGTAGTCACCATAAATATGGCTCTCTAAACGCATGACCATGATTTTAGCATGATGCATGAACGTATCTTTTTGCTCAGGGGCAATGGGTTTCGCATGGGGTAAGCGCACGCGTAATGGATCTCGGTGTACACCGTTTACGCGAAACTCATAGTGTAAATGCGGGCCAGATGCCAAACCAGAACTACCGACATAAGCCACCGTTTGACCTTGTTTAACCCGTTTACCCACACGCACACCGCGCCCAAAGGCTTGAAGGTGAGCGTATAACGTTGTGTAGCTGGTACCGTGTTGAAGAATCAATACCTTGCCATAGCCGCCTTTTCTGCCAGCAAAAATCACCTTGCCATCACCAGCCGCACGAATGGGTGTACCTCGACGGGCGGCATAATCCACCCCTTTGTGGGCACGGATTCTATGAAGAATCGGATGCTTACGCTTCAAGTTAAAGCGGGAGCTAATACGAGTGAAATCCACCGGAGTACGTAAAAACGCTTTGCGCATACTAAGCCCTGAGGGCGTGAAATATTGACTGTAACCATTGCCATCTTCATAACGAACAGCTGTATAGGTTTTGCCTTGGTTTTCAAAGCGTGCCACCAAGATGTCGCCGTCTCCGACTTTTTCACCGTCTAGGTACTTCTCCTCATAAATTAAGCTGAAGTTGTCACCTTGGCGAATATCCAAAGCAAAATCCACATCCCAGCCAAAAATGGTGGCTAACTGCATGATAATATTGTTACTCATGCCGGCATCCATTCCAGATTCAAATAAAGAGGAATGAATCGAGCCTTGGGCAAAGGTTTCGACTACATCCGGCTCTAACATGATTTGTTGGCTTTCAAAGCCAGCATCCGTGTTTGCAAATACATAACTCTCAAACAGGGACTTTTCTAAGCGAAACTGTTTCAGTTTGCCTTCTTCTAAATCAAACCCCACCTTATCGCCTGGGTGTAATTGGTTGAGGCTCTTGCCGTGTTCCGTCTGGGTTAACTGGTAAAGAACTTGAGGACTTAATCCTTGGTTTGCAAATAACTGAGCCAATGTATCCCCAGGCTTCACGTCTTTCATGTGCCACTGGGTTGTGTCTTGGCTTTCTTGGCTATAAACCTGAGAATCGGGAACGGGTAGCTGATAAGCAAACGTGCGACGTTCTAACTCCTGTTTAACTGGAATTAAAAGCAGTAATGCAAAAACGAATAAGCAGGTTAAACCAAGCGCAATCCAATGGCGCTTAGGTAGTAGTTCAATAGATGATAAGTCCTTGTTTAACATAGCATTGCCTGTACTTCGAGTGGGCCAAGCATAACATTCCCTATTTTAAATTGTAGACCTGTTTTTGCGCTTTAGGGACCAGTTGGCAGCTAAATTGCTGGAACAACTTGCAAATCTGTACAAATCCGTTAATTTGCCCACCTTATTTAAGAATCAGAACACTGGGTAGCGCCATGACAGCAGCATTAATTGAAGATTTAAAGGCCCGTGGCCTATATAACGATTGCACCGGCGAAGCCGAATTGGTCGAAAAATTAGAAAGCGGCTGTCAGACATTATATTGTGGCTTTGATCCTACTGCAGATAGCTTGCACATTGGCTCACTGGTACCCTTGCTTGTGTTAAAGCGCTTCCAAATGGCAGGCCACAAACCATTAGCATTAGTAGGTGGTGCCACAGGGTTGATTGGAGACCCTAGCTTCAAAGCCGCCGAGCGCAAATTGAATGGCCCAGAAGTGGTGGCAGGTTGGGTAGAAAAACTCAAAGCCCAAGTAAGCCGTTTTGTGGATTTTGACTCAGGTGAAAACAGCGCCAAAGTCGTCAACAACCTAGATTGGGTTGGCCAATTCAATATGCTGGATTTCCTGCGCGATGTGGGTAAGTACTTTTCTGTGAATCAAATGATTCAAAAAGAATCCGTTAAGCAGCGTCTTGATCGTGACGGCGCGGGCATCAGTTTTACCGAATTCACCTACATGATTTTACAAAGCTACGATTTCGCCAAACTGAACGAGCTAGAAAACTGCATCCTGCAGATTGGTGGTTCAGATCAGTGGGGGAATATCACTGGCGGCACCGAACTGACCCGTCGAATGAACGGCAATCAAGTATTCGGTCTGACCCTGCCATTAGTGACTAAATCGGATGGCACTAAATTTGGTAAAACCGAAAGTGGCACTATTTGGTTAGACCCTAAGAAAACTTCCCCGTATGCCTTCTACCAATTTTGGCTGAATACCGCCGATGCGGACGTATATAAATTCCTTAAATACTTCACCTTCTTAAGTGTTGAAGAAATCAATGCCATCGAAGCTGAAGATGCTGAGATTCAAGGTCGTAAAACCGCACAGCCTATTCTTGCTAGAGAAGTGACCAAGCTATTACATGGTGAAGAAGGCTTAGCGGCGGCACAGCGTATTACCGAAGCATTGTTCTCTGGCGATGCAACCTCACTAAGCGAGCAAGACCTAGAGCAAATCAAACTAGATGGATTGCCGGCTAGTGACCTCGATGTGAGCAACCTAGCTGAGCAACCATTAACTCAGTTACTGTCCGATGCAGGATTAGGTCAGGGTAAGCAAATCAAAGATGCCTTGGGTCGTAATGCGGTGGTTGTGAATGGCCAGGCTTATGGTATGGACGCTTTAATGGCGGCCCCTGAAATCTTCAGTAAAGAAAATGCCCTATATGGACGTTTTTTCATCACCAAACTAGGCAAGAAAAAGCACCATTTGTTTGAAATTGCATAAAAACCAAAAGATTTTTCTAAGTCTATTGACCTAGTAAAAAATCACCCTATAATGCGCGCCTCCTTAACGGGATGCGCGTTTTCTTTTTCTAGAAATAGACAAAAGAAAACCCCGAAAAGGAAGCTTGATTTTTAGACAGTGAAAACTAAAAAAATTAAGTAAAAACAAAGTGTTGACAGCAAATCGAAACACTGTAAAATGCGCCTCCGCTTCGAGGGGAAACCCTCAAGCAAGACAAAAAATTTAGCGAGTAAATATTTAAAAACTTCTAAATAATTTGTTGACACGGAAAAGCGGTTCTGTAGAATACGCGCCTCGCTTCGAGAGAAGCAAAGCAGTTTTGAAGAAAGATTGCTTGAAGAAATGGCCAGTCCGAGCGGCGGTCAAGATCTTTAAAAACGAATTCAGACAATTCGTGTGGGTACTTACCGAGAGTCGAGATGAAAGCTTCTTATGAAGCAAAAGACTTTTCGAGTAAGTCGAAACACTGTCAATTTTACTGTCTAGAAATAGATAGGTTTAACAGTAGTTTTATTATTCGAGCCGTCCATTGGACGTAAAGATTTAAACTGAAGAGTTTGATCATGGCTCAGATTGAACGCTGGCGGCAGGCTTAACACATGCAAGTCGAGCGGAAACGATGATAGCTTGCTATCAG